>Ga0335069_10002728_pt1 | contig 26972 bp, 23 predicted proteins | sample Lox_Sample_11_FD_206714 | JGI IMG/M metagenome (GOLD analysis project Ga0335069, IMG submission 206714) | Soil microbial communities from Loxahatchee National Wildlife Refuge, Florida, United States - Lox_Sample_1.1 | ecosystem: Environmental > Terrestrial > Soil > Wetlands | place: USA...
TCGTCGTTCGTCGTTGGTCGTTGGTCGTTGGTCTCTATTGGGGCTAACGCCTTGACTTGCCTACTCGTCGCTCCTATGCTCAGGAGTCCAAACTAAGGAGCTCCTTGTCGAACCAGCCGCCGCAAACTTTGACGGTCGCTACCACCGGCGCTAGTGGCGCGATTTTTCTGCGTCACTTTCTGCTCGCGGTTGATGGCGACGAGCGCGTTCGCGCGGTAAACTTCGTTGCCTCCGACAGCGGTCTAAGGGTTATCGCGGAAGAGCTGGGCCTTAGCGGCCGCAACAATCTGGTTCAGCAGATAACCGGTACGAGTTCGCCAAAAATTCAAATTCAGTCGAACAACGACATCGGAGCCAATATCGCCAGCGGCTCCTACCCAACTGATGCCATGGTCGTAATCCCATGCAGCGTCGGAACTTTGGGGAGGATCGCTAACGGTATTGCTGCCAACCTGATTGAGCGGGCCGCTGATGTCTGCCTTAAAGAGCGCCGGCCCCTGGTGTTGTGCGTCCGCGAAACCCCTCTGAACAAAATCCACATACGGAATATGTTTCGAGCGGCGGATGCCGGGGCGACGATCTTTCCCCTCATGCCCACCTTCTACAATCACCCCACAACGTTGGATGACATGGCGCGCGAATTCGCATTTCGCGTGCTGGCCCATCTCGGTCTACGCCAATCTGAGGCGTATCGCTGGAAGGGATTGAAAGATCAGTAAGTTAGCCGCACCCCCGAAATTGCGACAATTATTAGTGTAGGAATACCGGGGTCACCCGTGCCAGATGACCAAGGTCATGTTTTAGCTTTCAGCTTTCAGCTTTCAGCTTTCAGCTTTCGGCTTTCGGCTCTCAGCTCTCGGCCCTAGCTCTTAGCTCTTGCCTCTTGGCTATTGGCTATTGGCTCTTACTATTGATCATTTAATTTGACTATGGTCTAATCTTAATTGTGGAAGAGATTGCTATTTCGGAGTTCAAGGCTAAGTGCCTTGCTCTTTTGGAGCAGGTGCAGAAGACGAAGACGCCAATCCTGGTGACGCGCCATGGCAAACCCGTGGCGGAGGTTTTGCCGCCCTCGCCTCGCACGGAATCCGGATGGATAGGCTCGATGAAGGATAGCTTCGAGATCGTTGGCGATGTTGTTTCTCCGGCGAACGAGACTGACGAGTGGGAGGCGATGCGCGACTGAAACTCTTACTCGACACACACATCTGGCTGTGGAGCCTGCAGTGTCCGGAGCGGCTCGGCACGCGGGTGCGACACGAGCTCGCGCATGCGGGGAATGAGCTGTGGCTGTCGCCGATCAGCACCTGGGAGGCGCTGACCTTGAACGTCAAAGGACGCATCCGCATCCATGGAAATCTGGCGGATTGGGTGGCGAAGGCGACGGCACCGTTTCGTGAAGCGGTGTTAACCCACGAGATTTCGCTGGCCGCGAGGCAGTTAGCGTTGACCCAGCCGGACTCAGCGGATCGGTTCTTGGTCGCAACCACGCAGGTTCTAGGTTTAACTCTTGTCACCGCAGATGCCAATTTACTCGGGCTCGGAGACATTGCGACGCTCGCGAATCGATAGCGCGATCTTCATTGTTTGTTTGCAGATTTTCTGAATTCCGAACTAACGCGACAAACCCGCAGGCATCCGTTGCCTGGCATATCTCGTAAACTTCCTTTGTTTTCAACGAATATTCACTAATCCAAGTCTCTTGTCCGGATTTCGTAACAAGAACTCGATATCCGCGTTCCACGTCCCTATTTGGCTGTACAAATCGGTTCCCCAAAAGATGGGGCCTTTAAAGTTCTGCCAACCCCCTCGAGTGGAACTGACAAGGCCCCAAGTTTTCCGCGATTCTGATCCAAATCCTTCTTTTTTCTGCGCGTAACCTTTCGGCCTAGCGACAGTTATAGAGTTAGAGAGCGATGGTCGTCAGAGCACCGGGATCGGGGCAGGCGCTGGCGCAGGCGGACGAACGCCTGCTGGTGGAAGCTGCCCAAAAGGATCCGGCGCGTTTCGGCGATCTGTACCAACGATACTTCGGAGCGGTTTATGCCTTTGCCGTTCGAAGATCGGCCAACCGTGAAATGGCCGAAGACGTCACAGCCGACACTTTTCATCGCGCGCTAGCGAAGCTACGGCAATTTGAGTGGCTAGGGGTGCCTTTCGGCGCCTGGTTGCTGAGAATCGCGGCGAATGCTCTGGCCGATCGCTGCCGGAATTCCGGGAGGGAGCTGTTGTTCGAGAATCCTCCCGAAGTTGTGAGCGAAACGGATTTCGACGGCGCACAAAGGCAGGCCAAACTTTACAAGTTGGTGGAGGAATTACCAGCGGACCAGCGGCAGGTTGTCATGATGCGGTTTGCAGAAGAGAAAAGTATCCGCGACATCGCAACGCAGATGAGTCGCAGCGAAGGTGCCATCAAGCAGCTTCAGTTTCGTGGACTGCAGAACTTGAGGGCCAGCCTAACACCAAAGAATACGAAACCACCAAGGGCACGAAGGACCACTAAGGCAAGCAAGAAGTCAGGTGGCAGCAATGGCTAAGTCGAGCTTGAGCGAACAACTCGATCAGGCAGTAGAGGCGATGCTGGCGAATTCAAAGGCGCCAGACGCGTCCGCCGGCTTGCTGTCTTTGACAGAGATTGCAGCCGACTTGCGGCTCCTGCCACGTGCTGATTTCAAGGTGCGATTGAAATCCGATCTAGAGAGGAAGGCTATGGCAACCGCAACGAAAGTCCAGACCAAAGAGCGTCAGAGTGTGGCCCCACGGCTTCGTATCAAGGGTGCGCCGGCGGCAATCGAGTTCTACAAGAAAGCCTTTGGCGCGAAAGAAAACATGCGCTTTGAGAATGTGCTGGGGCTTGCCCAGGCCGAAATCCAGATTGGAAATGCTGTGATCATGGTGGCGGAGGAAGCTCCCGATTACGGGTTTGTTGGACCGGAAGCTCTCGGTGGTTCGCCAGTGAGTCTTGAGCTCTTCGTTGATGACTCAGACGCAGTCTTCGCACGAGCGATCGCGGCCGGCGCGAGCGAGATTTCATCGGTGAAAGACGAATTCTACGGATATCGTTCGGGACGAGTGGCGGATCCTTTCGGTTACATCTGGACGATCGCTACGGTGAAAGAGGAGATGTCGGTGGAGGAGATGCACCGGCGGTTTGAGCCGATGTTGCGGGAGATTTTGAAGAAGCCCGATGTCGATCCGGTGCCGAAGGGATATCGCACGGTGACGCCGTATGTGGTCGCGGAAAATGGAGAGGGACTGATCGAGTTTGCCAAGAATGTGTTCGAGGCTGAGGAAGTATTCCGCACGATTGGCGGGGCGGGAGGAATTCATTGCGAGCTGCGCATTGGCGATTCGATGGTGATGATGGGCGGCGGACGTCGGGGCCACGAATTCCGATCGAAACCGGCGCCGATCGCATTGCACGTCTACGTAAAAGACACAGATGCGACTTATGAGCGCGCGATTGCCGCAGGAGCGACGTCCCTCTCGGCACCAGCGGATCAAGAATATGGGGAGCGCGGCGCGGGCGTGAGAGATGCGTTCGGCAACTACTGGTATATCGCGACTGGATTCGGCGAGCACTACATTCCTGGGGGCCTGCACAATGTGAATGCTTATCTGCATCCGCTGCGCGCACCACGGATGATCGAGTTTTTGAAGCGCGCTTTCGGCGCGCAGACGGATGCGATCTACCAGTCACCGGATGGAATCGTGCACCATGCAAGGGTCAAGGTTGGTGACACGATCATCGAGATGGGCGAAGCGAGTGGACCTTATCAACCGATGCTCAGCATGTTCTATCTCTACGTAAAAGATTGCGATGAGCTGTATGCGCGGGCGTTGCGAGCTGGGGCAACGTCAATCAGCGAACCGCAAGACCAATCATACGGCGACCGCAGCGGGGGCGTGCGGGATCCTTTCGGGAACCAGTGGTATATTGCGACGCGGATAAAAGAGGGATGACGCTTTCAGCTCTCAGCTCTCGGCTCTCGGCTCTCGGCTGTAGGCTCTCTGTCCTTGGTTCTTGGCTCCCGGACGGAAAAGGCAAAAGCTCGAACCACAGAGGACACGGAGGATCATAGAGATCCCGATGTTTGGCTCATGTTCTATTCAAAGTAAGCTCGCATGCTTGGGCTTAGGAGATAGATCAGCAATGCTCCGGCGAGGACTACGCCGACGAGACCTTCAAGCAATGCTCCTGAGAAAAGTCTCACGGCGTCGGCCGATGCGTTGATGCCAATGATGGCTACGGCCAAAATCCATCCCCAGCGACGACGTTTCAGCCAGCCAAAACCGGCAAGGGCCAGCGCGATGCCTAACGGGAAAAAGAGCATTCCTGCCCAACGTCCGAGTGCCAGCAAGCCTTCGTGGCCGCGGGGATTCAGTACCCAAACGCGATCGAGTATGGTGCCGGGAAGCGTCAGGGTAATGCCTGCGAGGGTTGCCATTGCGGCCCCCCAGAGCAGAAAGATGCCGATGGCAAGCCACCCGGGTGGTTTATGACTCGCGAGTGAAGGCACTATCGTCCCGCGGGCAGCGGGTAGTATCCTTCTTTGGCGAAGACGTCGACGCAGGGGCGGAGGTTGGAGGACTTGCAACCCGGACGATTCACGCGGACTTCGATTTCGCGGCGAGTGTCGCTCGGATTGGCAGGCGTCACGTAGCCAAGGGTGTATTGGTTGCGGGCGTCGCCGATGACTTGCTGGTAGACCCCCTCGATCGCGGCCTTCGAGTATTCGCTTAAAACTTCTCCGCCGGTGGCGTTGGCGTACTTCGGAAGGATATTGCTGTAACCCTGCCCGGGGACACGCAGTTTTTGCAGCTTGTTGTAGCCCGGGATGGCTGAGCCCTCGACGGAAATCCCGTACACCATGACTTCATTCGAGAGCAGCACCTGAAGGACCGCGCTGTAGCTGGCATCGCTGCGATACTCACGGCCATCGCTGACCACAAAGATGATTTTGCGACGTTGCTTGTCGCGCTTGCCGAGATCGAGAGCGGCGCGCAGTATAGCGTCATTCAGTACATGGGCATGTTTCGCGGGAGTGCTGACCGGCGTAACGGGAGAATCGACGGGAACCCCATTTATGGATGGCCCTTGGGGTCCCATCGGACCTCCGAGCTGGGGCACCTGGTCGTTCGATCCCCTCACGTTTTTGACACTATTCAACACTGCGTCCAAGCGGCGGCCCATGGCGGTAAAGTCGGCGAGCTGGGTCACATTAGTGCTGTAGCTGTAGATTGCAACCTCGTCAAAGGGAGCGAACGCGCCTTCGAGGGTGGAAAAAGTCTGGTTGACTTTTTGCAGGGCAACGTCCTGCATGCCGAGATCGAGGATGACGGCGGCTGAGAGAGCAAACGGATCGCTGGTGAAAAAGTTGAGGGTCTGTTTCCGATTGTTCTCAAAGACTGAAAAGTCTGTCGATAAGAGGCCGCTCACCAAGCGTCCGGATTCGTCGGTAACTCTAACGGGCACGATGACCTGGTTTACGTTGCGGCGAATTCGATAGAGCTCTTCCTGGGCGGGCGTTTGTGGCTTGGTCGCGGTTCCGCTCCCCTCGGGAACGGTAGTGACATTGAAGGGAGGAGCAGATCCCTGGGTTGTGTCGGAGGATGGCGGCGGCTCATTGGCCGGCGCAGCCGGAGTAGGCTCGGGCTGAGAGGGTTCAGGCTTTGCTTCTTCCGGTGCGGGAGCCGGTGGCGTGGGCGGCGGAGGCTGGACCGCAGAGGGGGCGTCGGGAATGTCTTGCTTCTGGGTTCCCTGCTGTTGGCCGAAGGCCGTGCCTAATGCCAGCAGGAACAATAAGATCGCCAGATTCGTCCGCTTCCAGCCCCATCTGGTCTCTCGCGCCACTGGAAACCTTCCCCTCGCCTGAACTTCGATATTTCAGATGCCCAGAAGCGTACATTTGGTGCATCTAACGGTTCAGGAATAGACTAACAAATTCATCGCGAGAATATCTTTCCATGGCCAAGCTTCGCACTTTGTTGGTAATCAGCGGTTGGATTCTGTCGAGTTTCACTACAGCGGCCATCGCTCAAACGCAACCGGCGCCGCAGGACGACCAAGAGCCCAGCGAGACTCTGAAGGTCAATGTCAACGTGGTCCAGCTTTTCTTCAACGTGAAAGACAAGAAGGGCGGCCTGATCCCGAATCTCACCAAAGATCAGTTTCAAGTGCTGGAAGACGGCAAGCCGCAGACCATCAAGTATTTCGCGGCGGAATCGAATCTGCCGCTGACGCTGGGAATTCTGATTGATACCAGCCCCAGCCAGACGCGGGTCCTGGACATGGAGAAACAGGTTGGGGGTGAATTTCTGGACCAGATTTTGCGCGAGAAGGACATGGCGTTTGTGATCGGGTTCGATGTCGATGTGGATTTGCTACAGGATTTCACCAGTTCGACTCGATTGTTGAAAAAAGCCATGAACTCGACACATATTGGGGGAGGCGGATCAGCAGGCGGGCCTCCGGGAATGGGGGGTGGGCCGGTTCCGACGATCAGCAGTGCCTGCTGCACCATGTTGTATGACGCGGTGTACCTGGCGGCACATGATGAATTGGCCCAACAGGTCGGACGCAAGGCGATGATCCTTTTGACCGACGGAGAGGACGAAGGCAGCAAGCTGAAAATCCAGGAAGCGATTGAAGCGGCGCAGAAATCGGACGCGATCTGCTACGTGCTGCTCATTGCCGACCGTGGTGGGATGTGGCAGGGCTTCGGCGCCGGAGAAATGAGCAAGCTGTCGAAAGAAACCGGCGGCCGGGTGATTGAAGTGGGCAACAAGTTCGAAAAGCTCAAAGAAGGCTTCAATCAGATTGCCAACGAACTTCGCAGCCAGTACAACATCGGGTATGTTCCAATTAACACGAAGCTCGATGGCAGCTTCAGAAAGATCCAGATTGTCCCCAACAATAAGGACTACAAGATCCAGTCAAGAAGCGGATATTACGCGGTAGCCAAAACGGACTAACTCAGGCGACGTCGGCGTTCGAGAAACCTGCGGGGTTGCGCGGCAGAGTGGCAGTAATAGCAGTTCCCTCAGCGTTCGAGCGGATGTTTAACTCACCCCCAAAGCGAGCAATGCGCTCCCGAATGCCTCGAAGTCCGACTCCACCCCGGCCCAAGACCAGTTCGCGCTGCTTGTCCGCCGAGATACCGCGACCTTCGTCAATGATTTGCAGCTGAATCTGGTCGGCCACTTGATTTAAGCGAACAGTGGCCGTCTGACTGGAAGCATGGCGGTGAACGTTTCCGAGACACTCTTGGACGACACGGAAAATGGCGGTCTCCAATTCTGAGGGAAGCCGGCCGATTCCTCGATCGCATTCGAGGCTGACTTCTATTCCGCTGCGCTGCGCGAATTCGTCGACGTAACCCTGCAAGGCCGACGGCAACCCCGCTTCGTCGAGAAGAGGCGGATGTAGCAAGTGCGAGATGGTGCGAATGCTGCGCAGAATCTCGTCGGTCATGGATTCATTGTCGGCGAACGCTTTTGCGGCATTCGGAGTGAAAGCGGAAATCTCGTTGCGGATGACGGCCTGGTTCATTCCTATCGCGACGAGTAATTGTCCGACCCCGTCGTGCAGTTCGCGGGCGATTCGCTTGCGTTCTTCATCCTGCATTTGCAGAAGCCGCGCTGACAGCTCGCGCAGACTGCGATTGGCGGTTTCCAGCTCGGAGGTTCGCTCGCGGACGCGATCCTCCAGGGCGGTGTTGAGTTCGGCGAGCTCCTTACGGGCACTCTCAGCGACGGATGCAGCCTTGCGCGCGGTAGCTTCCGCATTTTTCAGGCGCAATAAAGCCGCGATGGTGGCCACCAATTCAGCCCGATCGATCGGCTCGGCGAGATACGCATCTGCTCCGCTGGCGAGGCCATGAACGCGCGACTCGGGATCGACGAAGGTCGAGGAGAGATGCAGGATGGGGATATGCGCGGTCTCAGGATTTGCCTTAATCTGCCGGCAAAGCTCAAAGCCATGAATGTCGGGCAGGTTGACATCGAGGGTAATGAGATCGGGATTCTCGCGGGCACGATCCAGGGCTTCGGCGCCAGTGCGGGCTTCCTTTACCTGAAACCCGGCGTCACGCAGGGAGCGCACCAATGTGTAGCGAATGGCCTCGTTGTCGTCAACGGTGAGGATGGTAGAGGTGCGGTAATCGATCGCTGCCAAGTCAACTTCACTTGCCATCATTTTCTGGGGAGGCGTGTGCTTAGACATGTTGCTCCTCTTGGATAGGACGAGCCTTGATCGGGATGCCCGCTTTCTTGAAGGCTTCGGAAAATTTTTCGATCGACAACTCGCGCGACCGGCTCTCTTTGGAAATAATGGCGGTGGCGTCAGTCAACTGATCGATCTCGTTCGGCTCCAAGACCTTCGAGGTGTGAACGACGACAGGAATACTTGCGGTGCGCGGGTCCTGCTTCAGTTTCTTAAGGACCTCAAAGCCGGAAAGATCCGGCATGGACAGGTCAAGGATGATGATTTCCGGCTTTAGCTCGCGCGCACGACGCAAACCTTCCTGGCCACCCGCAGCTTCGACAAAGCGAAAATCGGACTGACTGAGAAGAGTTCGCACCAGGTATCGTGAGACCTCATCATCATCGACGATCAACAACTGGCGGCTTTGAGCACTGGCAACGACTTCGTCCAATTTTTGGGTTAGCCACAAGCGATCTACGGGCTTGCTATGAAACGCGTCGGCACCCAACGCCAGAGCCTTTTCGCGGTTTTCGACGACGGTAATAACGAAAACCGGGATATTTGAGGTAGAGGGGTCCTGCTTAAGTTCCTGGAGCAATCCCCACGAGTGTTCCCCTCGCAGCAAGACATCCAAGACGATGGCAGCGGGACGAAACCCACGCAGTGCCTTACGCGCTTCGACCAAATCTTTTGCTGGAATGACCTGATACCTGGTCGACTTCAGATATTTCTCGTAGATGAAGAGTGCCTCCTGGTTGTCTTCAACCACGAGAACAGGAATCTTGTCGAAATCGATTTCGCGCTTTAAGTCGGGAACGTAGGTTGCTTCGGTCAAGCCGCTGAAGTTGATGGGAATCGCGGCATAGAATTTTGAACCGATGCCGACCTCGCTCTGCACATAGACATTCCCACCGAGAAGTCGAGCGAACCTTCGGGAGAGAGGCAAACCAAGACCCGTGCCCTTCACTGCTTTTTGCAGCCTGCCTTCGAGTTGTATCCACTCCTCAAAGATGCGCTCCTGGTCTTCGGGAGCAATGCCGATGCCGGTATCGCAGACGGAAAAAACCAGAGTTTCATCGTGTCCCTTCTCGACTGAGACCCGCACTTCACCTCGCTCGGTGAACTTCAATGCGTTGCTGATGAAGTTGCGCAGGATCTGGGAGATCTTGGCTTCGTCGCTGTATACCTCGGGGATGTCGACCGGTTCCTCGAACACCAGATTGATGGACGAATTCTGAGCGAGCAGCGGTCGGAGCATACCGCGCAGACCGGAGAACAAGCTTTGCACCTGGAAGCGGCAGGGGCGAATAGTAATTTTGCCGGCCTCGACTTTTGCCAAGTCGAGAAGATCGTTTACAAGATCGGTCAGATCCTGGGCCGAGCCGCGGATGAACTTGACCTGCTTCTCCTGTTCAGGACTGAGGTCACCGTCCAACCGATCCAACAGGATCTGGCTAAGCGCGGTAATCGAGTTCAAAGGCGTGCGGAACTCGTGACTCATGTTGGAGAGGAAGTGGCTCTTCAGCTCAGAAGCGCGCTGCAGGAAATCGGCCTTGTCATTGAGTTCGGCATAAAGAGCAACGACACCGCGATTGGTTTCGTCCAGTTCACGATTAAGTTGAGCCAGTTCGTCCTGCTTGGTGCGAAGTTGTTCCAGAGTGCTTAGCAGTTCTTTATTTTGTTGTTGCAGTTCTTCGTAGGGGTTCTGCGAGGCGTGCTCAATTTTTGCCAGTACCTTGTCCAACTCGCCTGAGCCAAAGCGGGCAAAGCGCTTCGGAATCTTCTTGCCCAGCACGATGGTCGTGCCCTGTCCTTGTTTGGTGTCGATGTGGAACTTGTCCATTAACCGCTTCGCACCGATGATGCCCAGGCCCATGCCAGTTTGAGAGACGTACTTGCCGTCCAGAATTTCGTGAAGGTTGGCAATACCATCACCCTTGTCTCGCAAGGTAATGATGAGCATTTTTTCGGGGCTGTTTTCGATGGCAAACTCGGCCCGGCCGCCGCCGCCATATTGAAAGGTGTTGCGGGCGAGTTCAGAGACGGCGGTGGCAATCCGCGTCTGATCCTGAATGTCGAATTTCAGCGCGTCGGCGATGGTGCGGGCCTTCTGGCGCGCCAGGACGACATCGTTTTCGGTCCGCACGTCGACAGTGAAAAGGTTCAACATAGTGTCTAAGTAAGGGATGGCGCTTTTGCGACCAACACGGTCACATCGTCGCGAAGACGGCTGAAATCGCGATGCAAAACTGCTGCGATCATGCCGGGATCTTTGCTTCTAATTCCGGGATACTTGTCCAGATCCCAGCGTGTCGATAATCCATCGGAATGCATGATGAGAATGTTGTCCCGGTTCCACGGTACGGTGAATTCCTGGGACCGGCCTATGTGATGGCCAAGAGTGCCGTTGTGAGAAGCCAAACCGCGCCTGGTATCAGGAGCAACAACAGTGGCGGAAATATTGCCGACACCAGCGAAAATCACCAGCCTGCGGATTAAGTCAATTCTGGCAATTGCCGCAGCGGCTCCCCGAGTCTTCTTGAGAGCATCATGCATGTCTCGCAGAATGTTGCTGGGGCTGGTTTCCTTCGTGCTTGCCAGTATCTTCTCCGCCTCGCGGGCAGCTTCGGCGGCCAAGACACCATGGCCAAGGCCGTCTACGACCATGCAGGTGACAGAATCTGCCAGAACACGGGTCCCCCAACCGTCGCCACACTCGGTCTCACCAGCGATGGGCTCGGAGACAACTCCGATTTTCAGAGGGCTCTCGGAGAGCATCTTGGCGGATTCGGCGGGAACAAATGCAGCACTGACGATCGTGCCTGAGCCCGGAGTCGAATAGAGGTCGAACTCTCTGGAAACGCGCCGAACGATGCCGAGACCGGTTCCCATGGAACCGGCTGTGGAATGACCATCTGAAAGAGCGCGAGGAACATCGGTTATTCCCGGACCCTTATCGACGCCCATGACTCGCATTCCGGGATGCCCATTGTGTGGAATTCTTTGAAGCAGGATGTGGCCCTTGCCGGCATGCTTGACCAGATTCGTGGCAATTTCGGTAGTAGCCAGTGCGATTTCGCCGCGCATGTTTTCTTCAATCTTCAGGTCTTCGGCGTATTCGACCGCTCTCCGGCGTGCTTCCCCGGCCTGGCTGGCCTCGGCGATTTCGATGAGCATGAAGTCACTACTTCCAGCGCGTGATGGTCACTTTCGTTCCTTCTCCAACGCGCGAAGAGATATCAAATTCACTTACCAGACGTTTGGCACCGCTTAGCCCGAGGCCTAAGCCTGATCCTGTGGTAAAACCGTCGCGAAGCGCCAGGTCTAAATCGGGTATCCCGGGCCCTTTATCTTCGAAAGTGAGACGCAAACCGGTGCGAGGGCCGTTTAGCATCTCCATCTGCATGGTCCCGCCACCGCCATATATGACGGTATTGCGGGCCAACTCGCTGGCGGCGGTGACCACTTTGGTCTGATCCACCAGGCTGAAGCCAAGCTGGATTGAGACTTCGCGCACGCGCCGCCGCACGGCAACAACGTCAGGCTCGGTTCGTACTGGAATGTTCTCAGTGGACAGGACCGCCATACATCTCCTGTGACTTAGCGACGGATGAGCGCAGTAATTCCATGCCTGAATCTACGTTGAGCGCGGTACGAACACCTGGCAACGAGAGCCCGAGTTCCACCAGGGTGATGGCAACCGCGGGCTGCATTCCTACCACGACGGTTTCCGCGTCCAGAACACGCGACATCGCCGCGATGTTGCCCAGCATTCTGCCGATGAACGAGTCCACAATTTCCAGGCTGGAGATATCGATCAGGACGCCGCGGGCTTCGGTATCGCTGATCATCCTAGTCAGGTCGTCCTGCAAGGCCAGCGCCAGGCGGTCGTGCATGTCTACCTGAATGGTGACTAGCAGAAATTCGCCCATCTTTAAAATTGGGATTCTTTCCAATCTGTGCTCCTAGCTCTTCTGCGTGTCTGGCTTTGCCTGGTCACGGACAAAGGTGAGGCCAGCCCGTTCCAGCGCGATCTTGAAAGCGGCAGCAAGGGTTGCCTTGGTGGTGACGTCTTGCAAGTTAATGCCGAGATGCACGATGGTCTGCGCGATCTGGGGGCGCACGCCACTGATGATGCAATCTGCTCCCATCAGCCGGGCCGCAGTTACGGTTTTCAGCAGGTGTTGGGCGACAACTGTATCCACGGTCGGAACGCCGGTGATATCGATGATGGCCACGCGGGAATTAGTCTGTACGATGGCCTGCAGCAAAGATTCCATGACAATCTGGGTGCGGGCGCTGTCGAGGGTTCCGATGATGGGAAGCGCCAGAATGCCGTCCCAGAGTTTGACCACTGGGGTCGAGAGTTCGAGCAACTCTTCCTGCTGGCGCCTGATGGTTTCTTCGCGCGATTTTTGGTAGACCTCGGTGGTGTAAAGGCCCATAGTGTCCAGCAATTCATTCGCGATCCAGATTTCGTTGGCGAGGGTATCGGCATCCCTGCACACCTGCCGCAATTGGGTAAAAAACGGCCGTTTTGCCGAGAAGACGAAGGTCGCGGTCTCGGTGGGCGTGAAACCCTGCTGTGCGCGGCTGCGGGAAACGTCCCCCAGCATCTCCCGGATCTTGTCCCAGGCGGCAGCCTGGAAATTCGTGCCGGCCGAGTCCAAGGCCTGCTTGGTGAGGCGAAGAAATTGCGCACACTGGGAGCGCAGCTCCGAATCCTTCATGAGGTCGCTGCGGCGAGTCGACCCGGTCATCTCCTGGAGCCACTCGCTAACGATGTCATCCTGATTGCGAGTCAGGACAGTTGAAAGCGCCGAGGCTTTCTGGTCAATAGGAATGGTGCTCATTGCTTCTCCTGTCAGAATCGATGCGACCTTTAAAAACCTTGGTCACAAAGTCTTGTAAGATTGCAGCCGCGGTGGCGAGCATACGCGAATCCTTGGCAGCTGCGAGCGAAAGAACTTTTTTCCAGCTTATCACGCGGCCAGGGGAGCGGATGGTTGAATTCCACCGTGGCGAAAGAACATCATGGCTAGCCTTACGGCACAATACAGGGATTACTGTAGAGGGGTTAGTAGGTCGCTTGAGCTGTGGCATTTTTCAACTCCGAAGCGGTCACACGAATGTGCGTCACAGATTGAAGCCCAGGCTCGCTGAAACTCGCTAGCAATTGACGGCCCCTTATTCCCCACGTAAGATTCCATGCCGATGATTGGCCAGACCATTTCCCATTACCGAATCACCGAGAAGCTCGGTGGTGGAGGCATGGGGGTGGTCTATAAGGCCGAAGACACCCGGCTGCGGCGCTTTGTGGCCTTGAAGTTCCTGCCCGACGAAGTGGCGCGCGATCCCCAAGCCCTTGGACGTTTCCAACGGGAGGCGCAGGCGGCGTCGGCACTGAACCATCCCAATATCTGCACCATTTATGACATCGGCGAGAGCGACGGGCATGCCTTTATTGCCATGGAGTTTCTGGATGGTATGACGCTGAAGCACCGGATTGCCGGGCGTCCTGTCGACATCGAAACGCTACTTGCCCTCGCAATTGAGATTGCCGATGCGCTGGACGCGGCTCACGCCGGCGGCATCGTTCACCGGGACATCAAGCCGGCGAACATCTTTATTACTACGCGAGGGCACGCTAAGATTCTGGACTTCGGCCTAGCCAAGGTCGAGGCAGCATCGGCGGGCAGCCAGTCGGACCACCTGCAAACCCGCACCGTCGACGAACAACATTTAACCAGTCCGGGGTCGACGATCGGCACGGTTTCCTACATGTCACCGGAGCAGGCGCGCGGCAAGCAGCTCGACGCACGCAGCGACTTATTTTCATTCGGCGCGGTGCTGTATGAAATGGCTACGGGAACATTGCCGTTCCGCGGAGAAACGTCAGCGGTAATTTTCAAGGCCATTCTTGATGAGGCACCGTTGCCGCCGGTTCGTTTGAATCCGGACATGCCAGCGGACCTGGAACGCATCATTCATAAAGCTCTGGAGAAGGACAAGAATCTCAGGTATCAGAATGCGGCGGATCTGCGCACCGACCTGGCGCGGCTGAAAAGAGATCTCGACTCGTCGCGATCCTCAAGCATTTCGGCGTCCGGGATTTCGTCATCGGGAAGTGTGCCCGCGGCGGCAGCGACAAGTTCGGCGTCAGTGGCAGCGGTTGGCAAGCCACGAACGAAGATCTTGCTGATCGTTGGTATCGCAGCGATTCTGCTGGTTGCAGCCGCGGCTGGTGCGTACTTTCTGCACTCGAAACCAGCCAGTTCGCAGATCCGTTCCATCGCCGTCTTGCCGTTTGTGAACGCGACGGCTGATCCGAATAACGAGTATTTGAGCGATGGGCTCACGGAGAGCCTGATCGGCTCCCTTTCGCAGGTTCCCGATTTGAAGGTGATGGCGCGTGCTACCGTATTCCGTTTCAAGGGCAAGGAAGACGATCCGCAAAAAGTCGGGCAAGACCTACAGGTTGGCGCGGTACTCATGGGCCGGATTACGCAACGTGGGGATCAGGTAGCAGTGCAGGCCGATCTGGTAAACACCGCCGACGGTACCGAGCTTTGGGGCTCGCATTACGAACGAAGGCTGGCGGACATCACGCAACTGCAGAGCGACATCACGCGCGACATTTCCGGGAGCTTACGGCTGCGCATCAATGGCGAACAGCAGCAACGCCTGGGCGAGGCCGGAACGACAAATGCGGAAGCGTATCGTCTGTATCTGCAGGGTAAGCAACTCTGGTATAGCAGGAAGCCGGAAGGCCTAAAGAAAAGCATCGATCTCTTTAAACAAGCGATCGCTGACGATCCCAATTATGCCCTGGCCTATACGGGACTAGCGAACACCTACCTGGTTGCTCCCAGCTATGCCATCGGAATTTCGTCGCGGGAAGGACGCACTCGCGCAGAGCAGGCCGCGAGCAAGGCACTTGAATTAGATCCTTCGCTCTCCGATGCCCATACCGCACTCGCGACCGCATTAGGATTTTCCTGGAAGTGGGCGGAGTCGGAATCCGAGTTCCGGCGGGCCATCGAACTTGGGCCGAACGACGCGAACGCTCACTACTTTTACGCGTTCACGCTGCTGGCGCCACAAAATCGAGTCGATGAAGCGTTGCGGGAAGTCCAGACCGCGTTATCGTTTGACCCACTTTCACCCATCATCAATACCAACTATGCAGCGTTGTTAATGGACGCCCGGCGTTATCCGGAGGCGTTCGCGCAATTTCACCAGGTACTGGAACGTGATCCGGATTTCAAACCTGCCCACGCAAAGCTTTCCATCTTGTACGCCACAACCGGCGACTTTGCGAAAGCGATCGACGAACTACAGAAATATTCGTTCGTTCCAGGCTCGTGGAAACCGGACGCCACCGGATATCGCGACCTGATGCTGACGGCGGCGCCGAAGCAGGAGTGGTGGGCTTCCATGGCAGTGGCTGCCGCTCTGGCGGGAGACAAGAACCAGTGTTTCGATTTGATGGAAAAATCCGTAGCCAACGAAGATATTGAATTGCTATTCGCGATCCGCTACCCCGCGTTGGACCCTGTCCGACTCGATCCGCGCTTCGTCAGCGTGGTGAAAAAAATGGGACTGCCCCAGTAGTTCGGTTCCGAACACCTCGTTTCAGGATCTGAACGAAGTCGATGATTTGAACTCCACCGCGCGTAGCAACAAAGTCACGTTCACTCGCGATAACTGAATTACAAGGCAGTGCGGACATCTTCCTGAGTGTTCGTAAATGGCAGAAGTGTCCGAGTTCGGACACTTCTCCTGCCCGCATAAAAAGAGGCTTTTCGTTCAAACTTGCGAAAGAACCTGGTATAGGAACGTCGATGGGGACGAGTACATTTTTTTACACTACGAAGCCCCTACTCTTCGGGTATTTCGTCCCCAGACGATTCACAACCTTTTCCAACTCTCCGCGTCTAACTAAACAGTGTGGGGTAAGCGCCTGACCGTAGGTAGCGCGACTTTCCCTTGAAGAAAATTCACGGAACGGTCGAACAAGAGTGCGCGTATCAACTGTGAAGAAGTATGCGCCTGAGTTCGCACAAGTGAGCAAGGCACACTCTGGAGGCAGTCATGCAGGATGGACACAACGGAACCAACGGGAACGCATCGGCTAGTGGCGAGACGCACGTACAAGAAGTGGTAAAGGCAGCGCACGAAGAATTGCGGCAACTCATGCGTCAACGGGCCGACATCATGAAGCGCATCGGAACGCTGAAGCAGACGATCGCGGGCCTGGCCAATCTGTTTGGCGATGAGATTCTGAGTGAAGATCTGCTAGAGCTGGTCGATCGGAAAACCGGTGGACGCCAACCGGGATTCACCAAGGCGTGTCGCACGGCGTTAATGGAAGCGCAGCGTCCGTTGAGCGTTCGCGAAGTGTGCGAGCGAATTCAGGAGCGCATGCCGGCGATTCTGCAACGCCACAAGGATCCATTAGCTTCCGTGACAACCGTATTGAACCGCCTGGTCGAATATGGCGAAGCGCAAAGCGTAGTGCGAGAGAATGGTCGGCGAGCCTGGCAGTGGGTCGCCGACCCCATCGCCATGACTGGCGGCGGACTGGGTGTGCAGCAGGCGATGACCGCGTAGTTGACGTATGGTCCGCGTCCGAATTCAGGCAGGCAGCAACATGCCCTTTTCCAAATGCCGCGTGACGTGCGCATAAGACGCGGCATGCGGATCGTGAGTCACCATCACGACCGTCTTATGAAAGTCCTCGTTTAATCTCTTCAAAATTTCCAGAATTTCTGTGGCCGAGTGGCTGTCAAGGTCGCCGGTGGGCTCGTCTGCGAGCAGCAACGTGGGATCGCTGACGATTGCACGAGCGATGGCGACGCGCTGCTCCTGTCCGCCGGAGAGTTGCTTGGGTAAGTGATTGACTCTTTCCTCAAGTCCTACAAGCTTTAGAGCGGTCAGAACGTGATCGCGACGCTGGGATGCATTCAGCTTGGTCAGCAGCAGTGGTAATTCGACGTTCTCAAAAGCGGTGAGCACCGGAATCAGGTTGAAGGTCTGAAAGACGTAGCCGATGTGCTCGTTACGCCAGCGGGCAGATTGGGCGTCGTTGAGGCGAAATACGTTTTCGCCGAGGACCGACAACTCGCCGGATGTCGGGCGGTCGATGGCGGCGATCATGTTCAGCAGCGTGGTTTTGCCGGAGCCGGACGGGCCCATGAGTGCGAGGAATTCGCCGGAGCCGATCTCGATGGAAACGTCGTCCAGCGCGCGAACTTCGAATGCGTCGCGCTTGAAAATCTTGCTGACGTTGCGCACCTGCACAACCTTGGCTTGAGTCGCGGTATTGGTCATGGTAGCTGTGCTCATGATTGTCCCTTAATCTTGATTTTGTCGCCGTCTTTGAGGCCGGCGGGGGCCGATGTGATCACATTTTCTCCGCCGTTTAATCCTTGAACCATAAATCCGCTGCTGCGCTGTGAAATGACTCGCACTTCGCGGCGAAGAGCTTTCCCGTTAAATGCAAGGAATACGACCTTCTTGCCGTCGGCGTCACGAACCGCGGACGTAGGAATCAGGACGCCGGCTGATTGCGAGGTCGTAGTTTTCTTTGTGTCGTCGGCCAGGAATTTCACGGTCGCGTTCATCTCCGGGCGGAGATACTCATCCGGATTAAGGATTTGAACTTTTACCTGCACCGTGGCTTTCTGGCGATTGGCTTCTGGCGAAATCTCGTGAATCTGGCCGTCGTACTTGCGATCCGGGTAGGCATCGACGCTGAGGGTGGCCTTTTGCTTAGCGCCGAGCTTGGCGAAATCATCCTGAGCGATGTCGAGTTCAACCTGGAGATCATTCAGATCAGCCAGTGCGACGACTTGTCCCTGCGGACCGCCTTCAGCGCCGCTGGCAAACTGCGCCGTTACGAGTTCGCCTTTCTCTGCTGTGCGTTCGAGGATGGTGCCGGTCACTGGAGCGCGAATTACGGTGGCGTCGAGCCAGGACTTCGCGTAATCCTCCTGTCCTTCGGCCTGGAGCAATGCACCCTTTGCGCGGGTGATCTCTTCCTGCCGGGGACCGATGCTGGCAAGCTCATATGTCTTCTGCAACGAGTTCGTGCGCTGCTGATCGGCGTCAAAACGGGCCTGCGAATCGTCATATACTTGCTTCGCGACTACGCCCTGGTTCCAGAGTTCGCGATTGCGGTCGAGAGTAATTTTGTCGTTCGCCAGGGTTGCGCGAGCTTCTTCCAGATTGTGCTGGGCCTGGGCAATCTCTTCCGGACGGGAGCCATGCTGCAGCTCTTCGAGGTAGGCCCGGGCATTGTCGGCGGCCCCTTTTGCCTGCAGATACTGCGCGCGGAACTCGTCGTCCTCGAGGCGGACGAGCACCTGGCCTTCTTTTACCTTGTCACCTTTTTCAACACCAATCCAAGCGACGCGGCCCGTAACTTTGGAGTTTACGTTGATCTTGTGATGAGGAACGATGTAGCCGCTGGCGGTCAAGATGATGCCGGCTACGTCGCCGCTGCCCTCGGCTTCGGCGCGAACCACGTCGACTTCCGGCAGGTTGGGAGAAAACAGGCGATAAGCGAGCGCACTGAGACTAAGCACCGCCACGATCGCTATGCCGATGACGATGTAGCGGCGCGCCCAATTCGAAGGCTCACCGTTGGGCGCCGAGCGATCGATGCGCAGTCCCTGCAAGTCCACGTGTTTGGTATCAAGCGGCATAGTTTGTGCTTAGCGCGTGCAATTCTTCTACTTTTGCGAGGGCAAGATGCCCTCGCGACAGCCGGCAAGATGCCGGCGTTACCTCAATCTCTTAATGACGCCAAAATTTCGCGCCGGGCTGCGTGCCACGCCGGAGCGATTCCGCCGAACAACCCCATAACGATGGCGAAAATCACGGCCGCTCCCACGACTCCGGGCGTCATGCGAAGACTAAAGATCGCCTCACTGAACGTCACCGGATTGTTGGTGCCAGTGGTCATGCCGTTAAACGGCAACATCAGTACGATACCCACAATAGCGCCCAAGATCGACAGCAAGACCGATTCAAAGACGAACGACGTCAGAATGCTGGGCCGTGAAAAGCCGATAACTCGCAGAGTCGCAATCTCACGCGAGCGATAAGCTACGGCGGCGTACATGGTGTTCATCGCAGCAAAACATGAGCCGATGGCCATGATGATCGCGACCAACATCCCCACGAATTTGATCGGATTGCCGGAACTGGTTTGCTTGGCCCAGTAATCGGTTTCGAGCATGCCGGCGAGCTTTAATCGCTGATCATCACTGACGCGATTCTTCAGTGCGTCGGCGGCAACGGGATCGGTGGCCCGAATCAGAACGGAGTTAAACGTAGTTCGATCAAAATCCGACGCCAGCTGATTTACGTCGCCCCAGATTTCGGAATCGTGCGCCGAGCCGCCGGTGTCGAAGATGCCTACCACCTGCCACGGACCTTTGCCGATCCACATAGAGTCGCCTACATTCGCCTGGGCGAAGCGGGTGTGGATGGATTTGCTGACCACAATCTCGTGCTGGCCGGGATTGAACCATCGCCCAGCAACCAGCCTGGCATCAGGACGCATAGCGATACCGGTCGCGGTCATGAAACGGATGGTGACATTGGTTTCGCCCGTGCCGTCATTGCGTGGGAGGACGACGACGAGCAGATCCTCACCGGAAACCATCGGCTGGCCTTGAGCGTCATGCGCAACACCGGGGAGCTGCTTGATGGTCGGTACCGCATCGAGATCGACTCCGCCGGCAGAGAGTTCCGCGGTTGCGCCTTTGCGCAGCACCAGCACGTTCAGCGGATCGCCGCTGCCCTTGAAGGCCTGATCGAGGCCTGCGAGCAGGGCCAGGATAAAGATTGCCGTGGTCACGGTCAGCGCGATGCCGAGGGCGGTCATGATGGTCGCGCTCTTCCGGAGCTTCAGATTGCGGATGTTGTATTGAATGGGAACGGCCATAGTAGTCGCCTAACCGATGTGGCGCAGCCCCTCCACGATATTTCGCCGTGAGGCGTTGTAGGCGGGCACGAACGAGCTGATCAGCCCCACGGTCGCGCCGACGAAGACAGCAATCAGGATGGTTGTAATGTTCGGTGTCACTCCGGTCAGGAACAGTCCCATTTGAGGCGAATGGGCAAGCACATAGACCAGGCCGGTGGCGCCGATTGCTCCGACTAAGCCGCCAAATGCGGCGAGTGTCACTGCTTCGCTCATGAATAGCACGAGTACGGTGCGGCGAGTGAAGCCGAGCGTCTTCAGCAGTGCGACTTCGCGGGTGCGCTCACGGATCGACATCGCCATCGTATTGGCCGAGACCAGTAGTGTTGCGAAAACCACTGCCGCGCAGATGCTCAGAATGAAGGCCTTCACATTGCCGAGCATGGCGATCCAGTCGAGATTGAACGCCTTCTCGCTCTCGGATTTTGTGGGGCGATCGGTATTGCGGAAAGTGGCGTCGATATCCTTCGCCACGCGGGGCACGGATTGGGGCGAATCGGCCAGCACCTCGTAAAATCCGACATAACCCTTCACTCGGGGGTAGCCTTCGTCGATGTAGGCGTTATTGAAGTAAAGCGTTTGTGTAGGTTGTGGTGCGGTAAAGATGCCGCGAATCGTGAGCTCAAGGTCGACCGGGAAAATTGTGCCCTTCAGGTTCAGGCGATCACCAACTTTCCAGTTATGCTTTTTGGCTAAATCTGCGTCTACTACGCAGCCGGCGCGGTCCTTCTTCCATGCCTCCAACTGATCCGGCGGGATGTGAAAATCTTTAAAGACATCGAAAACTTCATTGGGATCTGTGCCGAACTGCGCGAAAAAGTTCTCCTGTTTATCGTCAATATATTGCCCTTGAAACCAGGTTTCGTTGACTATGTTTTTCACCCCAGGGATGGCGCGGATTTTCTCGCGATAAGAAATCGGCATGAACTGCACCAGCGACACCTTGTGCCGCACAATCAATCGCTGGGCTGACTCGGCGCTGGCATCGCTATTGTAGAAAGCGTGCCAGATGGTCATCATCACAGTAAGCAGCAGCAACGAGAGGCTGATACTAATCAGGGTCAGGATGCTGCGGCGCTTGTTGCGAAACGCGTTTTTTCTGACAAAGCGACCTAAGGTCATACGCTAACTCCAGGAAAAAACGAACGCTGCTGGCAGGTCAAACGGTACTCATAAGGATATCCGATGCCTGTGGGCAGAACAACCGCGCAAGATGATGATCGGGTACGGGCGGGTCGGCTGCCAGTGGAGATCGTCATTGGGCGGAAATGACAAATGTCATCCGCTTGTAAGACATAACGATGGCGGAGCGGAAAGGTTACGGGGGCGGTTGGCTATCTTAAGATTTCGGGGCTGCCCTGCGAGGGCAAGATGCCCTCGCGACAGCCGGCAGGATGCCGGCGTTACTGGCCGGTTCCTCCGAGGTTCACTACTTGCGGGCTGGTGACGGCGCTGTCGACGATTGACGCGGCGCCGGAGATTGCCCCGGTCTGGCTGGGAGTAAAGGTCACTGCGAACGAGCATTGTCCGTTGGCCGGCAGGCTGGCGGGACAGGTGTTCGCCGTGATAGCAAAGTCTCCGCTGGCGCTTGCCGCAACGTTGTTCAGCGTCATTGGCAAGTTGTTGGTGATGGTGACGGTCTGTGGCTGGCTGGTGGTGCCTACGGCTTGAGCGGCAAAAGTGAGGCTGGTGGGCGACACTCCCACGGGCTGAAGGCCGGTGCCGCCGACGTTGAGGACCTGCTGATTGACGGGCGAGTTGTCGGTTACGACCACTGCTCCCTTCAAGCTTCCCAAATAATAAGGAAGGAAGGCGACGTTCATGGTACAAGTCGCGTTGGCGTTGAGCTTGGTATTGGCCTTGCACGGCGTTGTGCCGGTCGGGCCTTCCACAAAGTTACCGCTGGCGGCAATGCTGGAAAGCGTCACGGTGGCGGTGCTGATGTTTTTGACGGTAACAACCTGAGGAGTGCTGGTGGTTCCGAAGGCCTGGTTACCAAAAGTGACAGTTGCGGGGGAAAAGGTCAGGGGCGCGGCTTGGCCATTCTTGCCGGTTCCGGAAAGCGCAACTGTCTGCTGCTTCACGATGGTGGTGTCGGCGACGGTCACAGCTCCCAGGATTGCCCCGCTTGCTGTCGGAGTAAACGTGACCGACATGGTGCATTTCGCACCCGCGGCCAGACTGGTTCCGCAGGGCGAACTTCCGCTACCTACGACCGAGTAATTTCCGCTGGCTGCGAAGGTGAAGCTCAGCGTAGTCGGTTCGTTGTTAGTCAAGGTCACGGTTTGCGGTGCTGAGGTCGTGCCCACGTTGACGTTTCCAAATGACAGGCCCGTCGGCGACAGGCTCGCGGGCGTGATTCCGTTGCCGGACAGATTGACGATTTGCGGGGAGTTGGCAGCACTGTCGGTCAGCGTGATCGCACCGGTGATTGTGCCGACATTCGTAGGATTGAAGGTAACGTTGACGGTGCAACTCGCTCCGGCGCTCAACGATCCGTTGCAGTTGTTGGTCTGCTTGAAGTCACCACTGGAGGAGACCGCAAGACTGGTCGCAACGGTTCCGCTGTTGGTTACTGTGATTTTCTGCGCCGTGCTGTTCGTGCCCACGGCTTGTCCCTTGAAAGTCGCGCTAGTCGGCGAGGCCGAAACGATGGCAGAGCCGTTGCTGGCGGCAATCAGGAAAGTGTTCAGGCTATAGACCGAGCAGTTGCCGTTCCAGCCCGTCGGATATTCGTTCACCCAGACCTGCATCGCGCCGGGATTGGCGATGTCCGCGGCCAGCACCTGGACTTGCAGTTCATTCGAGTTTACGAACGTGAGCGCGGGAGTACGGTAGGTCGCATTAGGTCCGGGATTGAAAACCAGGATGACTTGTGTTCCCGACGGACCTGCAACGAAACCCGTGCCGTTAACCGTCAGCGTGAAATTTCCGCCGCCTGCAGTCGCCGACGGAGGCACAAGGCCAGTCACGCTCAAAGGCGTGGTGGTCATGTTGAAGTTGGCGTAAATGAGGGCTTCGTCGTTGAGCGTGTAATTTTGCGGGTTGCCGGTGCCGGTCAGGTCATAGGTCCAACCGGCGAAGAGCCACGGATTGAGCGGAGTCGCGCTCAGGCTCAGAATCTGCCCGGTGGGATAGAATCCATCGCCGGTCGGAGAACCGGGTGAGAGCGTGGCCGAGCCGCCGCATGCGTAACTGAAGTTATCAATCGGCATGTATTCGGCGTGCTCGTTGGCAATGAAACTGGCGCTGTTGGCTGGAAGAGAATTCAGCGTGACATCGGGATTCGTGTTGTTGGTCCCGTTGAGGTTCCAGTTGTCGAACGAGAAGCGGGTAGCGTAGCTGAAAGGCTGCTCGGGATTGGTGAAACTCAAAGTGTGCGGTACGTTGCTCTCGCCCGCGGCCCAACCTGATCCATCGTAATAGGAAGAGAAGATGACCGGGGTCGGCCAGTAGCCGCCATCGATATAGAGCCACAGTCCGCTGTCGAACGTTTCCGGCTGCACGTCGAACGTGAACACGGGAGTGTTGGAGAAGTAGGTTGCGGTGTTGATGGGATTGCCCCAGTCCGCGGCGTAAAAAGTCTTGGGATTGTTGCTCAGGCCGCCCTGCAGCCAGAACGGAGAATTGTAGAAGCCGTAGAAATTCCAACCGCCGGCTGGCGTCGCCGTCAGAGTCACCTGCTGACGTGCGGTGAAGAATTGCAAATTGCTGCCGGAGTAAGTCACCGGCTGCGGCGAGACCGCGACGGAACCCGATCCATCGGGATAAACACTAGCGCTGTAAGGCAACAGGCTGATGTAGTTCGCGGTGTAAGTGCTGACTAACGGTGCGTTCACCGGAAATGGCCCAAAACCGTTGCCGGGAGCAACGGTAATGGAATGGGTCTGCGAAATGCTGTCGTTCCAGCGTCCGTAGATGTAATAAAGATTTACAACTGCGGTGTTGGGCGGAGTGCCAATGACCTGGTTAGGGAGTTCCTGCACGCCGTTCGGCACGCTCAAAGTGTGATTGGAGTTGAGCGGCCAGTTGAAAGTCTGCGGAGCCGTATAGTTTGTGCCGTCGACGATGATTGGCAGGCCCGGAGGATTGGTAGTAACGGTAATCGCAGTCGGCACGGTGCTGTATAAGCGCTGAATACCTTCGATGTCGGCCGCGGTGTAGCCGACCGTGTTGGACAGCGGAATGCCCGACGGGATGGAGTCGATGGTAAATCCGCCGTTGCGGGTGAAGTTGGTGGAGAAGTACTCCATGACCGAACCGTAATCGTAAAAGTAAGTCAGGTTCTGGCCGTTGTCCTGCACCATGTCGAAGTCGAAGCGCTCGCTCTTAATCATGTTGCTGTAATTGACGTTGACATAAGAGTCGCGGTCGAAGCGCGACTGCTCATGCCACAGGCCGGTGCTGTGCCCCATTTCATGCAGGAAAGTTGAGACGGTACAGGCGCCCGATCCGGTGATGAACTGCTCGCCGAGGTTGGTATCGCCAACGGACGACTGGCAACTGCCGCTCTGATCGTTGGCGTTCATGTCGAAGTCGACCCAGTTGGGCTGGTTGCTGTAGGGCACCCACTGAATCAGTCCGGAGAAGGTCGCGTTGTACGACGCAACAGCGGCGTTGATAGTCGGTGTCGCATTGGGATCGGAGTTGGGATCGATGGCGTAGGGAATTTCGTGAACACCTGAAACCGGATTAATCGGCCAGATGAAACTGCTATAAGCGCTGCCGAAGGAATCGCTGCCGGGCTGGTGGCCGGCAGTAACTTTGCCCTTGGGGGGCATGGAGCCGACGTGATCGAGGAGCATGTCTCCCTGGAAGATCAACTGTCCGTTCGCGACTTTGTAAATAATCGGTACACCACGCCAGACGCCGCTGCGGACCTCAAGCGGCGGTGCGGAGGCGGCAAGAGCAAAGGTAGAAATGACAAGGACGGTTATAGCCGCGAAAGTGGCGCGAGAAGTGCGGGACACACAGCCTCCTGGGAGAACCTGACTGAGAATTAAAGGTCCGGCGGGATCGGCCAGCCGAAGGGGGATGGCAAAGAGTTTGGCTGGAAGGCCGCGGGAAGTCAAGGAAAAATGCCGTTTTCCTTTGGTATCCGGTCAATGAGCTTGACTCCGGGGCAAGCCTCGCTCAGAATCCGTCTGGAACTTCTCTCACAGTTTGAGGGGAAGGGATCGCTCACCGTCTCCCGGAGCGTGAATGCTAATGAGTTTTCAACGACGCGAGTTACTCAAAATGTTGTCGTATGCTTTGGGGTCAAGCTTGATTCTGCCCCAGAACGAATTGGCCACGGCTGCTCCGAACTCTGCGCAGGCATCGAGTTCCGGTTCGGCCGCGACGACAGATGTGAAACAAGAATCGGGAGGCACACAAATGGAAAAAGTAGCCGGAATCGGAGGGTTGTTCTTCCGCGCTCGTGACCCCAAAGCTCTGGGCGAATGGTATCAGCAACACCTGGGAATTTCGCTCACTCCATCATCCGAGGGTGGAAGCGTTTGGCAGCAGGAGGCAGGACCGACCTCCTTCAGTCCTTTTCCCGAGACCACGAAATATTTCGGAGATCCTACCAAGAGCTGGATGGTGAACTTTCGAGTGCATGACATGGACAAGATGGTGGCCCAACTACGAAAGGCAGGAATTGAGGTGAAGGATCCCGAATCTTATGCCGACATCGGGCGCTTCACTCGTCTGCATGATCCCGAGGGGAATCCCATCGAATTGTGGCAGCCGGCATAATTCAAGGGTCAGCTTTATTAGGATCCTAATCTTCGTTCAGCTCAATTTGAAGCGGCGGCAAGACCTCGAGATCGGGATGATCTTTGTCACGCCAGAAGAGTTGAAAACAGGCCGCGTCGTCCTTCGGCGCCCATCGGCTTCCGTCGGCGTAAAGCACGTCGTGAGGAAATAGGACCCAGGCCATGATGTCGTCGACGCCCTTGTTGTAGGCGTCGCGCTCGATTGTCTCCTCCTGGCCGGGCTGCAGGGGCTGCGTGGAATTCCAGAGGGAGTCGAACGGCCTGCGCAGATATTCTGGCGCCATCAGATGTTCGGAGGTCATGGCGAAGGTCTTGATCGGCCGTGAGCTCACATTCTTCACGGTCATGGAGAATTTTCCCGAGTGATCATAGAAACTGGCATTGACCACGCGAATCGGGCACTCGGCTTTTTCCGGCTCGTAGATGGTGTACCAGGCCATCATGCCGGACTCCATGTGATCAGAAACGTGACAATGAAACATCCACGCGCCAGGGTTGTCAGCAAGCATGTCTACAGTTTCAGTGGTGGCTGGCAGCAGACTCACGACGTCGAGATTGCGGGAGCCGTCGGTAACGCGCTCGCCATGCCAGTGTGCAGTGTGCAGATCACGCTCGTTGCCCATGCCCATCAGATACCAACGGACGCGGTCACCTTTCTTCATGACAAGGCCGGGGAGATTGCCGAAGATGTATCCGTTGATGGCATGAAACAGGCCTTCATTCCTTCCATTGAGTTCGTCAAAGACGAAGAAAGCAGCGACGAATTCGTCGTCGACATCTTTAGGGGAACCGTCGGGTTTCGCCTTGCCCTTGGCGGTCACGATGATGGGTCCGAGCAGACCGAGATTGATCTCGACCGCTGGATCGACATGTGGGTGGTACCACCACACGATCGAACTGGGCTGGCCCGGGCCAGGGCCGCTTTTCGCGTCGGCGAACCAGTGATAGATAAAGCGCTTGTTGGGCTGAACCGAGCCTCCCGGCCCGCCAAGCGGAAGATAGTAGGCGCCTT
>Ga0335069_10002731_pt1 | contig 26967 bp, 22 predicted proteins | sample Lox_Sample_11_FD_206714 | JGI IMG/M metagenome (GOLD analysis project Ga0335069, IMG submission 206714) | Soil microbial communities from Loxahatchee National Wildlife Refuge, Florida, United States - Lox_Sample_1.1 | ecosystem: Environmental > Terrestrial > Soil > Wetlands | place: USA...
CCCCGCCTTATCGAAGACGACAGGCAGGATCAGGCGGCCGACAGTCGGGTCCGTCATGCGCGAGCCGCTGTACTTCGAGGACCTGAAGGTAGGCGACACCTTCGTGACGGCCACCCACGATGTGACGGCCGAGGACATCAAACGGTTCGCGCGCGAGTTCGATCCGCAGCCCTTCCACGTCGACGAATCGGCGGCCCGCGACACGCTGTTCGCCGGGCTCGCCGCCAGCGGCTGGCACACCGCCGCGATCACCATGCGCCTGCTCGTCACGAGCGGCCCGCCGCTTGCGGGCGGCTTCGTCGGCGCCAGCATCAAGCTCGACTGGAGGACGCCCACCCGGCCAGGCGACGTGCTGCACGTGGAAAGCGAGGTGGTGGAGCTCACGCCGTCGCGCTCCCGTCCGGAGCGCGCTACCGTCGTGATGCGCTCGACCACGCTGAACCATCGCGGAGAAGTCGTCCAGGGGACGCTCGCGACCTTGATCGCGCACCGCCGACCGGGCTGAACGGGAATCGCAAGGTGGGCCGTGACCGAGCGATCGCGGCATGCATCTTTCGAACGAGAACGGCACCGGTCCTCGGCCTGATGAACGCGGGGCGTCGGCCGCGTCAAATGGACCGGTTTCGCCCACCCATCAAAAGGTGCCACATGAAACCCTCGGCCCTCGGGAGCGTCACCCTCCTCGTCGCACTGCTCGGCGCAGCGACTCCCGCCGCCCACGCCCAAGTCGCGGGCACGACGTCGATCGGCGTGGCGCCCGCCGACTACCAGGTCGTGCTGCTCGGCTGGAGCGCACGCAAGCAGATCATCGGCCACGATGTCTACAACGAGAGCGGCGAGAAGGTCGGCAAGGTCGAGGACCTGATCGTGACGCCGGAGAGCGCAGTCTCGGCCGCCATCCTCGGCGCGGGCGGCTTCGTCGGCCTGAAGCGTCATCACGTGGCCGTCCCCGTGACGCAGCTCTTTGCGCGGGCGGGCGACTTCGTTCTACCCGGTGCCACCAAGGCTGCGATCAAGAGCCTGCCTCCGTTCCAGTACGAGGACTGAGTTCGTGCCCGAGGCGCGTCGCAGCGTGCACGAGGCGATGCTCGACATGCTGCGCCGCGGGACGCTGGTCGCCTGCGTCGTGCTCGTCGCCTGCAGCGTGCCCACGATTCGGTCGAGCCCGGCCGCCAAGCCGGGCTGCGACCGCAACGGCGACTATGAGCAGCGGGTCGCGTGCTGAGGGCAGGTCATGAGCACGGCGATCCCCCTACCGCCCGTTGCCGAGCCCGCGGCGCTCTATGACCGGCGTCACGGGGCGGCTTGCGCCCTCACCTCCTTGGTGATCGGTCTCGGCCAGAGCCTGGCCATCTGGGGTGTCAACAACAACCTGCCGGCGTTGCAGGGCGCACTCGGTGCGACCGCGGCGGAAGCCAGCTGGCTCAGCACTGCCTATTTCGCGACTGCCCTGTCGGCGATCGTCCCGTTGACGAAGCTGCGCCTCCAGTTCGGCATCGAGCGCTTTGCGATATGGGGCATCGCGCTCTTCGCCGCCGTCACCCTGTGGTACGTCGTGGCCCCAGGGCTTGGCACCGCCATCGCGGCGCGTGCCGCCCTCGGGCTTGCGGCCACGCCTCTGAGCACGCTGGCAGTCTTCTACATGATCCAGGCGGTGCCCGCCCCGCTCGCACCGGTCGGGGCCGTGCTCGGTTTTGGCACGCTGCAGCTGGGCTCGCCGCTCGCGCGCGTTGTAGCTCAGCCGCTGTTCGATGCCGCACCGGGCATGGGCGTGCCCGTGTTCGACCTCGCGGTGGCCCTACTCGGCGTGGCCGCGATCACTGCCGTGCCGCTGCGGGGTCAGCCGCGCCGCAAGGTGCTGAACGCGGGCGACCTTCCGGCCTTCGTGCTGTACGCCACGGGGCTCGCCCTGTTGTGCATCGTGGTCACGCAGGGCCGCATCCGGTGGTGGACCGACACGCCGTGGCTCGGGACCTGCCTGTGGCTCGGCATCGTCTGCCTCGGCGCCTACGTCGTGTTCGACTTGTGGCGCGATGAGCCGCTCGTCGATCTGCGCTGGCTCGCGGGCCCGACCATGCGCTGGTTGGTGCTGGCGGTGCTGCTCTTTCGCATCGGGCTTTCAGAGCAGACCACGGGCGCGGTGGGGCTGATGAACGCCCTGGGTCTCACCAACGACGACATGCGCGTGCTGTTCGCCTGGGTGACGCTCGGCATCGTGGCGGGATTCGGCGTCGTGGTCGTAGCCCTCGCGCTGCGCTGGGTGCGCCCGGCCTTGCTCCTGTCGCTCGGACTCATCACGACCGGAGCGCTGATGGACGCCACCGCGACGTCGCTGACACGTCCGCACGACATCCTCGCCAGCCAGATCCTGATCGCGGTTGCCACGGCGATCTTCCTCGGCTCGACGTTCGCCTTGGGGCTGCTTCCGGTGTTCCAGGACGGACAGCGCAACATCGTCAGCTTCCTCGCCATGTTCGTCGGCGCTCAGAACATGGGAAGCCTTGTCGGGTCCGCATGGCTCGGCACCTATGTCGCCGACCAGCAGAGCGGCCACGTCGCGCGGCTCATCGAAACGCTGACCCTGGCCGATCCGCAGGTCGTCACGCGAGCTACCCAGAACGCCGCCGCGCACGCCGCGACGATCGTCGACCCGCTCCTCCGCGGCGTTGTCGGCGTCTCCACGCTCGCCCAGCAGGTCATCAGCCAGGCCGGGGTGCTCGCCTACGGCGACTTCTTCCGGCGCATCGCCGTCGTCCCGGCTCTGACGTTCGTGTGGCTCGCGGTGTACTGGACCGTCTCGTGGTGGCGGCAGCGCGGTGTGGCGGTGGCCCAGCCGGCTTCTGGAGCGCTCCCGTGATCTCGATTGCACGCACCAAGGCGATTCCGGTCGCGATCGCGAGCACCTTCTTCCTCGCCGCGCTCCTCCTCGCCCTCCACACCTGGCGCCTGCCGCCGTTTTCGAGCGCGATCGAGATGACCGAGGACGCCTACGTGAGGGGCAACGTGACGATCGTGGCGCCGAAGATCGACGGGTACGTCACCGAGGTGTCGATCAAGGACTTCGAGGGCGTGAGTGCCGGGCAGGCGCTCGTGCGGCTCGACGATCGCAACTACCGGCATCGCCTCGAGCAGGCGCGAGGCAACCTGCGCCTGCAGGAATCGAACCTCGCGAACCTGGAGCAGGCCCGCCTGGCGAAGGCCGCGGCGCTCGCGAGCGCTGCGGCCCAGATCGCAAGCGCACAGGCGCAGGCCGTCAACGCGCGCGCGCAGCTCGACCGCGCCAATGCCGACCTTCGGCGGGTCGAACACCTCGTGGCGGACGGATCGCTCTCGCAGCGTGAGCGCGACCAGACCGTGGCGGCACTGCGACAGGCGGAAGCATCCGTGCGCCAGGGCGATGCAGCGGTCGCGGAGGCGCGCGCCGGCCACGCCGCGTCCGAGCAGGAACTGCGCGCCGTCGCGGTCAACCGGCAGGCGCTCGAGGGCTCGGTCGAGGCGGCGCGGGCCGCCGTGCGGCTCGCCGAGTTCGATCTCGAGAACACGGTGGTGCGCGCCCCGCGCGACGGGCGCGTCGGCGAAGTCGGCGTCAAGCTCGGGCAGTACGTCGTGCCGGGCACGCAGCTCATGGCGGTCGTGCCCTCGCAGGTCTGGGTGATCGCGAACTTCAAGGAACGCCAGACCGCACGAATGGTCGCCGGGCAGAAGGCGACCCTGCGCGTCGACGCGCTGGCCGATGCGAAGCTGGCCGGGCGCGTCGAGCGGATCTCGCCGGCCACGGGGTCCGAGTTCAGCGTCATCAGGCCGGACAACGCGACCGGCAACTTCACCAAGGTTCCCCAGCGGCTGCTGGTGCGCATCACGATCGACGAGGGACAACCGCTCGCCGCGCGCCTTCGACCCGGCATGTCGGTGCTCGCGTCGGTCGACACGGCGTCCGGCGCCGCCGCGTCGGCGCCGCTGCCATGAGCGCAGGGGCCCGCGCGCGCCGTCGCGCAGTGTCGGCCGGCGTCTGGGTGGCACTCGCGGGCTGCGGAGCGCTGCACGCGCCGCCGCCGCCAGTCGCCGTGGACGAACCACCGGCGGCCTGGCAGCGCACGGGCGGCAATGCCGTGCTGGAGGCGCAGTGGTGGCGCGCCTTCGGCGATCCGGTGCTGGAGCGCCTCGTCGAGCGCGCCCTCGAGCGCAACACCGACCTGCGCACGGCGATGGCGCGCGTGGACGAGGCCCGTGCCGCAGCGAGCGCGGAGCATGGCGCGGAGCTGCCGCGAGTCGACTTCGGCGCGGCCGGGGGTCGGAGCCAGTCGGTGAGCGACGTCACCTTGCGGCCCTACCTGTCGACCGGCTACAAGGGACTCTTCGACGTCTCGTACGAAGTCGACCTTCGCGGGCGGCTCGCGGCACTCAGCCGCGCGGCCGATGCGACGCTCGTCGCCAGCGAGGCGACACGCGACGCGATGGCGCTCGCCGTATCGTCAGCAACCGCGACGGCTTACATCAACCTCCTATCGCTCGACGAGCGCATCGTCATCGCCCGCCGGACGCTCGAGGCGCGACGCGGCGCGCTAGTCGTGGCGCGCGAGCGGCAGCAGAGCGGGCACACGTCTGCGTTCGAGCTCGCACAGGCACAGGCCGAGTACAACGCCACCGCCGGCACCATTCCTCAGCTCCAGCTCGCGGCCGAGCGGCAGGCGCATGCGCTGGCGGCGTTGCTCGACGAGACCCCGCGCGAGATCGAGCGCGGCTCGGGCCTCTCGACCCTCGAGCCACCGGCCGTGCCGGCGCTCGGCGTGCCGTCCGCCCTGCTGCGTCGCCGGCCCGACATCGCCGCCGCGGAGGCGCAGGTCGCCGCGAGCGACGCCCAGCTCGCGGCTGCGCGCGCACAGCTGCTGCCGTCGCTGCAGCTGGTCGCGGACATCGGCCGTGTCGGCTCGTCGGTGTTCCGCGGCGGTCCCTTCACCATCTGGAGCGTCGGTGCGAGCGTGCTCGCCCCCGTCTTCAACGGCGGCCAGCTGCGTGCGCAGGTCGACGCGGCCGGTTCACGGCGCGACGAAGCGATCCTCGGGTACCGCAAGACCGTCGTGAACGCCTTCGCGGAGGTGGAGGACCAGCTCGCCGCGCTCGAGTACCTGCGCCAGCAGAGCCGAGAAGCCGAGGAGCAGCGGACGGCCGTGGCCGAGGCGCTGCGGATCGCCCACAACCGGTATCGCGAGGGATACGCCTCGTATCTCGAAGAGCTCGACGCGCAGCGGACGCTGTTCTCCGCGGAGCAGACGGTGGCCCAGCTGCGCGGCGACCTGCTCGCGGCGCACGTCAACCTGTACCGCGCCCTCGGCGGTGGCTGGTCGGCTTCGCCATAGCCGAAAGGCAGACCTGCGATCGAGACGTTCGTCGGATCTCGGTGTCGCGGACCGCGCCTAACCTCATCACGTTGCCGCATCGCAGCGACGCATCCACCGCCCATCGCACAGGAGCAGCCCCATGTCCACCTTCCTCCGCGCCATCGCCGCGCTCGTCGTCGGCACGATGACGGTGACCGCACACGGCGCCGGAACCACCTCCACCGCCGCACGCCCGAACAGCGCTTCCGGCAAACCCTCGATCGTGCTCGTCCACGGCGCCTTCGCCGACGCCAGCAGCTGGTCGAAGGTGATCCCGCTGCTCGAGAGGGACGGCTACGAGGTGACCGCCGTGCAGATCCCGCTCACGGGATACGCGGAGGACGTGGCGACCACGAAGCGCGTCATCGCCGCGCAACCCGGGCCGGTGGTGGTGGTCGGCCATTCCTATGGCGGCGCGGTGATCACCGAGGCGGCGGCGAACGACGCCAGGGTCAAGGCGCTCGTCTACGTCGAGGCGTTCGCTCCCGAGGTCGGCGAGACGATCGCCGCGGCCGGGGCGAAATACCCAGCACCCCCGCTCGGCGACGCGCTAAAGCCGGATGCCGCCGGATTCCTGTGGGTCGATCGCGCGAAGTTCCGTGACGTGTTCTGTGCCGACGTCCCGATCGCGGACGCGCGCATCGCGGCCGCGACGCAAAAGCCGATCGCGGCGACGTCCTTCGACGCTGCGCCAACGGCGGCGGCATGGAAGTCGCTACCGTCGTGGTTCACCGTCGGCACCGAGGACCGCGCGATCAACGTCGACCTGATGCGCGCGCAGGCCCGGCGCGCGCACGGCAACGTCGTCGAAGGCGTATGGAGCCACGTGCCGTTCCTGTCGCAGCCACGCACGATCTCGAAAGTCATCGAGGACGCCGCGAACAGCGCAAGCGGACGCGCGAGCCCGTGATGCCTCGCGGCGCGTGACACCAAGACCCACGCACACCTGCGACAGGAAGACACGCCATGGCGAACTTCGACTACGACGTCATCGTCATCGGCTCGGGCTTCGGCGGCAGCGTCGCCGCGCTTCGGGCCGCCGAAAAGGGCTACCGCGTCGGTGTGCTCGAGGCCGGCCGGCGCTGGAACGACGAGGACATTCCGAAGAGCAACTGGGACCTGCGCCACTACCTGTGGCTTCCGGCCGCGGAGCTCTACGGCATCCAGAGGATCGAATACCTCGACGATGTTCTGGTCCTCTGTGGCGCGGGCGTCGGCGGCGGGTCGCACGTCTACGGCAACACGCTCTACGTGCCGCCCCGGCAGTTCTTCGACGCGCCCGGCTGGGCCGGTATCACCGACTGGGCCGACGAGCTGGCGCCGTGCTACGACCAGGCGCGACGCGTGCTCGGCGTCACGCGCTATCCGTACATGCCGACCGACGTCGACCGCTTCATGCAGCAGGTCGCCATCGACATGGGCAGGGGCCAGACGTTCAACAAGACCCCCGTCGGCGTCTACTTCGGTCGTCCCGGCGTCGAAGCAGAGGATCCGTACTTCGGCGGCGTCGGCCCGCGGCGCACCGGGTGCATCTCCTGCGGGAACTGCCAGGTCGGCTGCGGCCACAACGCGAAGAACAAGCTCACGACCAACTACCTGTACCTCGCCGAGAAGCTCGGCCCGGCGGTGCATGCCCTGCACGAGGTGCACGACCTCGAGCCGCTCGACGGAGGCGGCTTCCGGGTACACGCGCGCCATCCCGGCTGGGTCGAACGCGCGACCCACGTCGAACGGCACGCGTACACCGCGCAGCAGGTGATCGTCGCGGCGCACGCATACGGGTCATCGAAGCTGCTGCATCGCATGCAGCACGAGGGCCGACTGAAGGAGCTGTCGGGCGAGCTGGGCAAACGTGCCCGCACGAACTCCGAGCAGCTTCTGATGCTCACCCGTCCCCACGGGGATTGGGCGGACGACCCTGACCGGCTTCGCATCACGCCGGGGTCGGTCGCGATCACGTGCGGCGTCTGGCCCGATGAGCGAACCAGCATCGAGCCCGTGTACTACGGGTTGGGCAGCAACCTGCTCGCGCTGATGTTCACCGCCCACCAGCGCGGTGAACAGGATCACCCAGCCCTTTCGTGGCTCAGGTACATCAGCGCACACCCCGAGGAGACCCTTCGCCTGGTCGATCCCCGCCGCTGGTCCGAGCGCTCGGCCATCCTGCTGTGCATGCAGACGACCGACACGTCGATCGACCTGTACTGGGACGGCATCCTGCTGCGCAGCCGCCACGGTGCGGGCACGCCACCATCGACCCACATCCCGATCGTCGAGGACTTTGCCGACCGACTGGCGACCAAGATGGGCTCGCACCAGGGCGCGCTGGTCACCGAGGTCATCAACCGGACGGCGACCGCGCACTTCACGGGCGGCATTCCGATCGGCGAGACACGCCGGACGGGAGCGGTCGATGCCTATCAGCGGGTTTTCGGGCAGCCGGGGCTGCACGTGATGGATGGAAGCGTGATGCCGGCCAACCCGGGCGTGAACCCATCTCTCACGATCACGGCGATGACCGAGCGCGCGATGTCGCTGTGGCCGAACAAGGGCGAGCCCGACACGAGGCCGCCCCTGGGCCACGGCTACGAGCGCATCGATCCCGTGATGCCGCATCGCCCTTGCGTGCCGGCAGGCGCTCCGGGCGAGCTACGACTCGATGCGAAGAAGTCCGACCTGATCCCCGAGTACCCGTACTAGCCGAGCTTTGCACCATGAACACCACCCCGCCGGCAGACGCACGCGAACCGCCACTCCTCGGCCAGACGATCGTCGTGATCGGCGGCAGCGCCGGCATCGGCCTGGAAACGGCGAGACGCGCGCGTGCAGAGGGAGCGCAGGTGGTCCTCGCGGCCAGGAATCGAGAGCGCCTCGAACGGGCCGCGAGGGAGGTCGGCGCCCTCCACACCGCCGCGTTCGACGCCGCCGATCCGGCTTCCGTCGCCGGATTCTTCGGCGATCAGCCGAAGCCCATCGACCACGTCTTCCTGACCGGCCCGGGACCGCGTTACGCGCCGCTGACGGACATGGGCTTCGAAGAGGCGCGCCTCGCCCTCAGCCAGCACATCCTGCTCGCATTCTGGGTGGCCCGCCATGCGGCCGGCAAGATCAGACCGGGTGGCACGCTGCTGTTCATGGGCGGCACGTACGGCCGGCGTCCGCGTCGCGGAATGGCGCTCGTGTCGGCGGTCACGGCCGCGATGCCCGCGTTCGTCGCCGGCCTCGCGCTCGATCTCGCGCCGGTGCGGGTCAATCTCATCGCCGCCGGCTTCGTCGACACGCCGCTCTCGGCGTCGCTGCTCGGCGACGGGCTTGAGGCGCGCCGCAACGAGCTTCGCGCCACGCTTCCGATCGGGCGCGTGGTCGGGCCGGCCGACGTGGCGGCGCTTGCCGTCCATCTGATGGTCAACGAGACCCTGACGGGGGCGACCTATGACATCGACGGCGGACAGCAACTCGTGGCATAGCGAGTGGCTTCAGGCTGCCGCACCGCGCTGCCGGCGCATGGAAGGACACGCATGAGCGATATCGCCGAGGTGGCGTTCCGCACCGTCGGACGCAGCCAGGAGGTCGTCGAAGACCTTGCCGTTCCCTTCTACGTGGAGGCTCGCAAGCGGCGGATCTCGGTCGCGCGCGTCGGCTCGCGTCTTTATGCGTTCGACGACCTCTGCACCTGCGGCCCCGGGCGTTGTCCGCTGTCCGGTGGGCTGCTCTCGGGCACGACCATCATCTGCCAGTGCCACGGCTCCGAGTTCGACATCGTCAGCGGAGGCGTCATCACCGGCCCGGCGGTCGATCCGCTGAACGTGTACGCCGTCGAGGAAGTGCAAGGCGCGGTCCGAGTTCGGGTCTGAAGGCCCGGGTGTGAGCTATCCCCCCTCGCGCATGGCAGGCAACGTGAACTGGAAGACCGTGCCGCACGGTGCATAGGGAGCGGCCCACACCTTGCCGCCGTGCGCCTGGACGATCGAACGGCAGATGGCAAGGCCCATCCCGAGGCCGGCCGGCTTCGTGCTGTAGAAGGGCTCGAAGGAGCGCGGGAGCGCGGCGGCGTCGATGCCCGGGCCCGAGTCGCGCACCGAGACCCGCACGTGGTCCGGCTCGGCCATGTCCGTCGTGACCCAGAGCTCGCGGCTTTGCTCTTCGATGCCATCCATGGCCTCGATGGCGTTGACGATGAGGTTGAGGACGACCTGCTGGAGCTGAACCTTGTCGCCATTCACCGCCGGCAGATCCGAGCCCAGCGCGATGTGCGTCAGGACGCGGCTCTTGCCCAGGAGGCCGCCGACGAGATCCACCACTTCGCGCACGGTCTCGTTGACGTCGATGCGCTGGCGTTGCGCAGGCACCTTGCGCACCAGCGCCCGAATCCTCTCGATCACCTCGCGAGCGCGGTTGCCGTCCCGCACGATGAGCTCGAGGGCGTCGATTGCCTCCGCCACCTGCGGCGTGCTCGAGCGCAGCCATCGCAGCGCCGTGTTCGCATTCGTGAGGGCTCCGCTGACCGGCTGGCTCACCTCGTGCGCAATCGAGGCCGTGAGGTGTCCCATCGTCGCGATGCGGTTGGCGTGCGCCAGCGCCACCTCACCTTCGCGGTAGCGCCGCTCGTTCTCCCGCGCCTCGGCCTCGGCACGCTTTCGCTCCGTCAAGTCGATGGCGAACGCAAAGCCCTCCCTGCGCGTCGCGTCGAACGCCGCAAAGCCCACGAGCACCGGCACGCGACTCCCGTCCTTGCGCACGTACTCCTTCTCGAACGGCAGCGCGGTACCGGTGGCCTCCACTTCCGCCATCGCCCGGGCATCGCGATCGCGCCACTCCGCCGGCGAAAGCAGCTGCAGGGTGATCACCCCCGATGCCACATCGGCGCGGTCGTAGCCCACCATGTCGAGGAAGGCGTCGTTCGCCTCGACCAGCGTCGTGCCGCGCCCGGCGCTCTCGCCGGTGACCTTCCAGGTGAACGTGCCGATGATGTTGGCATCGACGAGGCGCCGGATGCGCACCTCGCGCTCCGCCACGTCGCGGTAGAGCCGCGCGTTCTCGAGAGCGATTGCCGCCTGCGAGGCGACAAGCTTCAGGACCGCCGTGCGTCCCGGCACGAAGACGCGCGGCGCGAGGTTGTTCTCCAGGTAGAGGACGCCGCTCGCCTTGCCGTGGGCCACCAGCGGTAGGCAGAAGATGGAGCGCGCTTGCCGGGCGCGAACGTAAGCGTCTGCGCTGAACGGTTGCTGGACGACGGCGTCGTCGACGATGACCGGTTCCAGCGTGCGCAGCACGACATTCAGCACCGCCTCGGGCAACGTCGATTCGGTCACCGGCTCATCGAGCAGACGCACGCGCACGTCGTCGCCGTGGACCACCGCCTCGGCTTCGACCCGCGGTTCGGCGCCATCGATGACCAGCAGGACGCCCCGTTGCGCACCCGCCTGCTGGATCGACGTGCGGCAAAGCGTCTGCAGCAGCCGGTCGAGCACGAGCTCACTCGACACCGCGCGGGAGACGTTCACGACCGTCGCGAGATCGAGCGCCTCGACCGCGGCTCCGATCGTGCCCGAGTCGGCCGCACGCGGCACCTCGCGGGCCAGCCGCGGATCGGCCTCGTCGAGCTGGCGCACCTTCCCGTCGGCTCCCCATCGCAGGTAGCCGTTGCGGGCATTGCGCAGGTACAGGCGCGCGATCTCGTCGAAGCCGCGGGCTGAATAGAAACGCGCCGCGACCTCGTAGGCGACGGCCTCGTTGTGAACGAAGCCGTTGTCGCGGGCCGACCGGATCGCCTTTTCGTACAGCCGCGCGGCGTCAAGATCTCGGCCTTCGAGGCGCGCGATCTCCGCAGCAACCAGGGCCGCACGGCTCTGGAAGTTCTCCGCGCAGTTGTCGGCCCACAGCCTGAGCTGCCGGTGATGGAGCGCCATGGCGTCGAGGTGCGACTGGCACTGCGCGGGGAGGGATGGGTCGCAGCTCGCTGCGTGGCTGAGCGCTCCATAGAAGTGAGCGTCGGCCGCATCGCAGGTCGACGGCAAGGTCCAGGGCAGGCGCTGCGCCTGCAGCGACGCGTCAACCGCCGTCCCGTAGTCCCCGGCAAGAAAGCGTGCCTGAAGCTTGCGCGTCCAGTAGCGGAAGGCAGCGATGGGTGCCCCCGCGCGTTGCGGACTCGTCGACAGCGTGAGTTCGAACTGAGATTCGTCGAAGTCCTCGTCGTCGAGGCATCCAAAGCTCGCTGTCAGGCCGCGAAGCGTGCGGGCAAGGCCCCGTTGAGTCGCGAGTATCTGGCTCACCGCGCCGAAGCCGGTCTTGCGGGCAAACGCCAGCCCGCGCTCGGCCTCGAGCTGGACGTCGACAAGCGGGTCACCGGTCGCAAGGAGGATCGTGATCAGGTTGTTGCCGCTGAATGCAGCGAACGTGATGTCCCCGTTCGAGGTCGCCACGTCGTAAGCACGGCGGAGAAGGTCCCGGCCCTCTCGCACGTGTTTGGCCCACGGCATGCTCCAGCCGGCGAAGTTGATGTACGTACGGGCCTTGAAGCGCTCCAACCCTGGCCGCTCGACCAATTCGCGGCCAAGCTGGCCGAACCGGACGCCGCCTGGGTAGTTCTGGAAGCGCAACCCGGTGATCCGGCCCAGCCACGTATAGGCGAGGCAAGAGCCGTCAGTGTTGCCGTGCTCCAGCGTGAGATCGATCATCCGGCAAATGAGCAGGCACAGGAGGTTCTCATCGGTGTACAGCGCCGGCGTCAGGGCCTTGGTCAGAACGTCCATCGTGGCAACCGACTCCCGTTCACGCATCAAGGGCGCACCGATGAGGGTCTCGACGTCGCGGCATCCGATGAGCGACCAGATGCGGTCGTACTCTCGGCGCGCCTGCTCGTGCGCGGGATGGGGTGACCACTCGATCCCCAGGTGACGAAGGTAGTCGAGGCAGACATCGACCGCCTGGTCGTTACGACCAAGCGTCAGGTACAGGTCGATACGCAAGCCGGCGACCGTGGCCTGATCGACCGGGTTCGCGGCGCGGGGGGCGAGACTCGTCAGTTCCGCCTCGGCCGATGCCACGTCGCCGCTCAGGAAACGGCATTCGGCAGCGTGCAATTCGAGAGCAAACGCGAGATCGGCGCGCCGCTCCCACCGATCGTTAGATAGGAGCGCCACCCCGGCGGCCAGATAGCGCAACGCCGAACTGTAGGCCGTGGAGGCCTTTGCGCGCTTGCCTGCGATCAGGTTGAATTCCGCCAGTTGCTCCCTTTCGTTCCTTGCCGTCATCAGCGCTGCGCCGCGGTCGAGCTGATTGACGATCTCGAAGATCTCTTCCTCCCGCTTTTCCGGCGGGGTGTGCGCCACCAGCAGCCTGCCGATGCGGAGATGGGCCTCGGCGCGGTGCCCTTCGGGGATCAGGGAGTAGGCGGCTTCGTGAACGCGGTCGTGGAGGAAGCGATAGGAGCCCTCCGATTGAAGGACGAGTCCGCTCGTCAAGGCTTCGTGGAGATCGCGGCGCAGCGCGTGCTCGTCCGCCTCGCGGACCATCGCCAGCAGCTCGGCCGATGCGCCTGGTCCCAGGCAGGCGAGCGCTTGCAGCGTCTGCTGCGTCATGACCGGCAAGCGGGCCAGCTTGTCGATCATGAGATCGACCACGTTGTCCGTGTAGCCCTTGGCGTGGATGCGCGCGAGGTCCCATGTCCAGTGCGCGGCGCGGTGGTCGAACGCGAGCAGGCCTTCCTCGGCCAGCAGCGTGAGGAACTGGATCACGAAGAACGGATTGCCGGCCGTCTTCGTGAGCACCAGATCGACGAGGGGCGGCGCCGCCAGCGGGTGGCAGTTCAGGGAATCGACGATCAACGACTGCACGTCCTCGCGTGCGAGGGGCGACAGCACGATCTCGTGCACCCGCCCCCCATTGCTCCTGATCGCACCGAGCGTGCGCATCAGCGGATGCGCGGGCGTGACCTCGTTGTCGCGGTAGGCGCCGATCAGCAGCAGATGGCGCAGATCGGAGCCCGCCGCGAGCAGATGCTCCAGCAGATCGAGCGTTGCTGCGTCGAGCCATTGCAGATCGTCGAGAAAGAGCGCGAGCGGATGGTCGACACGGGCGAACACGCCGATGAACCGGCCGAACACGAGCTGGAAGCGCCCGCGCGCATCCTGCGGCGGCAACTCCGGGACCGGAGGCTGCTCGCCGATGACGAGGGTCAGCTCGGGAACCAGCTCCGTGATGAGGCGGCCATTGGGACCGAGCGCCTCGCGCAGGGCCGCGCGCCACGGCAGGAGATCTGCGTCGCTCTTGGCCAGCAGGCTGCGGACAAGCTCCCGGAAGGCCTGCGCGAGCGTGGAGTACGGGATGTCGCGCTTGTACTGATCGAACTTGCCCGAAGCAAACAGGGCTCGCGGAGGAACCAGTGCCTTCTGCAGCTCGTTGACGACCGAAGACTTGCCGATGCCCGAGTAGCCGGACACCAGCACCAGCTCGGGCGGGCCGCCCCGGACGATGCGCTCGAACGCGGCGAGAAGCGTCGCGACTTCCGGCTCGCGGCCGTAGAGCTTCTCCGGAATGACGAGGCGGTCGGGCCTGTCGTGCTCGCCCGGGGCAAACTCGTCGATGCCGCCTGCTTCCCATCCGGCCAGGCAGCGCTCGAGATCGCTCGCGAGGCCGGCGGCCGTCTGGTAGCGCTCTTCCGCATTCTTGGCGAGCAGCTTCAGCACGATCGCCGAGATCTGCCGCGGGATCCACGGATCGCGTTCGACGGGCGGCAGAGGTTGGCGCGCGACATGACAGTGGACCAGCTCCATCGAGTCGCTGGCGGCGAAGGGCAGTTCGCCGGTGAGCATTCGATAGAAGATGACACCGAGCGCATACAGGTCGCTGCGCGTGTCGACGGAGCGATTCATGCGCCCGGTCTGCTCAGGCGCCATGTACGGCAACGTGCCCGCGATGAACTCGGGCGGCGCCGGAGCCTGCCGCTCGCGCGGCAGGCGCGACGCGAGCCCCAGGCCCGTCAGCCGCACTTGGCCGCTCTCGCCGTCCACGAGGATGTGCGCCGGCTTCAGATCCCTGTGGATCAGCCCGCACCGGTGCGCCTGGTGCAACGCGCCGGCAATCGCGATCCCCAGCCGCAGGAACCGCGCCACCTCCAGCGGTCGCCCGAGCAGACTCTCCAGCGGCTCCCCGCCAGGGTCCTCCAGCCACAGAAACGCGCGATCCTCCTCCTGCACGAGCTGCAGCGGACGAACCGCCCATGCGCCGTCCAGGTGGTCCTTCAGGCCGTGCTCGTGCGCCAGCCGGTCGAGACTCGCGCGCGCTGGACGCTCGGCGGTGAGCCGCAACGCCAGCACGCTGCGCAGCGCGCCGCTTTCGTCGGCGTGCCGCTCGCGGCACAGCGCACGCTCGCCGTCCTCCCACAACACCTGCAGGGTGCCCTCGTGCGCCCGAGCATCGGCGCCCTCACGCCTCATCGACGTCCTCCGCGCGAACCATCGGCCTGGTCAGGCGATTCGGTCATCCTGCAACGCCGTCAGCGCCGATCGGACACACCGGATCAGGGCTTCGTCGTCGATCGGCTTGCTCAGGTAGCAGACGATGCCTTCGGCCAACGCTCGGACGCGCAGCTCGTCGCTCGGATACGCCGTGATCAGGATGGTCGGGATTCGACGGCCGCGTTGAGTCAACCATGCGTGCAGCTCGAGGCCTGTCATGCGCGGCATGTGAACGTCGGCGATGAGGCAGGCCGTTTCGGCCATCGCGCTGGACGCGATGAAGTCCAGTGCGGATGCGAACGCGCGCGCGTCGAAGCCCAACGATCGTGCAAGACCGAGGATCGACTCCCGGACCGATTCGTCGTCATCGATGATCGAAACCACGGAACTGATCGCGCTCAACGGTCGGATCCCCTGCGCTGCACCGTGGATCATCGGACGCTCCGCGGAACAAGGATCACAACAGACGATCGGCCGCCGGTCGACTAGCCGAAGGTATTACCGGCGCGTGGGCACATGATCGGCCGGGTCATTCGTGCCCGATCGTCGCAACGGGAGTAGCCTTGCAGCGCCGACGGGCCGCGTCCGCCCGCAAACGGCAAGTCCTGGCTTCCTGACATCGGACGTGACTCCCGGACCCGCCGGATCGGCCTGATTCGGTCGGAGGATCAACGCTCACGCTCGAGAATGCAATCCCGAGGCGCGTCCGAACAGCCGATCGTGTTCGTGGTCGACGATGACGTATCGATCCGCGATTCGTTGGCCCTGCTGATCCGTTCTGCCGGCTGGGAACCCCGAAGCTTCGAGTCGGCCCGCGCCTTCCTCGACCATCCGCGGTCGAAAGTGCCCTGCTGCCTGCTGCTCGACCTGTCGATGCCCGACCTCGACGGCCTCGGGTTGCAGGAACGCCTCGCCGTCGAGCATCCGGACCTTCCGATCATCTTCGTCACGGGTCATGTCGACGTCCCCAAGACGGTTCAGGCGATGAAGGCTGGAGCCGTCGAATTTCTCACCAAGCCTCTTCAGGGCGATCTCCTGCTGCGCGCCGTCACCGATGCGCTCGAGCGCAGCCGCAGCGCGCTGGAGCGCGACGCCCAGCTCGAGGCTCTGCAGGGCCGATACGCGTCGCTCAGCCAGCGCGAGCAGGAAGTGATGACACTCGTCGTGGCAGGACTGCTCAACAAGCAGGTCGGCGCCGAGCTGGGCATCAGCGTGCCCACCGTGAAGGCGCATCGCGGCAGCGTGATGCGCAAGATGAACGCGGCGTCGGTGCCGGAGCTCGTGAACATGTGCGCGAGGCTCGGCCTGCGCCCTGCGGCGCAAGGGCGCCGCGGGAGTCGCCCGACCGACGACGATGCCGCGCGCCCGCCCGCGCACGGTCGATCGAAGCAGTGACTCGCGACTCCGCGACACGACTCGGCGCGGGCATCGAATCACCAGCCCGTGCGCGGCGCAGGCGCTCGGGTGACCAGCACCCGCGTCGCCAGGACGATCCAGGCCAGGACGATGATGGGCGAGACGAAGCGCGAATAGGCGCCCGCCGGTGACCAGAAGCCGTCGCCCAGCCACGTGGTGCCGCCGAGCAGCACGAGCACGACCGCCGCGACGCCACCCGAGAACCAGGTGTTCGAGACCAGCCCGGCACGCCAGAGACCGAAGGTCCCTGCCATGACCAGCATGGCTCGCGGGAAGGAGCTCACGACGACGCAAGCCCACGAGAGATCGTTCAGCGCCGACGCGAGACCCTGATTCCCCGCTGCCGCGATCGAGCAGGCGAGCGCCGCGCCCACCGTCACATCGAGCAGGAAGAGTGCGCCAACGGCAGCGCTGGCCGCCGTCGCCGCGGCACCCCATCCGTCCTGCGCCCTCTCCGCCAAGGTGGTCCTGATCGCGGCCGCGAACCACATCAGGTTGAGGATTGCGACGCCGGCGATGACCGCCGCGACGAGGATTCGGATGCGGGAGCCGGCGTAGAACGCGACAAGGGCGTCGGGGGCCGCGCCGACCGCCGGCTGGTAGCCATAGATCGCGTACGCCACCACGAACATCACGACGAAGTGAACGCCGCTCATCCGCCACAGGCCTCCCCAGAAGGTCGGGGTGCGGTACGTGTTGGCGGAAGACTCGATGGACGTGCTGGTTGCGCTCACGGGGAACCTCGTTGTCTGAGCCGGGGTCGCGCAAGCCTAGGTCCCCGTGGAGCGGGTGCCATCCGACGAAGGACCGAGGATGCCGTCACGCCTCGGCCGGATGCACGATCAGCGCTGCGCACCAACGCTGTCGACACCCAGCCGGCAACGAGAAGCCGGTGCCGGAGATCACCATGCAAGCATCATTCGAGACCCTGAAGGTGCGCCGGGAAGGTGCCGTCGTGTTCGCCGAGATCGCCGCACCCCCGATGAACCTGCTCGGACCGGAGCTGGTGCGCGACCTCGTGTCGCTCATCCAGCAGGCCGAGGCCGACCCATCCGCGCGCGTGCTGGTGTTCAAGAGCGCCGATCCGCACTACTTCATCGCGCACGTCGACATCACCCGCATCGCCGAATATCGAGAAGCTGCCGCCAAGCTCGCGGGTGAAGCGTCGCTGGGCCTGATGCTGCGCCACCTGTCCGCAAGCCGGCTGGTCAGCATCGCGCAGATCGAGGGCCGAGCGCGAGGCGCCGGCAGTGAGTTCGTGCTGGCGTGCGACCTGCGATTCGCGGCGCGCGAGTCCGCAATCTTCGGCCAGCCAGAGCAGGCGTTCGGCCTGCTCCCTGGCGCGGGCGGTATCCAGCACCTGGTGCGAGCCATGGGCCGCGCCCGTGCGCTCGAGGTGATACTGAGCGCAGACGACTACGACGCGAACCTCGCCGAGCGCTACGGCTGGATCAACCGCGCGCTGCCGGCCGCAGAGCTCGACGACTTCGTCACCGCGCTGGCCAGACGGATCAGCAGCTTTCCGAAGGTGGCCCAGGCGATGCTGAAGGAGCGGGTCGCGGCCATCGCGCTGGCGCCCTCGGACGACTTCCGGCGTGACTCCGACCTGTTCCTCGAAGCCGCGCGCGACCCGGCCGCGCAGGCCCGCACGCAGGCGGCGATGAAGCGCGGCTTCCAGACGCGCGAGGGCGAGGTCGAGCTCGGCCGGATGGCGGGCGAGCTGCCCACGCGCTGAAGAAACGACCAGGGAGCTTCCCATGTTCGAGAAGCACGACGTGCGTTTCCCGGCCGAAGGCGGCATCGAGCTGTCGGCATGGCTGTTCCTCCCCGGACACCGACGCGGGAAGCTCGCCGGGATCACGATGGCGCACGGCTACGGCGGCACGAAGTACCACGGGGTCGAGCCGATCGCGCAGGCGTTCGCCGAGGCAGGTTTCGCGGTGCTGCTGCACGACCATCGCGGATTCGGCGACAGCGGCGGCGAGCCGAGGCACGACATCGACCCCTGGCAGCAGATCAGCGACTGGCGGCGCGCCGTCTCCTACTTGCAGGCACGGCCCGAGGTGGACGAGACCCGGATCGGCATCTGGGGAACGAGCTATGCCGGCGGTCACGCGATCGTGCTGGGGGCGACGGACCGGCGCCTCAAGGCCGTCGTCGCACAGGTGCCGACGATCGACGGCCACGCATCGGGTCTTCGACGCGTGGCGCCGGATGCCGAGGATTCGCTCGAGGCGCGATTCGACGCAGACGAGCGCGCACAGCTTCGCGGCGAGCAGCCGGTATCGCAGGCGCTCGTGAGCGAGGACCCGACCCGGGCTGCGGCCTATCGCGCGGCCGATGCGGTCGCGTTCTACCTCCGACCGGTGCCCGCCGGTGTCTGGGAGAACACGGTCACCCTGCGCTCGACCCGCCGGGCCCGCATGTATGCGCCCGGCGGGTTCGTCGCACGGGTCTCGCCCACGCCCCTGCTCATGCTCGTGGCCGATCGGGACCACGTCGTGAACGCGGATCTGGCGCTCGAGGCGTACGAACGCGCGCTGCAGCCCAAGCGACTGGTCCTCATCAGGGGCGGTCATTTCGACCCGTATGACGCGCAGTTCGAGGCCGCGTCGCGCGCCGCCGTCGACTGGTTCGAGACCCATCTGTGATGCACGAGCGCGCGCCTCGGCGCGTGCACACGTCGCCTTGCGCTAGCGTGCGTCGGGATGCTCCTCCGCGGGAGCCGCGTGGCCGCCACGGATCGCCTCGCGGGCGGCGCGAAGGACCTCGCCGGACAACGCCTTGTCGTCCAGCACGCGCGCCAGCACGAGCGCACCGACCATCGTCGCGAGCGTGGCCGCGGCCCGCCGCCGGCGCAACTGCTTGGTGGGCCCGCTCACGAGCCGGGTCAAGGCCTCGAGCTGGCGCTCCGTTCCTTCCGTGACGGTCCGCCGCAACACCGAGCCCTCGCGCGTGGCTTCCGCCCCGAGCGCCGCGATGACGCAGCCCTCGGCCGGCCGGTCGCGATGCAAGGGCGACAGATAAGCGGCCGCGACGCCTTCGAGCGGATCGCGCGGCGAGCGCGCGGCCGCCTTGCGCCACCGCTCGTCCAGCTGCTCGTAGGCGCGCGCCACGGCCCTTGCCATCAGGTCTTCCTTGGACTCGAACTGGCCGTAGAAGGCGCCGTGCGTGAGACCGGCCTCCTGCATCAGCTCGGCCACGCCCACGCCCTTGAAACCGCGCTCGCGAAACAGCCGGGCCGCGGCGTCGAGCACCTGTTCCCGGTTGCGCGCGGCCTGCTCGCGACTCACCCGCATGGTCGATCTCCGCCTCCGCCCGAAGGCGTTGGTTGACAGGATACCTGATGTGTATCATATTTCCGCTTACATGATGGCCGTCATCTAACAGGAGCAGACATGAAAGCCGTGATCGCCGCGTACGCGCGCTCGCCGTTCCACTTCGCGAAGAAGGGCGCACTCGCCGCGGTGCGCCCGGACACTCTCGCCGCACAGGTCGTGCGCGGCCTGATGGACCGGATCGACATCGACCCAGCGATGATCGAGGACGTCGCCCTGGGTTGCGCCTACCCCGAGGCGGCCCAGGGCAACAACCTCGGGCGCATCGTCGCCCTCCTCGCAGGCCTGCCGCACTCGGTGGGCGGCATGACAGTCAACCGCTTTTGCGGCTCATCGATGCAGGCGATCCATGGCGCGGCCGCTCAGATCGAAGCAGGCATGGGCGACGCCTTCCTGTGCGTCGGCGTCGAATCCATGACGATGGTTCCGCAGGGCGGGTTCAATTTCTCGCCCAACCCTGACCTGCTTGAGCACACCGAAGCCTATATCTCGATGGGCGAGACCGCAGAGAACGTGGCTCGACGCTGGAACGTGAGCCGCGTCGACCAGGAGGCGCTCGCCGTCGATTCGCACCGTAAGGCAGCCGCCGCGCGTGCCGAGGGGCGGCTGAGCGACGAAATCGTCGCAATCGATGCCGGCGGTACGTTGGTGACCGAAGACGGTTGCATCCGCCCTGCGACGTCGGCGGAGGTGCTCGCCACGTTGAAGCCTGCGTTCCGCGTCGATGGCGTCGTGACGGCCGGCACGTCCTCGCCCCTGACGGATGGAGCGGCGGCAGTGCTCGTGACGAGCGACGCGTTCGCACGCACGCACAGGCTTGAGCCGCTCGCGCGCATCCGCTCCTTTGCCACCGTCGGCGTCGATCCGGCGGTCATGGGCATCGGTCCCGTGCCCGCTTCGAACAAGGCATTGGTTCGCGCCGGCATAGGCGTGGCGGACCTCGACGTGGTCGAGCTCAACGAGGCGTTCGCATCGCAGGCGCTGGCGTGCATACGCGACCTCGGCCTCAACCCCGACAGCGTGAACCTCGATGGTGGCGGGATCGCGCTCGGGCACCCGCTCGGCGCTACCGGCGCACGCATCACGGGTAAGGCCGCAGCGCTCTTGGTGCGCACCGGAGGCCGATTTGCACTCGCCACCCAATGCATCGGCGGGGGACAGGGCATCGCCACCGTGCTCGAGCGTGCCTGACAACGATCCCGGCGCGTTCGCTCCATCCGGCAGAGAACGATGCGGCGCTTTGGATCGTGGTGCGCAGACGGTGGCGCCGGCAACATCCTTCGCAGGATGCCGACGTCGGCATTCCCCGGTGCGCCAGGACTCCGGCGCGCGGGGCACCTTGCCCCAGGAGACACGACATGCACGGGCTCGCGTTCACCGCGCTCGCGCTGGTCGCTCGAACGGTAATGTCCTTACAACGCAGCCCTCCCCTGTGATGCGCCCCACATCGCACCATCGCGCGCCGGCTCCTGGCCAGCTCGTCAGCTGATCGGCTCGCCCCGCACGAACGCGAGGAGGTCGCGGTTGATCAGCTCGGCGTGCGTCGTGCACATCCCGTGCGGCAGACCGTGGTAGACCTTCAGCGTCGCCTTGCGCAGAAGCTTGGCCGAGAGCAGCGCGGAGTCGGCGATCGGCACGACCTGGTCGTCATCGCCGTGCAGCACGAGCACGGGCACGTCGATCGAGAGCAGGTCCTCGGTGAAATCGGTCTCGGAGAACGCCTTGATGCAGTCGTAGTGCGCCTTGATGCCGCCGGCCATGCCCTGGCGCCACCAGTTGTCGACGACTCCCGCCAGGCGCTTGGCACCGGGGCGGTTGAAGCCGTAGAACGGACCCTCGGGCACGTCGCGATAGAGCTGCGCGCGGTTGGCGGCGACGCCAGCGCGATAGCCGTCAAATGCCTCCACGGGCAGGCCGCCCGGGTTCTTCGCCGACTTCAGCATGACCGGCGGGACGGCACCGACGAGCACGGCCTTCGCGACCCGGCCCTTGCCATGACGCGCCACGTAGCGCGCCACCTCGCCGCCGCCGGTCGAGTGGCCGATGTGCACGGCATCGCGCAGGTCGAGGTGCGCAGCGAGCTCCGCGACATCGGCCGCATAGGTGTCCATGTCGTTGCCGGTGTCGGTCTGCGACGAACGGCCATGGCCGCGCCGGTCGTGCGCGATGACGCGATAGCCATGCCCGAGAAAGAACATCAGCTGGGCGTCCCAGTCGTCGGCCGAGAGCGGCCAACCGTGGTGAAAGACGATGGGCTGGCCGCTGCCCCAGTCCTTGTAGAAGAGCGTGGTTCCGTCGTGGGTCGTGATCGTGCTCATGCAGAGTCTCCGGTGAGGGATGAAGGAAAACGAGAGCTCGCGGGCAGCTCTCCGGGGGAAACGGTGGATTGCCTCGGTCAGCATCGAGGCACTGCCGGTGGACCCGACGGCGACGAACCTTGATGGCGGCAACCGGCACATTGCCCAGCAGTGCCGCTTGCACGGTAAAGGCCGAGCCGCCGGGTTTCGTGTCGCGAGTCCGGCTGCTGCGGCGCGTAGGGGCCGCCGCGCGTGACCCGGCCCTATCGGGTGACGGTGAGGCGGCGTTCGCGACATGGCCCCAGTCTGGCGGAGCCGATGGCTCGCGCCCTCTCGCGCACGACGGTGACGCCACTACGTCCAAAGGCACAGAAGCGTCCTGTGTCGGATCGCAATCCGAAAGACGTCGGGGTTGTTGAGCCTGTCGGCCGAGGCGGCCGCGGCCTGCCCTCCGCCTAGCGGCCGCTGGCTGGTGTCGGGGTGCCGCCCAGATTCGAAGAGGAACGCAGGTGCGCCGCTCCGTCTCGTTCATCCAGTCGCGTCGAGCTGGTCGCCCTGCTCGTCGAACAGCAGGTGGTCATCACGAAAGTGCGGCTCGCTCACGTGCCAGTGGAAGTCCTTGGTCTTCAGGTAGAGGGCGAAGACATCGGCCAGCAGGCCCTTCAGCGCGCCCGTGATGTCTCGCGCGGCATCGCGGGACAGGTCGGTCGGCGTATGCAGCGGCGCGGCACGTCGTAACGCGGTGATGTTGGATGTGCACATGAAGGCTCCTCAGGGTTCGCGCGCCGCAAAGCGCAACGCCTGCTGCTGCCTTTCTAGCGAGCCAAGGGCGGCCGCGTCCCTGCCAGCTGGCAGAGAAAGTCCACGTCAAAGATCGATGAAGCTGGGCTTCAGCGCAGTAGTGACTGCCCGACGTTCGCTCCGCGTGCCCACTTCCGCCAAGAGTGCGATGCTGCTCGGGCAGAGTCACGTCGGTGTATGGATCGCCAGCGGCGAACGGCCCTGTCAGGGGGCTGCCTTTAACGAACTATTGTGTTAGTGGGCGAGCAAGCGCTCGGTTCGCAACGCATCGAGCGTGGTACTTCGGGTCACGGGAATCGTTGACCGTGGACCGATATGGCGAGCACCCCCGGAACATCCGTCACCGCGCTGATCGTGGCGAGCTACGCGCACCGCACCGTGTTCAAGACGCGAGCGTCCCACTTGACGACATCGATGCTGCGCTTTCCGCGCGACTGCGCGATATCGCGCCTAGCGAAATCGGTGAAGGTCGTCCGAGTATGGGCCTTGCGCGCAAGGTCCGACTCGACGCGAGACATCTCGGTGCGGAGTCGTTGCTCGGCGTGTTCCTGGCTTTGGCGCCGACGTACAGGCACATCCGAACGCCGAGATAGCGCTTGTCGATGAACAGTCGACCGTCCGCGAGGAAGCGGCCTCACTTCGGGATGCCAAGGGTAGCAGCCATCCTGACGAGATCGGGCACCGACCGAGCCATCATCTTGCGCATCATCTTGCCGCGGTGCGCCTTCACCGTGATCTCGCTGATGCCCAGCTCGTCCGCAATCAGCTTGTTCAGGCGTCCAGCAACCGCCAGCGCCATGACTTCGGCTTCGCGAGGAGTGAGCGATGCGTACCGGCTCCTCAGCGCGCTCGTCTCGATCTCGCGACGCAACTCCACCCGGCTCAGCTCCACGGCATTTGCAACTGCGTCCAGCAGCACATCTTCACGGACCGGCTTGATGAGGAACTCGATAGCGCCTGCCTTGATAGCGCGAACGGTCGTTGGAATGTCGGGAGACCCCGTGATGAAGATGATCGGCGTGCTGGTCCGAACGCTCGCAAACTGACTCTGCACCTCCAGACCGTCCATGTCGGGAAGCGACACATCAAGTACGAGGCAGCTTGGAGCAGCGACGCTAGGACGAGCAAGGAACTCGCGCCCAGAGGCAAATGTCTCCGTGCGCCAACCGGCCGAGCTGATCAGTGGTCCGAGCGACTCGCGCACCGAAATGTCGTCGTCGACGACGAAGACGTGCGGAACGATCTCGGACTGCGCCTCCATCGGCGCTTTGTGAGTAACGATGCTTGATTGGATCATGGTGATCTCCTTCGCGCGCCAGCGTAATGCTCGCTTCATCCCGTTCGAAGTGCGACCTCGATCGAGTCGTGGAGCGCGTCAGGAGTGAACGGCTTGAACAGACATTCGGCCGCACCTTCCTCCATCAACCGCCGGCGAAGCGCTGCGCTGCGGTGGCCGCTAATGAACACGATCGGTATCGCATATCCCCGATGTTTCACCTTATGCAGCAGCTCGAGTCCGGACATTCCAGGCATTTCGACATCCACGATCAGGCATCGAATTTCGCCGAGGCAGTCGGACGCCAGAAGCTCGGCCGCCGATGCGAATGCTTGCGCGGAAAAGCCGAGCTCGCGAACCAAGTCCGGTAGCGACTCACGCACCGATACATCGTCATCCACCACTGCAACGATCGACCGAGAGTCGCTCACGGGCTCACCTCGAGCATCTGCGCATCGGCGCGGCCAGACATCGCGACGTCGCGATGCTGCGATGCCGGTTTACACGGGATGACAATACAGAACGTGGCTCCCGGACCATCGGTATTGGCCATTCCCCAGAGCCGACCGCGATGAGTCCGAATGATCGACCGGCTCAAACACAGGCCGATGCCCATGCCATGGACCTTCGTCGTGTAGAAGGGCGTAAACAGCTTGTCCGCTTCCTTGTCGGCGAAGCCGGCCCCGACGTCTCGCACGCTGACCCGCACGTTAGCCTTTCCCTCGCGACACGTTGCAATCGTTAAGGTCCGTGCGCGATCGTCCACCGCGTTCATCGCCTCGCAGGCGTTGCGGACCAGATTAAGGAGGACCTGCTGGAGCTGAATCCGATCGCCACTGATGTAGAGGTCATTCTCGAGGTCGAACGTTGCGGTTACACAGCTGGCGTAGAGGTCCGCCTGTGCGAGTGCGACGGCGTCGAGCACGAGCTGGTTGAGACCGAATGGATCGGCCGCCGGCTCGCTGTTCGCGACAGACTCGGCCGCCGGCTCCTTCTTCTCGAAGAGCGTGGCTAGCCGACTGGTGACCTCGGCGGCACGGTTGACGTCACGAAGCGTCCGCAACGCGGTATCACGTGCGCCTTCGACGTTGGGGGGATCGGCGTTCAGCATCCGCAGGCACGTGCTCGCGTTGGCCATGATTCCCGACAACGGTTGTTTGACTTCATGCGCTATGCATGCGGTCAACAGTTGCAGCGTGTTCGAACGGTCATGCTCGGGATGCCGTTCGACAGTCAGTGGACCCGATCGAACCAGGCCACACTTCGACCCGCTCCGCGGGACGAGTGGCGGCACAGCCCTAGCTCGTGCTGGCATGAAAGTCCCCTCGGCAATCCATTGGATCGGCGGATCCTCGTTCCGTGGTTGCCATGGTGCTCGGGCGACTTTGATAAGTCGTTCGCGGAGCCCGAATAATCCTTGCGGAATGCTGAAGCGACCTGAAATCTGCTGAAATGAGTTGACGCACGCGACTAGAATTAAGGCCATGGGCTCCCCACTCGGCCAAATGGTGGAATTCGGCCGCTACAGGATCACTGCAGCCAAACGCGAGGTGCTTGCCGACGGCAAGCCGCTGCTGCTCGGGGACCGCGCTTTCGATGTTTTGATATGTCTTTTGGAGGCGCGAGGCGGACTCGTGGGAAAGAACGACCTGATAAACGCAGTTTGGCCCGGTCAGATCGTCGAGGAGAACGCGCTGCAGGCGCAAATATCCGCTTTGCGCAAGGCCCTTGGCGCGGATCGCGGTCTCATCAAGACCGTTGCGGGGCGCGGTTATCAATTCACTGGCGAAGTTCGCACCGGTGTTTCCGCGACGATGGAAGCGGCGAGCACCCTCCAGCAGTCGATTTCAGAACTGATCGGACGTGACGAGCAGGTACAGCAGGTCCTCGATCTCCTAACTCGCCAGCGGCTCGTCTCGCTCTGCGGCCCCGGAGGCATCGGCAAGACGCGCCTTGCCCTCGAAGTCGCTCGCTTGCTGCTCGCGCGCTTTGCCGGAAGAGTTTGTATCGCAAAGCTTGCGCCCCTCGCACACCCGCGCCTCGTCCCGAGCACCGTCGCGAACGCACTGGGCGTTGCCTTAGCCGGTGGCCGTGTCACTGCGGAGCGCATCGCGGCTGCAATTGGCAGCCAGCCAATGGTGCTCGTTCTCGATAACTGCGAGCACGTGATAGGCGCGGCAGCAGTCCTCGTAGAGACACTTCTTCACCACACTCCCGCCGCGCGCGTTCTGGTTACCAGTACCGAGCCGCTTCGACTGGATGGGGAGTATGTCCACCGAGTTCCAAGCCTCGAGCTGCCGACCGAAAAGGATCCACCCGACGACGTGATGCGCGCGGGGTCGATTCGTCTGTTGCTCGCTCGCATGCGCGAAACCGATCCGCAGTTCACTCCGGACTCTGACGCGCTATCGATGATGGCTTCCATCTGTCGGCGCCTCGACGGCATTCCTCTTGCACTGGAGCTCGCGGCTAGCCGTGCCGCAGCGCTTGGCATTGACGCTGTCTCCTCCCGGCTCGACGATCGATTTCGAATACTGACCGGCGGCAAGCGCACCGCGATGCCGCGCCACCAGACGCTGCGAGCGACGCTTGATTGGAGTTACGACCTTCTGCCTGAGTCAGAGCGCGTGATCTTGCGTCGACTCTCCGTCTTCGCCGGCGCTGTGCCGTTGAGCGTGGCAGCGCGCGTAGTGGCGGGTGGCGAATTGACCGAAGCGGAACTCCTCGACGGAATCGGAAATCTCGTTTCCAAATCGCTCGTCATGCGCGATGCGGCGGCAAGGACATATCGGCTTCTCGAAAGCACACGCGCTTATGCCCATGAAAAGCTGTCCGAGTCGGGAGAACTCGACGCGATTGCCCGGCAACATGCCGAGCAGTATCGGGATCTATTTCATCAAGCTGAGCTCGACTGGGAATCACAGCCGACGACTCACTGGCTGACGACCTACGAGCCATATCTCGACGATCTTCGCGCCGCCCTCGATTGGGCCTTCTCCGTAG
>Ga0335069_10002732_pt1 | contig 26965 bp, 22 predicted proteins | sample Lox_Sample_11_FD_206714 | JGI IMG/M metagenome (GOLD analysis project Ga0335069, IMG submission 206714) | Soil microbial communities from Loxahatchee National Wildlife Refuge, Florida, United States - Lox_Sample_1.1 | ecosystem: Environmental > Terrestrial > Soil > Wetlands | place: USA...
ATGGTTGTTGGTGGGTGACGTGCTCACCATCTTGGGCGTAAGCTCCGGCAAACAGTTAGATCTCGAAAATGTGTTGACGCGCCCGGAAGTGATTGCCGCCGTCTCGGATTCCTTGGTAGTGTGCGATCCTGATGGCACCATCCTGGAGGCCAACCCGGCATTTGCCAATTTGACCGGGTATGCCATTCACGAGCTGGCCGGCCGGAACCTGCCCACTTTGTTGGCCGACGAAGCCACTTTTACCTCCGGTGATCTGCAACACGCACTGAAAAACAGTGAGCTTGAAATCGATGAGCGCAAGCTGCGCACGCGCATCGGCGTGACGCGCCTGGTGATGCGCACCGCACTTGCCATCAAAGATCGCCGTGATCAACCGCTGGGCGTGGCCGTGTTGCTGCGTGATCTGACCGACCTGGAACAGCTTTCGCAGGCCCGCAACGAAAGCGAGCATCGTTACCACAGTTTGTTCGAAGATTTGCCCATCGCCATTTGGGAAGAAGATCTAAACGACGTGAAGGAAACCATCGACCGTCTGCACAGCCAGGGTGTGGTCGATTTTGCCGGCTATCTGGAATCTCATACCCACTTCGTCGAGGAATGCATCCAGCGCGTCAAGGTGCTGGAAATCAACCGGGCAGCCATCAAATTATGCGGCGCCGCCACCCGAGAAGAAGCCATGTCCAGCCTGGGCGCCATCATCCACGACGATGCCTCGACATTGTTCCAAAAAGAGCTGGTGGCATTGTGGGAAAACCGCCTCGAGTTCGAGGCGGAAGGCGCCAACTATACATTGCAGAATCAACGCGTCGACGTCCAGGTGCATTGGTCGGCTGTAGACACAGAAAATCCCTTCGGTCGATTGCTGGTAATCATCAGTGATATCACCGAGCGCAAACACATTGAACGCGAGCGCGACCAGCTCTACGAAGAGGTGAACCTGTTATCGACACAAGATTTTCTCACCGGGCTGTTCAACCGGCGCCATTTCGTCACCCTGGCGCAGGCCGAGTTGGAGCGCGCCTACCGCTATAACCATCACATGTCGCTCATTCTGCTGGACGTGGATAGTTTCAAGAATATCAACGATCAATATGGCAATAACGCCAGCGACCAAGCCATGCAACAGATCGCGGCGGTGTTCAGACAGACTTTCCGCAAAGTGGATATCCTCAGCCGCTATGCCGGAGATGAATTCGTTGCACTATTGCCAGAAGTTTCGATCGAAGATGCGCTGAAAGCCGCCGAACGGTTGCGCAAACACCTCTCGGAAACCGCACTTTCGACGGATGCCGGCGCTTTGTGGGTGACGGCCAGTTTGGGCGCTGCCCAGGTCGACGAAAGCATGCCCAGCCTGGACGCCCTGTTGGGCCGCGCCACCAAAGCACTGAATGAGAGCAAGGGCTCTGGGGGTAACCGGGTCAGTGCCTGGAAGCAATAATGAAAACAGTGCATTCCAAGAATTGCATACGGGCAGGTACATACCCTGCCCGTTTTTTATGATGCCATCCGCTTAGGCCGTCTGCCGCACGCGTCCCAACATCAGCCAGGCTAAAAGATAACCTGCCAATGCAATCGCGTAGAGCCAATAGGCACCCCAAGCATCGAAAGCAACGCCGGATAACGGCGCGCCCAGAACATTGGCCAAACTATGCAACGTGACATTGATCAGCGCCATTGCTGTCGCCGTCTCCTGCGGTCGGGTGCTTTTGGTAATAAAGACCACCGAACTGACAGCCAAAAAACTGAAAGAAATGCCGCCGATGGCATGGGTCAACAAAATGGTAAACACCGTCGGGAAGATCAACACCAGTGCCATGCTGGTGGCATAGATCAAAAAAGAAACGCTCAATACCTGTTTGCTCCCATACCGGCGGACCATACGGTCGGCAAGCAGCATTCCAACCACTTCTACCGAAGCGCCCAACGTACTGGCGAGACCGATGACCGCCTCGCCTGCTCCCAATTGCTTCATGTAAATGGGCTCAAAATTGGTTACTCCAATTTGCACCAACCAGAAAACGGTCAAAGCTAGCGCAAATTCCAGCAACGCTGAATTTTGAAACACGGCCAGGGAAAACTGATGCGCCTTGGATTTCCCCTCGCTATCATCGGTTGGATCAGTAGATGGAAACCGGACAAAGAAGAGCACCAATGCACTCAGACCAAGGCTAGCGGATGCTGCCACAAAACCTGAAAACATGCCGGTGCGTTGAATGAGCAACCCGCCCAAAAAGGCGATCATTGCCCACCCCAACGACCCGAACAAGCGGATACTGCCGAAACCACCTTCCCGCACTTGAGCAAGGATATTCGAGGCAAGCGAGTCGCTGGAAGGCGACACCGCGGCTGCAAATAACTGGAAGGTACACAACACAACAGCCAATGTCAAAAATGTGCTCTGCTGGCTAAGGCAAAGGAGCAAAGTTGAAGTTCCAACCAGCATAATTTGCAACGTGCGACGCAAATGACTCCCGGAACCACCGAAACGCGTCCACACCGGTGCGATAACCATCGCCGTCAATCCCGAGAACGTTGCCAAGAACCCGATTTGCGTGCCGCTCAAACCTTGTTGGCGATAGAACAGGGTCAAGAATGGGTTTATGAAGGCGCTCCCCCCTGTGCACGCAAAGTAGAAAAGACGTAGCCAATTAACCGCTGATACAGGTCGATTCCAACGTTTCACATCAGCCACCCACATACTTATATTTTGGAATCTGAATATGAGAGCGCTCCCATATATTCATAAATGAGCTTCTGCGACAGGGCATGAAGGCTATTGGTAAAAGCCTTTTACCAGCCCAAATTTCCCAGCATACAGAATCGGGCTGGACAATTTATTATAGTCTATCCATACCGCTCGATCAGCACCTGAGAACAGATGCGCTGTATATCTTCCAAATGACAATCAGCAGTGCCATCAGTCAGGATCACGGCCGCACCAGTCGCTGCCGCCCAGGGTAATGCTTCCTCCCAACCGACCCCCAGCGAGAACTGCCAGGCCAACGCTGCCGAAGCCCCATCTCCCGCCCCAGCCGAATTCACTTCGGTTTGAGGAGGACTCTTCACCAACCAGGTACCTACTTCCGTAACAGCCAAAATGCCCTCGGCGCCGCAGGTCACCACCAAGGCCGGCAAGTTGAACTGTTGCTGCACTTCCTGTGCTACGCTCCTCAAGCTCTCCAGATCACCCGTCGAGCGGCCAAACGTAGCCACAAACTCACGCCGGTTCATCTTCAACACAGCCGGCCGAGCGACGGCAACTTGACGTGCGGGTTCATCACAGGTATCAACCAACACTCTAGCGTCCGCCGAGCTTGCTTCCCGGGTCAGCCGGGCGTAGAAATCCACCGGGCAGCCCTGTGGCAATGATCCACCGGCCACTATCCAGTTTGCATCGCCCAATCGTAAATGGAATAATTGCCAGAAGGCATCCAGATCCGTAGCGCCAAGCGCATACCCTTGGGTGGTGACGTGGCTATGACGGTGCTGATTGAGCTCCACTATCACATGGGCAATGCGCGTCTCCCCCGCCACATGAATCAGAGCATGGGCAATACCATAATTATCCAGCAACGCCTCCAACTGCCGACCATTCTCACCCGCCGCAAAGCCCAGGGCCAATTGTTCGGCGCCCAACGTGCTCAAGACCACCGAAGCATCTAATCCTTTCCCCCCCACGCTAGTGACCGACTTACGCGTGTACATCGTCTCTCCCGGGATCAATTCGTCTACAAAAAGCACGCGATCGATGGCTGAGTTGGGCGTTACCGTGAGGATCATGGTTCTAGCTTCCCTTGATATGAGTTGTGGAAGATTATAATGTAAAAATATCCAACATCTTAGCAAACAAACTCAAAAGCCGATCTGCGCTGGCTGGAAATGATCGAAACTCGACTGGATGACATGTTGCGCCAGCATTTACCTGAACCCGAGGTGCGGCCGCGCGGCCGTCCGCCCAAGGAAAAATCGTTTTAGAGGAGTACCGGTTCATGAATATCGTTAAAACAGAAGCCTTGACCAAGACTTACGGATTCGGCGCAGCAGCCGTGGCTGCCTTGGATAGTGTTTCCATTTCGATTAACAATGGTGAATTTGTCACCGTGATGGGTCCCAGCGGCTGTGGCAAATCGACCTTACTGCACCTGATCGGTGGACTGGACCGCCCAACGGAGGGTCGCGTCCTTCTGGAAGGTCAGGATATCTATGCCCTGAAAGATGATCAACTAACCAGGCTACGCCGCCGCAAGATCGGCTTCATCTTCCAATTCTACAACCTGCTCCCCATGCTCACCGCCGTCGAAAATGCTGCTCTGCCTTTCATCCTCGATGGAGTCAAACCGGCAGAGGCCCGCAGCCGTGCCACCGCATGGCTGGAAAAAGTGGGCTTGGGCGACCGCCTGGATCACCGTCCTGATCAGCTCTCCGGCGGGCAGCAGCAACGCGTGGCCATCGCACGGGCCCTTACCAGTGAACCCTCCTTAATCCTGGCCGACGAGCCCACCGGCAATTTGGATTCGCGTGCCTCGGACGAGATCGCCAGCCTGTTGCGCAAAGTTACGGACGAATGGGGCCGCGCCGTCCTTATGGTCACGCACGATCCACGTATCGCCGCTTATGCTGATCGCATTATCTTCCTCAAAGATGGCAAATTGATGGAGGAGGCTCAACTCAACGGTAACAGGTCAAATGATGCCAGACTAGTCAAAGTGAAAGCCGAGACTCTATGAATCTTGAAGCTCGCCTGGCATGGCGCTACCTCACCAGCCGCAAATTACGCACCTTTCTGACCACGCTGGCCATCATCTTGGGGGTAATGATTATGTTCGGCATGGAAAGCATTTTGGAGCCCATGCGTCAGGCCTTCAACCGAACCACCATGGCGGCCGCGAACCTGGTCGATCTCAGCATCAGCCAGGTGGATGGGAATCCCTTCAGCCCGGCAGTGCTGGATACTGTGCAAGGCATCCATGGCATCGCTCAAGCAACCGGTGCCTTGCAGCGCACTGTCGTCCTCCCCATCGCTTTGGGCGGATCGGACAGCTCGCTCAACGGCGTCAACACGCTCACTGTCACCGGTATGGATCCGGCCAGCGCTCAAGCAGTGCGTCCCTTCCCGCTCAGCTCAGGTACTTTCCTGACCAATGGGCATGACGATGAAGTGGTAATCACGGATACCATCGCCAGAAAATTGAATTTAAGTGTCGGTGATTCTTTCACATTGCCCTCCTCCGCCGGAAATGCCTCATTCAAGATAACCGGCATTCTCACCACAGCCCCGGGCGTGACCGATGAAGCCATCATTACTCTCCGGGCAGCGCAACAACTATTCAACCAACCTGATCAGATCAACGTAGTCGAGGCCTTGTTTACTGCCGGGGTCAATCGTGCTTCAATTGAAGCCGCAGTTCAGAAGACTCTGGGAAGCAATTTCCAGATCGGCACCTTGCAGACCGATGGCACCATCCTGGCCACCCTTCAGCTCGGACAAAGCGTCTTTATCTTCTTCGGTATATTGGCCATGATGATGGGTGGGTTCATCATCTATAACACGTTTCGCACCCTGGTCACCGAGCGGCGTCACGATTTGGGATTACTGCGCGCCCTGGGCGCCTCGCGCCGCACAGTGATCGGCATTTTCGTGATCGAGGGGCTCATACAGGGCGTAATCGGCACAGCTTTGGGATTGATCGCCGGTCTGGGGCTGGCGGACGTTGTGCTATTAGCCGTCCAAAACGTCACCAGCCAACTCCTGCGCATGAACCTGTCCGGCGCGCAGTCCACGCTCCACATGACCCTAGTAGTGACGGCCTTGGGCATTGGCATCTCGTTATTCAGTGCATTGTTTCCGGCCCTGGCTGCTGCCAGGGTCACACCTATGGAAGCGCTGCACCCCGAATCAAAGATAGCCTACGAACATGCCATCCACCAGCGCGCCCGGATCGGCTTAGCGCTGGTCGTTTTGGCCATCCCGATATTCCTCTTCTTCCACACCTTTACCACGATATCCGCGGGGGCAGTGATCTTCGTCGCCGGGCTCTTCCTGACTGCACCGGCACTGGTGAAACCGGTGGCGGCTATCTTTGGCTGGATGTTAAGATTAATGTTCCCGCGCGAAGAGCTAATTGCCAGTGGAAACCTGACCCGCCAGCCAGACCGGGCAGCCATCACTGCCTCCTCGGTGATGATCAGCCTAGCGATCATCGTCGCCATGGTTGGCCTGGTTTCCAGCTTGTCGGCCGGTTTCTTCAACTACCTGGACAAAAGCATGGGATCGGATTTTCTGATCATGCCCTCCTCCCTCTTGCTGGCCGGTGGCAATGTAGGCGCCGCTCCCGACCTGGCCCAGCGCGTGGCCGAGCTATCGCAAGTATCGGCAGTGACAACCTTGCGAGAGGCCACCAGCCATGTGAATGGAGCTATGTTGCAAGTGGTGGGCATCGATCCGGTCACCTATCCCAAAATTTCCGGACTGACATTCAGCTCCGGCGATGAACAAAAGGCTTATGCAGCTTTAGCTGACGGGCGCGCCGTCATTGTCAATGGAATCTTCGCTGCCCAAAACCAGGTCAAGGTTGGAGATCATCTTACGTTGAGCACAGTCAATGGCAATCAGAGCTATCAAGTGGTAGGAGTGGCCCTCGATTACCTGAACGTCAAACTGGCAACAGCCTACATCTCGCAAACCAATCTAGCACAGGACTTCAATGCCACGTCGGATATGCTGTTTTTGGTCGACCTTAAGGCAAACGCTGACCAGAGAACAGCCTATCAGGCATTGCAGGATATCACCAAGAATTATTCTTCCTTCACATTGACGGATTCGCAATCCTTCAAACGCTCCCAGGCCAAAGCCCTCAACGAAGCAATGACGGTGCTCTATATCTTGGAATTTGCATTGATCTTGCCGGCACTGGTCGCCATGATCAATACCCTGGCTATCAATGTGATGGAACGCACGCGTGAATTTGGGATGTTGCGTGCCGTCGGCAGCACCCGCAAACAGGTCGGCCGCATGGTGTTGGCCGAAAGCTTGTTGCTGGCCCTGCTGGGCACCAGCCTGGGGATCCTGGTCGGCATTGTCATGGGCTATTGGATCGTTGCCGGCATGAATACGTCCGGATTCGTGATGCCGTACTATTTCCCGGCCGAGGGTATCTTTATCACATTAGCCATGGGGGTGCTCTTCGGCATCCTTGCCGCTAACATCCCCGCCCAGCGCGCTTCCCGCATGGAGATCGTTTCCGCGTTGCGATATGAATAAGATCAACTGATAATAGCCTGCAAAAGCATGGCTTTCGGCGCCATGCTTTCTTCGTTTTCAGCACTACGCAACCCGGCAACGGCCACCATCCGTCATGCTATAATGTCTGGCATGAATGCACAATTGGATGCCGAACGCCAAAAATTAGCCAAACGCTACAGCCGCATCAAGCGCCGGCTGTGGATCGTCAATACACTCCTCGGCCTGGTCTATGCCCTGGCCTGGCTGCTGACCGGCGGATCAATTGCCCTGCGAGAATGGCTTTCCCAAGCCACAACGAGCCCGTGGCTGCTCGTTCCGCTGGTGGTGGCTGTGATCGGGGGTATCTATTTCATCATAGACCTGCCGTTGAGCTATTACGAAGAGTTTGTCCTGCCCCACCGTTTCGATCAATCCACCCAATCTTTGAAAGACTGGGGGATGGACCAACTGAAAGGCTTGCTGATCTCGATCCCGCTGGGCTTAGTCATGATCGAGCTGATCTACTGGGCGCTGCGTGTCGCCGGCCCTGCCTGGTGGCTGTGGGCCGCAGGCGGACTATTGGTGTTCAACGTTCTGCTCGCCAACCTGGCACCCATCCTGATCATGCCACTCTTCAACAAATTTGTCCCCTTGGGGGATGAACATGCCGAGCTTGCGGCGCGGCTGATGAAACTGGCCGAGAACGCACACGTCAAAGTGCAGGGCGTCTTCAAATTCGACATGAGCCGGCGCACCAAATCGGCCAACGCGGCCTTAACCGGGATCGGCAACACCCGCCGCATCATCCTGGGCGACACGCTGATCAATGAATTCACCGACGACGAGATCGAGACCGTGCTGGCGCACGAATTGGGCCACCAAGTCCACAAAGACATCCCGCTGTTGATGGCTTTCGGAACCCTGGTCACGCTGCTCGGGCTGTTCCTGGCATCCCTGGCGCTGAACTGGGCGGTTGCCGTGTTCGGCTTTTCCGGCCCCGGCGACCCGGCTGCCTTGCCGGCGCTGGTATTGGTGCTGGGTGCCTTTGGCCTGGTGACCATGCCTCTAGAAAATGCCTTTTCCCGCTGGCGCGAGCAACTAGCCGACCAGTACTCCCTCGAATCCACTGGCAAGAACCAGGCATTTGCTTCAGCCTTCATCCGCCTGGCGAACCAAAATCTTTCCGAGATCGACCCGGAAGCCTGGGTGGTGTTCCTGTTTTATGATCATCCTCCACTGAACCGGCGTGTGGCCATGGCAGAACAATACCATGTCAGCTCACAACCGCAAATCAGCGAGCCTTAACGCTACCCATATTGCTTGATATTTGATAAATTTATTGTCTATGCGCAATAGAGATTTGAGATGAAGCACTTTTTGATCGAGATCGTTTACACTGCCATACCCGAACAGATCGCCGCAACCACCAATGACCATCGCGCCTTCCTGCAAACCGGCTATGATAAGGGCTGGTTGCTCATGTCCGGCCCGCAAAACCCCCGCACCGGCGGAATCGTCATTGCCCGGGCGCCCTCGCTGGAAGACATTCAAGCATTTTTCAAGAATGACCCGTATGCGATAAGGAAGCTGGCGACCCACCGTTTCGTCGAGTTCGAACCGGTCAAACACCGGCCCTTCCTGGAGAGTTGGGTGAACGGCCAATAACACTTTCTGCCATACGACGTGTTATACGACTAACCCCCCAATAACCACCGGCCCAAATTTCGAATCTGGATCGTTCTGTCCGCCTGTTCGACTTCGGAACTGCCACCATCAGTAAGGATGATGCCACTCGTGTTTTTAAGTGTTTCCATAGCCTCAAACAAAGCACTTGTTTCGCGTTCGTAGGTTTGCGGATTCTCCAGGTTGGTAGACACCTGAATCAACAAGTGCCGGCTTGGTGCATAGAAATCGACCTCTTTTCTGGAAGGGGTCATGTAATAATAAACTTCGCTCACTCTTCTTTTTAGCTCCAGGAAAACCACATTTTCCATTAACCACCCCGTGTTCGGAGAAGATGAAAAGGAAACTGCACTTGATAAACCTGTATCAATGGCATAAATCTTCTTGGGTGCTATTTGTTGCCGCTTGACGGAATAATCGTAGAGGTTGATGGCAAACATCAACCAGCTCGTTTCAAGATAATCGATATAACTTTTAATTGTGTTGACGCTGCCAAGATGGAGCTGTTCTTTAAGTTTGTTATAACTAATCGTATGAGCCACATTGCTCATCAAATAAAAGACCAGCTCTTTCAATGAGCGGACATCTTCGATGTGGTGGCGGGACGCAATATCCCGATACAGAATGTCTTCGTACAGCGTCTGACGTAAAGGAATATCGGGATATTTCAGTGGCTCCGGAATACCTCCGTCCATAAGGTACGTGGTCAACAAACGCTGCAATCGAGCATTTTCCCGAGTGGTCAGGATATTTTCCTCAAGCCCTTCAATACCTTTGAACTTCAGATACTCACGGAATGAAAAAGGATACAATTCGACCGGGATATACCGGCCCGTCAGTCGAGTACCCAGTTCCTGACTCAACAACGATGCGTTGGAACCCGTCACGTAGAACTTCATGCCGGCATCGGACATGCGGCGTACGAACCGCTCCCACCCCGGCACATTTTGTATCTCGTCCAGGAACATCAAATTACGTTCGCCAAAGACCTCGATCATTACCTGTAACAAGTCATTGAAATCTTCACTGGCGAACCCCAAAAAACGCTCATCATCGAAGTTCAGGTAATAAAATAATCCTTCGTCCATGGTATGTGCGAATTGCGCCAAAAGCGTGGATTTGCCTACCCGCCGCAAGCCAGTGATGATGACAACTTGAGGTGAGGAAAAATAAGACTTTAGATCCGCCAATTTCTCTCTTTCGATGCCGTTAGGACATTTTAGAAAGGATTGGAACTGCTCCACGAGCAGCGTTTTGATCTGTTCCTTATTCCATTTTGGCTTCCAATTGTTCTCATTCATAATAAAATATTACCTCAAATAGTTTTCACTGTCAATGAAAACAATATTCATAAAGTTTTCGTCGGTGGTGAAAACTTTCGTAATTCTTTGTTTTTTTATTGCAGCACGCCACTAAAACCCAGTGCACTCCATTGCCTGCCCGGGCCGAATTCATATACAATCAATGAGATCGTGCACTTTTCAAGTAACCATTCAAAATCAATTCCGTATTTCATAAAAGGAGAGCTATCATGAGCATTCCCGATCTCCCAACCTTGCCGGAAATCAGCGGTCAGACCCGGGGTGGGATCAAGTATCACATTTTAGGCACAGTGCAGCAGACGCTGGCGGTTGAACTCCAGCCCAGCCAGGTCGTCTACTCGGATGCCGGTGCCATGTCGTGGATGACCAATTCGGTCAACATGAACACCACTTCCAGCGGTGGCCTGGGTGGCATGCTCAAGCGAGCCGTTTCCGGGGCAACCGTCTTCATCATTGACTACTCCGCTTCGGGCGGACCGGGTCTGGCGGCGTTCACCACGGATTTTCCTGGCAAGATCATCCCGGTCGAGCTGGATGCTGGCCAGTCCATCGTCATGCATAAACATGCTTTCCTGTGCGCCGAAAAAAGCGTGACGCTGGACGTCTTCTTCACCCGCAAGCTGGGCACAGCTATGTTTGGCGGCGAAGGCTTCATCCTGCAAAAATTAACCGGCCCGGGCGTGGCATTTGGCGAGCTGGACGGCGACGCAGTGGAATATTCGCTTAAACCCGGCGAGGTGATGAGGGTCGAGCCTGGTCACGTGGCCATGTTCGAGAGCACCGTGGGGTTCGACATCCAGATGGTCAGGGGCATGACCAATATTCTGTTGGGCGGTGAAGGCCTTTTCCTGGCCACGCTCACCGGTCCGGGGCGCATCTGGCTGCATTCGATGACGGTCAGCAAAATGGCGCAACGTCTCGTCGAATATTTGCCAGAGAAGAAGAACTGAACAAATCAATACCCGGGGAAACACCAAATAAAGCGATAAAAAAATCAAGGCTGTCTACTTGGTAGGCAGCCTTGATAGTTTCTAGTGCATCACACTTTCGGCCCTGCCGCCGCTACCTCCGGCGTCACCTGGCCGGCAAATTGTTCGAAATTCTTGGCAAAGCGCCCTGCCAGGTCGTGCGCCTGTCGTTCGTAAGCCGCTTTATCCTGCCAGGTGTTCAACGGATTCAGAACCTCCTCCGGCACATCCGGGCAAGAGGTGGGGATCTCCAATCCAAAGAAAGATTCTTTTTTCATCGAAACATTACTCAAGGTATCCGTTAACGCAGCCCGCACCATGGCGCGTGTGTAGAGCAGCTCGAAGCGATGTCCCACCCCATAGGGGCCGCCGGTCCAACCGGTGTTGATCAGCCAAACGCGCACGTTGTGTTTGGCAATCTTTTCACCCAGCAATTTGGCATATACGCCCGGTTGCAACGGCAGAAAAGGTGCACCAAAGCACGTGGAGAAGGTTGCCTCCGGCGTGACCACACCGCGTTCGGTGCCGGCCAGTTTGGACGTATACCCCGACAGGAAATAATACATCGCCTGTTCAGGGGAAAGCCGGGCGATGGGTGGCATCACGCCAAAGGCATCGGCAGTCAGGAAGAACACGTTGGCGGGATGTCCACCGCGTTCTTCCGGCACATGGCCGGGAATATAATCAAGAGGATAAGCCGCACGGGTGTTCTCGGTGCGGCTGGCGTCATCGAAATTGCATTCGTGCGTCACCGGATCGATGATCACATTTTCCAGCACGGTGCCAAACCGGTGGCAGGCATCCCAGATCAACGGCTCATACTTGGCGCTTAACTTGATGGTCTTGGCGTAACATCCGCCCTCAAAATTGAACACACCGTCATCACCCCAACCGTGCTCGTCGTCGCCAATCAAGCCACGCTCCGGATCGGAAGAAAGCGTGGTCTTGCCGGTTCCAGAAAGGCCAAAGAACAGCGCTGTGTCACCATCCTTGCCCACGTTGGCCGAGCAATGCATCGAAAGCACGCCGCGACGCGGCATAAGTGCATTCATGACGGTGAAAATGGATTTTTTGACTTCACCGGCATAACCGGTACCACCGATCAAGATCAGCTTCCTGGTGAAGTCGATAATGACGAATGCCTCGGAATGGGTGCCATCTTCCGCCGGCACCGCCAGGCACCCGGGCGTCTGCAGCACGGTAAATTGCGGGATGTGTCCGGCCAACGCTTCCGGCGCCAAACGGATGAAAAGGTCCCGTGCGAACAAACTGGTCCAGGCCTGTTCGGTGATCACTCGTATGGGAAGGCGACCATCCGGATGCGCCCCCACGGCCAAATCCTGGACAAAAACATCCCGGTGGCGGTAGTAAGCGACCACTTTCTTCAACAGACCATCGAACTTTTCGGGGGCAATCGGCTGGTTGATCTTGCCCCACCCAATATCGGCATCGTCGGCATTATGATGCTGGACAACGAACTTATCGTTGGGTGAACGGCCGGTATACTTACCGGTATTCACCACCACCGGGCCTTCTTGCGCCAGTGTGCCTTCGCTGCGCCGGATGGCCTCTTCCACCAGCATGGGTGGATAAAGGTTCCAATAGACGTTGCGAAGATCGTGCAAGCCCAAATAGCTCAGATCGAACCTGCCAGGTGTGCCTAAATTCTGCATAGTTCCTCCAGTCGAAAAAAATTGGACAGGTTTGCGGATATGGTTTTCCGGTGGCCTGTCCAGTTAGCTTACGCTGCGCTGTACTTTTTTTGCAGAAATTCATCTGCTGCGTTACCCAACATATGGTGCAGCAGGCGATCCTTATTGGTCTTCACGTATGGTAAGTTACAAGGATCCTCCAGGAGTGGATGCAGATAGGATGCCGCCCGGTACTGCAGCGGCTCCTCGCCTTCTCCCAACACTTTTTTGATGACTTCCGGGTTGCAAGGGGCGGGCGTTCGCCCAAATTCGCCTTTCAAGATCATGCGAAATTCGTTTGAAACGAAGCTGTAGCGCTCGCCAAACATGACGTTGAACGTAGCCTGCGAGCCAACAATCTGGCTGGTAGGTGTGACCAGGGGCACATACCCCACATCCGCCCGCACCGAGGGCACTTCAGCCAGGGTCTTTTGTAACAGGTCTGGATCCGGGCTGCCCATTTCCTTGATCTGGTTGACCAGGTTGGTATACATGCCGCCGGGGATCTGCGATTTGAAAATATCATCGTCGTAGCTGGGGTATTTCAGATCGGTTAGCAACTGTCGGGTGAGCGGCAAAGCTTTTTCGATATTCTCCCGGCCGTTGGCCTCCACCAACTTGATGATCTGGTTGACCAGCTTGCGGTCGACGTCTTCGTATTTCACCGGTGCATAGAACTTGCCGGCATAGGGGATGAATTTTTTCAATTCATCGAAGATCTTGAACAATTCAGCTTGGGCCTGCAGAATAAGCGATTTATCCAGGTCGTGTTCTAACCCCATTTCTTCGGCAAAGACGATCAGCACTTCCACCGGGGTATGGGAACTGCCACCGGCGAAGGGAGTGATGGCACAATCGATCGAATCGACGCCCAGCAGCATGCCGATCACAGAATTGAGCAGCGCCACGCCGGCCGTCGAATGCGTGTGCAGGGCAATGGGAATGGTGATTTTCTCCTTCAGCCCCTTGATAAGGTCATAGCAGTCCGTCGGGTACAGGATGCCGGACATATCCTTGATGGCCAACTGATCAGCCCCCTGCTCTTGCAACAGCCCGGCATATTTGACGAAGTAGTCGGTGGTGTGCACGGGACTGGTTGTGTAGGAAAGCGCCAGCTCGGCTTTGGCTCCGTAGGCTTTGGTGGCCAGCATGGCCACCTGCAAGTTGCGGAAGTCATTGAGGGCATCGAAGATGCGCATGATGCCCACCCCGCTTTCCACAGCTTGTTTGACAAAAGCGATCACCAAATCGTCCGGATAGGGCTGGTAGGCAAACAAATTCTGGCCGCGTAACAGCGCTTGAATTTTTTGTGGGCCGCCCAGCGTGCCGCGGAATTCCTCCAACCGGTCGAAGGGGTCTTCGTTGAGAAAACGGATGCTCGAATCGAGTGTGGCCCCACCCCACAGCTCCATGGCTTTGTAGCCCGCCTTGTCGATCAATGGCAGCACCCGCATGGCTTGTTCGGTGGACATGCGCGTGGCGGCCAAGCTTTGCTGCCCGTCACGCAGGGTCAGGTCGGTGAACTGGATCTTTCGCGTCATGGAACCATCCTTTATGATGCCGGAATTTCACCCACGAGATTCATGGAAATCAAAACTCGATCAAATCAGCATAATGAGAAATAGATTTTAACATATTTCGACCCTGGAGCGATAGTAACAACCTTCCTCCCCCGTATAGTACAGCTTCCGCTCAATGGAAGGTCATGCTTCCGCTTATGACCTCCCATTGAGATCGTGACTTGCCATCATGACCACCTGCACATCACCTTTTTTTTCACCTATCGTATATTGAATGCAATCAAAAATAACGGAACAGGCATGGGAATGACCGCCGTTTCATCATAAGGAGAAAAATGACCAATCAAGACCCATCTTCAAATTCTTGCACGCCCCGTCGCCGGCATGGCGGCATGGTCGCCGGTATCATCCTGTTGCTTATCGGCACATTTTCGCTTCTGACAGTTTTCTACCCGGCTATCGACTTTGATCGCTATTTCCTGCTATTGCTGGGAATGGCCTTCCTGGTTTGGGGCAGCCTGCAACCTGTGCGCGGGTTGATCATCCCAGGCGGCATTCTCACCGGTCTGGGTGCGGCCGTACTGCTGACCAGCGGCATCTACACCAATTTCAACGAGCCGGCCAATGCCGGTATATTCATGTTGGCATTTGCATGCGGCTGGATGCTCATTCCATTGTTCACATCACTGTTTGCCCGTCCGGTCATGTGGTGGCCTGCTACCCCGGCGTCCATCCTGGCAGTGCTAGGTGCTGCCCTGCTTGCCAGCAGCCTCGATCCACAGGTACTGGACTATCTGAACAAGGGCTGGCCGCTTATTCTGATCGTCATCGGCCTGTATCTTATCCTGCGCCATCGAGAGATGCTGCAATAATCATCTAACTCCGGTTAACTCCGGGGATCAACTCAAGGTAAAGACCATGAATGCGATTCTCGAAACTCACGAATTGAAAAAGAACTTTGGTGACCTGCTGGCCGTGAAAGGCGTCAGCTTTGCCATCGAGCAGGGCGAGATCTTCAGCCTGCTGGGCCCCAACGGAGCCGGCAAGACCACTACTATCTCCATGTTGTCCACTCTGCTGGCGCCTACTTCAGGCGACGCTACCATCGGCGGATATTCCATCACGCGCAACCCCATGCAGGTGCGCCGGTTAATCGGTGTGGTACCCCAGGAGATCGCCTTGTACGAAGACCTGAATGCGCGTGAAAACCTGTTTTTCTGGGGGCGCATGTATGGCATGAACGAGCGCCAATTGTCCAGGCGGGTAGATGAGGTGCTGGAACAGACAGGGTTGGTGGACAAATCCAAAGCTGCCGTCAAAACATATTCCGGTGGGATGAAACGCCGGTTGAACATCGGCGTCGGCTTGCTGCATGGCCCGCAGATCATCTTCATGGACGAGCCCACGGTGGGCATCGACCCGCAATCGCGTCGCAACATCCTCGATGCGGTGAAGGACCTGAACCGCCAGGGCATGACCGTGCTCTATACCACCCACTACATGGAAGAAGCTGAAGAGCTTTCCAACCGTGTGGGCATCATCGACCACGGACAAATGATCGCCTGTGGCACCCAACGTGAGCTGGTACAGATGGTCGGTCAGCACGAAACCCTGCGGCTGCATCTGAACGATGAGACCAGCGGAGAGCCTTTGTCACAGGCATTGCATCAACTGCCGGGTGTTTTTCAAGCTTCCTCCCTCGATCATCAAGTCGTGGTGATGGTGAACTCTGCAGAAGAAACCCTGGCGCCGGCCATCACCAAGGCCAATGAGCTGGGCATCAAGATACATTCCGTCGAAATGGAAGAGCCCAACCTGGAAGCCGTGTTTCTCCACTTGACCGGCAGAGCGTTGCGCGATTAACCGGCCAATCTGAATTTATGAAATAGGTTTATGCCATGAAGCAAGTATTGAATATTGCCTGGAAAGATATCAAGCACATGCTGCGCGACCGCACCGGCCTGGTGATCAACCTGGCCGCCCCCCTGCTGCTGACGCTGGCGATTGCCTTTGCGTTCAGTGGCATAGGTAGTGGCTCGAGCGACAATGGGTTGAAGAACATCCCGGTGCTGGTGGTCAATCACGATTCGGGACAGTTCGGCGCCGAATTAGTACAGTTTCTTAATCCCAGTGCGGCCGATATTGCCAGCTACCCCAACCTGCAGCAGATCAAGGATTTGCTGACAGTTACTGTGACCAGTGACGAAGCCGGAGCACGCCAACAGGTAAACGATGGTCAAGCCGCCGCGGTGATCATCATCCCTGCCGGTTTCAGCGATAGCCTTTTGCCCACTGGCGGGACAGCAAACAGCCAGACTCATAGCGTGGTGCAAGTCTTTGGCGACTCGAACCAGCAACTCAAAGCATCCGTTACCGAATCCGTGGTGCAAAGCATCATCAACCAAATGGTGGCCGGCACGGTAGCCGGTCAGGTTGCCATCCAACAACTCATCAGCAGTGGACGTCTGCCAGCCGCAAATGCAGCGCAGCAAGCGCCAAGCCTCATTCAGCCGTTGGTGCAAAACACGCTTTCCACCAATCTCGTGGCACTCGATCGCCAGGTCGAGGGACCCACTTCCTCGTCAGGTGGATTCGATTGGCTGACCTACATGGCGCCCAGCATGGCCGTCTTGTATTTGATGTTCACCATGTCGCAATCAGCCCGCACCATCCTGCAGGAAAAACAAATGGGCACGCTACCACGCATGTTGGTCAGTCCCGTCAGCCGTTCCACGGTGCTGGGAGGAAAATTGCTGGGAGCCTATGCCGACGGGTTACTACTCATGGCGGTGCTGATCCTGGGTGGGAAGTTCTTGTTCAACATATCCTACGGGGCTTTTCTGCCGGTGTTGTTGTTCACGCTGGCGCTGGTGGCTGCCGCCACCGCCTGGGGCATGATCGAAGCCGCTTTTGCCCGTTCGGCCGCACAGGCCAACCAGGTCGGCTGGATCATCAACCTGTCTTTTGCTGCCCTGGCAGGCAACTTCGTGCCGCGAACGTCCTTCCCGGTGTGGATGCAGCAGATCGGCTACATTAGCCCAAACGCCTGGGGCATCGAAACTTACGGCAAGCTGATCCGCGGGGCCAGTGTGGCCGATATCTGGCCAGCCATCGCCATCTTGGTAGCCATGGCCATAGTACTGTTCGGACTATCTTCGATCATCTTCAAGCGCCGGTTTGCATGATGCCAGCGGTTTGAACCGACGGAGTTATTATCATGAGAAAAATATTTGCCATCGCCTGGAACGACATCAAGATCGAGTTTTCGGAACGTTCCACCATCATCTTTTACCTTATCCTACCCATCGTCTTTACGGCCATTATCGGCATTGGGCTGAGTGGCTCTTATGGAGCAAGCAGCAAGATCAATCTGCCGGTGGTAGATGAGGACAATACTACCAACGCTCAAAAATTAAAAGACGTCCTTAACCAGAATGGCGTTGTCACTCTGACAGCCTACGACACACTGAAAAATGCCCAGAAAGATCTCAATGGACAAAGTTATGCCGCCATCCTGGTCATTCCCCAAGGGTTCGGAGCAGCGCTGGAAAATGGCCAATCAGCACATCTCACACTCGTTGAACAAGCTTCCGACGATGTAATGAGCGTGGAACAAGCCGTTCAATCTGCTTCCGAACAGCTCGGCTCGGCCATCACCATTGCCGACCAATCGACAACGCTGGCTGCAAAAATGCGCCCCTTTGCCAGCAATGCCGATGATCAAGCTTATTATCAAGCCAACCTGGATGCCGCCAATCAGGCCTTATCCAACCCGCCGGCGCGGGCCGAATTGGTGCAAAACAACGGACAAAATGTGGCCATGGCCTCCTCCTTCAAGCAGTCGGCCGCCGGACAACTGGTTACCTGGGTGTTGATCACACTACTGAGTGGATCGGAAGTGTTTGTCAACGAACGCCTGGGCGGCACGCTGAAGCGCTTGCTCACCACCCCCTCCAGCAAAGCAGCCATCATTACCGGCAAGATCGTGGGACGCTTCTTGCTGGGCGCAGTCCAGATAGCGCTCCTGGTCGGTGTGGGCGCTCTGCTATTCAAGATCAATTGGGGACAAGACCCGTTGGCGTTAACGGTGATCCTGACTGCTTTTGCGATTACCGGGACCGCCCTGGGGGTGATGTTGGGCGCCTTCGCCCGCACCAGCCGCCAAGCCGGCGGCCTTTCAGTCATGCTCTCGATGCTGCTGGCGGCCCTGGGCGGAGCCTGGTGGCCGATGGAGATCACCCCGGCTGCCTACCAAACAGCGGTCAAAGTGCTGCCCAGCACGTGGGCTATGAGCGGTTTGACCAATGTGGTCATGAGCGGCCAGGGGTTAACCGCCATTCTGCCCCAAACCGGCATCTTGTTGGGCTTTGCTGTGGTGTTTTTCACCATCGGGGTTTGGAAATTAAAGTTTGAATAAATGGCGATTAACCGGTTTCTGATTTAGAGCGCCCGCAACTCGACGCCCCCTTCTTCCAGCGTGCGGTACACCGCTGCCGCTGTCACCTCGGCATGTGGCGAATCGCCGTGAATACACAGAGTCTCCACCGCCAGGCGTTGGAACTGATCCCCGTTGCGAATGGCAACCCCTTCGCGGGCCAGCTCCAACGCCTGGGCCGCGGCAGCCGTCGGATCCGTGATCAATGAATCGGGATATTGCCTGGAACGCAAGGAACCATCCGTTTCGTACATGCGTTCCGGGAACCCTTCGCCGGCTACTTTCAGCCCACTTTCCTTGCCGGCCGCCACCAGCGCCGAACCGGCCAGCCCTACCAGCACCAAACTCTTACTGAAGCGTGCCACGGCACGAGAAATGGCAATGGCCAGACGCGGGTCTTTGGCAGCCTGGGTGTACAACGCCCCATGTGGTTTGACATGCCGTAATTCAACCTGTTCCACCCGGCAAAAAGCGGCCAGCGCTCCGATCTGGTACAACACCATGGCCTCGACATCTTCAGGTGCCATTTCCATACGGCGGCAACCAAAGCCCTGCAAGTCTGGATATCCCGGATGGGCGCCCACCTGTATGTTGTGCTTCTTGGCCAAACGCACGGTGGTTAACATAATATGTGGGTCGCCCGCGTGAAAACCACAGGCGATATTGCAGGATGTGATGTAGGGCATCAACGCAGAATCATTTCCCAGATTGTAGGTGCCAAAAGATTCGCCGAGATCGGTATTGATATCGATGGTTGCCATATCTAACCTTATTATTATATTATATAGTAAACTATTCAATTATATAACAATTCACCCCATCTTTCATATGAGACAGCCACTGTTTTCATTTTAGCACATTCGCCCCATTTGGGTTCCAACCACCCTGCGATGGATTCATCCATCAAGGCTTGCTGTAACAGAACAATAAACGCCGTACCACCCGTGCGCCGCACATCGGTTGTTCCCCGGAATTGCATCACCCCTGATCAATAATCGCCCTTTCAACATGGGCAATCAGGCTCAATGGGACCGCTATCAATACTATTCAATTAATTGGGTAAAAAGGAGTAGCCTGGCTGAAGTAAGCCTGTTACCATGAAACTGTAACCGCGGTTACGAATCAACCTTCACCCTCATCATCTTCCGCGGCGAAATCCAGCGTAAACCAGTGCTCATTCTCTGCAATGCCACTTAATTCCTGATCCGCCGGGGTGAGCGGATCATCCATGCGCACCTGCAGCAAAATTCCGGCCGTGCGCACCCCGTTGACCGTCATCACCCGGCGCACACGGTAGCGCAGGAAATATTGCTTCACCAAATCGTCATTGAGTACGTCCTTGATCGTGCGCACACTAACCGCGGCGCGCTGCGCCAGAGAAGCCATCTCGGTCTCGATCGTGTTGCGCAGCTCGCCGGTCATCGGATTCCAAAAACATAAAGAACGCGCCGCCAGAACGGTGGCAAAGGCGGAATGTCCCAACAACGGCAGCCATTCGTAGAAAAAATAGAGCGTGACAAACATCCCCCGCTCGGGCTGGATCAGGCGCGCCCGTTCATTACCATAAGCGCGCTGCAACATCACCTTGCGAGTAGTGACTGGCGCTTCAGCTCCGGAAGATTCAGCAGGTTTCTTTTCCGTTGTTTGTGATACTGGTGAGACAGTTTCAGCAGGCGAAGTTTGTTGGTCAAAGAAGCCGTTGATCACCACAACCTGCAATTTCACCGGCTCATGGTAAAGGCCTTCCATCAACCGGCCAATCCGCCCCGCCAGGCGGCTCTCCACCCAATCACGCGCATATGGGTTATAAGCGCCCAAGGTGAACACACCCTCGCGAAAGCTCACCGGCCGCAATGGCTGAACCCATGTATCGAACATGGCACGTGACATTTCTGCCTGAAGTTGCCCCAGCACCATTTGCCAGGCTTCCAGGAAGCCGGGTTGTTGATACGTTTGTGCCTGGGTTTGAATGGCGTCGTCCATTCGTTTTTCCTCAACCGATCGGCGAGCTTCCGGTTGACAATTTGTTAAAACATCTTTTAGTGTCAGTTATTATTTTCTTCCAATAAAAACGGTGTTTTTTGGAAGAATTAATTATTCGGTACCTACCATGCCCTCAACGAGCTGTGCCAGGTTGGATAATTCATCCGCGTTGGGCAAGCGGTTGAGACGGGCACTGCAAATGCGAGTCAAGATGCCCACCGTTTCACCGGTGGAAATCTTGCGCCCCAGCAAAGTTGATAGACGCGTTTGCCAGATCTGCAGTTCATAGGTTTCCCCTTGGGAAAGAGTCAGCCCAACTTTGTGTCGGGGAATGGGCGCTGGCGGTCGTCCCGGCGAACGCGACTCCGGTTCGGCCGCGATGCGGCGCGCCTCATAAAGTTGGACCCATGCGGTACGGGGTTGAGAAGAAGTGGTCATATACTAATTACCTCACGTACAATACCACGGCTAATCGTGGTTTCATCGGATTGCAATAAAGAATCAATCGCCAAGGCGCACAACCGGATGATCTCACGCGGCACACCTTGTGAGCGCTCGTAGAGCAGCTCGAAGGCATCGTCATCGATCAACGATTCGTTGCGTCCGGCAACACTCAAACGAAACAGCACCATTTGAAGGGCGCTGGAAAGGGTGAGCGGTGGCAACACCAGGCGAACAAACACGCGTGCATTAACTGCTTTGTTGGTCTCGAACAGCGTGCCCATTTCACTCTGCCCAAAAGCGATGATCTGCACCACTTTTGAGTCATAATCAAAGTTGTACAGGCGATGGATGACTTCCAAGGCTTCGCTGGACATCAACTGGGCATCATCAAGCAGAACAACCACGTTACGCCCCGCTGTGTAGGCATCCGCCATGCGACGTTCCAGGCTATCCATCTGGCGCTGAAAACTGCGCTGGGGAGGAATGCCAAAGGCATCCGAGATTTGGCGCGAAGCATCCATGGCCGATTTGAAAATGGCGGTATGGATGTAACAAATATCGACTGTGTCCTCGGCGTTGTAAACATCATACAGCCGCCGCGCCAGGGAGCTTTTGCCCATGCCCATGTCACCGATAATCAGTGCCAGGCCGCGCCGGCGAGCGATAACTCCTTGCGCCTGACGATAGACTGCCAGGTGCTCCGGCCCCAGATAAAGGTAACGAGGATCTGCCGATAACTTGAACGGATCCTCTTTCAGGCCCAAGCGCTCAAGCCGCGCCAGCCTCCACTCATCGTCGCTCATTCGGTTTAACATCGGCTTTTCCTCCTCGAATTGAGTTTATTATCACATATTTTGGCCTTAAATACAACCAAGTTAGCGTAATTTTAAGGTTGACAAGCTATATTTGGCGTAAATCCTGGGGAAACGAAGACAGTTGTGATATTATTGACATGAAGTCCAATATTTAGTATTATAAATACATCCACCCGTTTCGGGGGGCCAAAAGAGGCTTATGGCCATCACCATCACCATTGCAAATGAAAAAGGCGGTGTCGGAAAGACAACCACAGCCGTCAATTTAGCGGCCGGGCTGGCATTGCGTCTGGCACATCAGGAAGGTCCCAGCGGGCGCATCCTGTTGGTGGATATGGATCCCCAATGTCATGCATTGCTGGCAGTGGCTTATGGGCAAAAACCAATGCCCCCCAACGAATCGCTGCCTGCATTGTTGACCGAAACACCACCGCCGTCCATCCAGCGCATGATCCGGCGTAGCAATCAGCATTCCAACCTTTACCTGATCCCCAGCCATCATGCCGCCATGGTCCAAGCTGCCCGCAGTATGCCCAGCCTGATGTCCAATGAGACACGCTTATTGGAAGCCCTGGAATCGGTGCAAAAAGAGTTTGCTTACACAATCATCGACACACCCCCCAACACCGGCGACTTGTTGATCAATTCACTGGTGGCGGCTAATCTAGTGCTTATCCCCGTCGAAACCAGCTACCTGGGTGTATCCGGCCTGCGCGAGCTGCAACAAACCATCGAAGAAGTGAAGGTTCACTTCCGCTCCAATCTGAAGATCATGGGCTATTTGCCAACATTGGTCGAAGAACAGCGTAGTGAGGCCCAGGAAATTCTGGCAGAGCTGCAGAATCGTTTTCCCGGGCAAGTGCTGCCCAGCATCCACAAATCGGCCGAATTGGCCTACGCTCATTCCAGCCACACCGATATTTTTACTTACCGACCACCGCGCCAGCACATTGAAGAACAAATTGCTTCCAGCTCGCGCGCCACGCGTGAATATGCAGCCCTGGTCGAATATGTCGTGCGGCTTTCGGATCATCATCTCTAACTCTATTTAAAGCGGGTGACCCATGCCTCCTCAGAAACGCAAACGCTTCAATGCCTTCGAAGATTTTCCGGCCGAAACCTCCACCGAACCAACCGGCCCATTGCCGATAGGACAGGTGGCTACTCAGCCGGCCGGCCAGATCGAGCGCATCGAACGCTTGAAGCCCAGCCAGATGTTGCCTGATCGGTTTCAACCCAGGCGGTTGCTGCCAGGCGCCATCCGCAACGACTTTTTCAGTGGCCGGCTGGACTGCTATCAAGCAGCCACAGCCTGGCTGGAGCTGGCAAAGAATGAGCCGGGCATCCAGGAAGAGATCGACCGCTTGCTGGCCATGGGTAGCTCGTTCAAAGAACACGGGCAAATCAAGCCCATCACCGGTTCCTGGGTGGCCGCTGCCAACGGTGAGTATGTTTTCCAGATCGAGACTGGCGAGCGACGCTTTTGGGCAGCTTGTTTGCAGACCGTGAGCCACAAGCTCAAAGAAGAACCTTTGTTGCGTGTGGAGGTGGTCGCCCATCCCACACGGCAGCGCCAGGTTCTGGAAAATCGCCACGCCGAGGCGCCTTCTGCCGTGGGGCAGGCCTGCGAGGTAGCGTCTCTCATCCTGGCCGAATTAGGCATCCGTCCCGAAGCCGATCTAAGCGATGAGTTCGATTTCTTCCGTCGCGTTCACGATCAGCGCATGCCGGCGGGCTTATGGGACCGGCTGATGCCGATCATGCAACTCACACGACCGCGCATGGTGCAGTTGCTCAATATTCTGAATTTGCCCAGTTCCCTGTTGGACCTGGCCGATCGTTATCGCTTACCAGAGCGCGTGCTGCGCGAGGTGCTGGCGCAACCAAAGGAACAATGGGAACGACTCATTCAACTGAGTATTCAGAACCAGTTTACTTCCGACGAGGTAGCCGAAGTTGCAGCCATCACTCCCATAGCGAATGAGATAAAACCGGCTCCCCGGTCCGTACCCCAGCCCGGCTCCCCTGATCTGGATGCACGCCGTGCCCTGCGTCGTTTCGTGCGAGCATTGGGTGACATGGAAGAAGCCGATCAAGTGCAAACACTGGATCAAGTGGCCGACGATTTGGTGGTGAGCGGCAAAGCAGAAGGTACGTTACTTCTACTGGGCGAGCTGGCCAGACTGTTGGAAGCCCGTCTCTCGCGGCGCTGAAAGTGTAACCGCGGTTACGATTCTGTCCTTTCCGATTTTCAAAACAACTTTCACAATTTTACCGATCGGCAAAGATAGCTTTTAGAGAACCGAAGCGTTCGCAAAGCCGTTTAATTTTGATTAGGAAGAACCTAACAATTTATTCCCGCATCCTTCCTTATACCCTTTTCCAACACGTTTTCAAATTATAAAAGCCAACTGGTAGCTAAAGTTGCTATCTATAAAAATCATTTCTTCGACTAATCAAAAAGACAAAGTAGATAAAATCATTATTGCAATTGCCTTGGCAAGTTTAAGCAGTCGTATCCTACCGATCAGAGTCACTCGGAAACGTTGTGCTTGAATCAAACAATCACTTTGGTCCGAGTCTACGAACGAAAAAAGAAAAAAACAGGACTCTTTAAAGTCGTTAAAGTCATTAATTAAGTCGTTAATTAAGAATCACGTGCAATTTCTGCACTCTATAGGGAGGCAAAAATTGCACTTATTCGAAAGGAATCTTTTGCACTTAGGAATGCCAGCATGAATCAATTTCACTTACGCCTGAGTGTAAATAATGTTAGCAGGGGAAAAGGTAAAAGATGCATTTAGGCCAGAATGAATTAATTGCGTTTTGGCCTAAGTGCAAAAATTGCCTAAAGGAAAGAAAAATATGAATTGAACTGCGTATAGCTAAATAATGTGAAATAAAACATAATTATTACTTTGAATGAAAAAAATGACAAGCTGTAATCGGACTTGTCATTTTTTTTGGTTGAAGCGGCGTGTATTCGAGAAAAATCTACGACAACAGATAGCCACCATCCACAACGATAGTTTCGCCGGTGATGTAATCGGCTGCTGGACTGGCCAGGAACAAAGCTACACGGGCAATGTCATCCGGAATACCCTGGCGCCGTAATGGGATGCGCTGGATGAAGGCATCTCCCATGGCTTTTAGCTGTTCCGGCGTCAATTTTGCCGCTTGGATCATGGTTGCCGAGCTGTTAGTTGCACCGGGGGTATCGATGCCGCCCGGGGCAACGGCGTTGACATGAATCTGATGCGACCCCAACTCCAGCGCCATGGCTTTGGTCGCCATTACCACACCGCCTTTGGAAGAGTCGTAATGCACCAGGTTGCCGGTGGGATGGAGTGCATCGATGGAAGCAATGTTGACGATCTTGCCACCTTTGCCTTTCTCGACCATCACCTTAGCTGCCGCTTGAGTGAAGAAGAATAGGCCTTTGAGATTGATATCGAGCACTTTATCCCAGAGTGCTTCGGTGGTGGATAACATGGGTGAGAATGGAAATATGCCTGCATTATTGACCAGGATATCCAGGCTGCCAAATCTATCGACGGTGGCTTTGACGACCTGCGCAGCAGATGCCACCTGACTGGCATCCGCTTGAAACCCTTCGACGGTGCGCCCCATGGCTTTCAATTCTTTGACTGTCTTCTGGGTTGCCTCGACATTGATATCGGTGAGCATGACACTTGCGCCGGCTTCGGAAAGCCGTTCGGCGATGGCTCGTCCAATACCCATGGCTGCACCGGTAACAATGGCTACTTTTCCGTGAAAATCGAATAACTGCTGGATCGAAAGTTCTGACATAACGTGCCTCCTTTTTACCGAATCAATCTATACTAACTATACCCATTATATCTAATTATTAGATTATATTTTTGTTCGATTCTTATTAACAAAATTCGAGGTAAAAACTCGGCCTGCATTGAGTGTGCAGGCCGAGATGGTTAATTCGTTTTAGGATGAATGGACTTGCAGGGGTTCTACTGATCGGGTTTGCTTTCCAGCTTTGCCAGTTCGATGCCATAGATGATGGCAACGATAATCGTGCCGATGAATAGTAACAGAATGATACCGACGATCAAGGCGTTATAGATGGGCGTTTGGAAAAAGCCGAAATTGATGATCGGATTGCCAATGAAGAAGACCAGCGTATTTGCCAAGATTGCCAGTGCCCGCATTTCCGTGGGTCCCAGCCGGATGTATGAGATGCGAAAAACACCGCTGACATAAGTATAGAGGTAGGCCAAGATCGAGACGAGCAAATAGCAGATACACGCCAGTAATGCCAGGGTGAAGTTAATATAAGGCGAAAGGCCCAGCCCAATGAACATGAAGACAGCCACGATCGAATCGATCATGTGGTCAATAAAGAAGCCGTATTTAGGCCGTTCGACATGACGGACACGCGCGACTGTGCCATCCAGGCTGTCGCCGAACCAATTGAGCACGAAACCAAAGCTGGCCAACCACAGGAAAGCACTGTTATACTGCGTCAGCCAGTAGCTAATGGCAATCACCAAAGATGCCAAAAAGCCCAATAGCGTCAACATGTCAGAACTCACCCATGATGGCATGTGCGAGGCCAGCCAAAGCAATGCCGGTTTCTCCAAGGGGGTTAGGATGGTTAAATTAACTCGTTTCTGTTCATTTACATTATTATTCATAGCTATCTATGTCGATTCTATGAAGTAATTGCCAGCAGCTTTGGCCACACCGGATAGAACATTGCCCATTGTTCGGGGTGGGAACGAATGAACGACTCGCCTACTCGCAATACTGTCTCGGCGTTTTGAATGATCTCCCGGTGAGGGTCGGAATCAGTTACCATTGTAATTGGTTCTGACGCGTCTATCAAGTATGAAGAACCATCTGCCTA
>Ga0335069_10002733_pt1 | contig 26964 bp, 35 predicted proteins | sample Lox_Sample_11_FD_206714 | JGI IMG/M metagenome (GOLD analysis project Ga0335069, IMG submission 206714) | Soil microbial communities from Loxahatchee National Wildlife Refuge, Florida, United States - Lox_Sample_1.1 | ecosystem: Environmental > Terrestrial > Soil > Wetlands | place: USA...
AGCGGTTTGCTCCACTAACCAAAAAGGAACGAAATGAACTATCCAAAAAGCTTGGAGGAATGGGTTAACGACAAACTCGATAACCATGGCGGATTTCTGTCCAGTGATGACGTTGAACACCTAGTAAAGGGTGCCAACAACGCTGGCCGCCTGGTGCCGGTGCTGGTCCGCTGCGGCAACTGCCGGTTTGTGTGTGCCGCGCAGTATGTCCAGACCATCATCGGCTACGTGATGAAGGGCGGGGATTACGTGCGGGATGTATCCCTCACGGAGGAGAGCCGCCGCGCTGTGCAGGCCCACCGCCTGTTCAGCATCCCCCAGGTGGAGACGCCCATTCCCGTGCGCGTGCTGCCGCGGGAGAGTCGGAAGGCCCTGCCTGCCCCGCTGGCGCCGGATTTTAACGAGGCCGACTGTGGTGGCGTGTTCACGGGCAATGGCGTAATCAGTGACGCGGATCCGGGATTGTGATATGAGTGCAAACGTGCGCGACATCGACCCCCTCCGCCGGGATATTGGCATATTTGGCACCATCAACGGGCGCAACGGCGTAAATGAACTTAACGCCCGGCTGCTGACCCGCCTGCTCGACCGCATTGTGGACCTGGAGATTGCCAACCGGGCTGTGGGCGAGAAAGTGCGGATACTCGATGAACAACTGGCCACCGGCAAGTTTCCGAAAGACAGCAAACCATGATAACCGACGACAACCCCGCCGCCGCACTCGCCCGCAAGGGCAAAGGCGTGCCGAGGCACTTCACACCCGAGGCGCTGGACCGCGCCCGGGAGCGATTGGCCAAGGCGCGCGCCAAGCGGTGGCCAACCAAAACCACAAATGAACCTCAACCGCCACAAAGCCCCACCCCCGCCACCAAACTATAAACCCGACTGGCGCGACTGGGCCGATTGCCTGATGGGCTGCGCCGTTGGCATTGTAATGATTATCCTGATTATCCTGCTGGAAATCATCGGCCTGCCTGGGTTTGACCCGTAACCCGGCCAATCCAGCCAAAAAGTAACCCCCACCGTCAAAAGTGGGGGTTTTTGCTGTACTGGCAAAAATTGCCTAGCGTCTAAAATGCCCTATAAACGATTTTTCCGAGGCCGCCGCATAGACCGGACGTTCCTGCGCGCGTTCGTTTAGCTGGTCTTGACTGGCGAGGCAGGAGAGGCCGGTTGCGTAGCGGGGGTGCCTGCCGAAACGACCGCTTGGACGATTTGAGTGGCCACGCCCTGGTGCGCGGCGTCGGCAGTGTGCGTGATTTGGTCCACGTACTTGGCCACTTCCACCGCAAGGTCAGCATCGGCCTGATGCTGTGCCATCCAGGCTTGGAACTGGGCCAAGAGTTGCGGGCCGGTTCCCGGGATGGCGCCGATGATACTTTGAGCCACGTTGATGGCTTCCACGCTGTTTTGCGCCACCTGCTGGGCGGTGTTCTTGGCTTGGTTGGTGCGGTACGTGCCATACGCGCCGAGGAGCGCCATGAGGCCAGCGCTGATTAGGCTGCCCCAGCCAGGCACGAAGATGTTGCCGACCGTGGCGGCACCCCCGGCCACCGCCTGCGCCGTGGCGTTGGGGGTGAAAGTGTAATTTGGCACATTTGTAACAACTGGCTCAAGGTAAGGTTGCGCCACAAGGTTGGTGACTGTGACCACCTGATTGTTGGTGTTGGTGATCGTATTCACCTGCGTCACCCAGTTGGTGGCGCTGACATAATTGGTGACGGTCACGTAGTTGGTGGTGGTGGCGAACGCCAGTTGCTCCACGGCGCTGGGCGGGGGTTGCGTGCCCGACGTGGCACAGCCGGCGAGGCCCAGCACGACGAGGCCGACGCCAATGATAGACATGAAACGAGGGGACTTGCTTGCAGTCATGTTACTTTCCTTTGGTTATGGTTGTTGTTTGGAACTGAAATTGAGTTGCGCGGTGGCGTTGGTGATTTTGCTGTTACTGTCCGTAATCCCGATGGCCCGCTTGATTTGAGCCACATCGTGCTTGAGGTCGTTCATCCCTTCCTCGATGCGCTGTACGCGCGCCGGCGTCTCCGCCCAGGGCGTGGCCGCATAGCGCACGATGCCCAAGAGGACGGGGATGGCCAATACAACGGTCCCCACCGCCGTCATTGTGTCGCGCCATTTGCCGTGTTTTCCCGCGTTGCCCATATCCGTTTGTTGGGGTCAGAAATAACCATTGGTTGCGTTGACAACAAAAAAAGACTGAAATCCGTTGGTGACAGTGACCACGAAGAACGAAGGGTTGGTAAGACCAACCGTCAGTGTGGCTAAGTTGGTGTTTAGCGGGTAAGCCGTGCGCAGGACGTAGTTGCTTCCGTCAAGTGAGTTGCGGCATATCCAGAAAATGTAATAGTCCATCGGAATGGCTGGTAATGACTCGCAACTCACCGCGAAGGTCACGTTAGTTCGTGGCGCAATGTGATTTGTCCGCGTGATCGGCAGCACCGCCCTGTCGCTGAATGTCTCAACCGTTGGCAATGGCGGAGGCGCGACGGCTACCGGCTTCGGCGATGATGCGCAGCCAGCGCAGAGCAGAAACAACCGAATGAATTGACGCAGAAACTTCACGGCAGTGTGGTAATCAGCTTGTTTCCCGCCGTCGTCCGCACGTAGAGCGCGGCGTTATTACTTACCCAAAATGTCACCCCGTTGGCCGGGGCGGCTGGGGCTGTGTTGCTGGCGACCGTCAGGCCGTTATTAACCGTGACGGAGTTTGCAAACGTGGCGTTTCCGCTGGCGTCGATGGTTAATTCATCTGAAAAGTTTCCTGTCGCGTTAGCATAAAGGTCGCTTCCGCTCGTGTTGCGTGTGATAATAAAAGGTGTTCCACTTCCGTGCGCCAATTTAGTGTATTGTCCTTGCTTTGCCCATGCCCCGATACGGTGCGCCTGCCCGCTGTCCCATGTCCACGTTCCATTGTTTCCATACGGTGAATTACCGTTGGATGGTAGATTGAATGTCGCTGGGCCATTTACGTTGAGTAATGCCGTTTCATCTTGGCCGGGTTGTTGATCCCAATCATTAATAACAACACGTCCATTGCTTTCGTCTATATTTATGATGTCGTGATTGTTTGCATTTGTGAATGTATAGACGCCAGCGGTTTGCACAGGGAAATGCACCTTTACCGGATAGCTACTGTTGGTGTTAAACCGCCAGTCCACCCCTTCCCAGTAATGCTGATTGAAACCAGCAGGTTCCCCGCTTAACGCGGTATTGTATGAAAAGTAAGTTCCAAACGGACCATTACCCAACATCACATAATTCCCTGCCTGATTTGTCTCCCCAACGGGATAGGCATCCCCGATGGAAAGCAGTTGAAAACCGAACTGGTTCTCAATCACAACCGGCGTGCCGTCTGAAGCGATGAAATCGGCAGAGCCAAAAACGGGGTTGGTGCCTATCATGGGAATGGAGAGTCCACCCCCAGAATCGTATGGGTTCATGTTCCAGATATAGACGTATTTATCGGAAATCGCACCGTTGTTGTTGACCACGTAGTTTTTGCTCGCCATCGCGGGGGAACCGTTCATGTAGATGTGCAGGTTGCCGTGATCGCCATACTGTCCTCCAGTTGGGTCATAAACCATATACTTGTCAGTGCCAAAGTGATTGATCCCCTGCGCAAAATTAAACGGATTGTAAATAGAGTTTGTCCCCGCAGAGGTGCCTCGCGCAAACCACAACCATGGAGCCTTGTCGCCCGAATAACTCACAACGCACTGCCCCTCAAAGGTAGGAGCATAAGTAATGGCGTCGTTCGTGAAGTTGTTACCACCGGCGGGTGACGCCACCGCCAAACTGGTATTTATCGAAGCTGACCGCTTATTTGCCAGGTCTGACAAGTTCTGAGCCGCAGTGAGCCATGGGCCGTTGGTCAACCCCGCGCCGTTGACCGAGATGGTATTGCCGGTGACCGTGAATTGGTTGGTATTGAAGCTGTTAAAGCTGGGATTGGCCGCCTGAGTGCGCACTAACGCGCACCACAAAATCAGTAGTGCGCACAACGATTTGAGGGACATTTTCATAATCAATTCCAGGACTGCGTATTGGGGTTCCAGTTAAAAGTCGGGTTGGCCCCCGTGGGGTCGTAGGCGATGGCCGGTTGGCTGGTATTGGCCGGCACAAAGGAAGGCGAGGACCCGCTGTAGGTGTACACCTGCTGGGCCTGACCGGTGGCGCTGCCACTGTTGAGCGCGCGCAACTGCTTGACCAAAAGCTGCCGCGGGGTGCTCACCGCCAGGGGCGTGGTGCCGAAAGTGTAATTCTCGCTCATAAATCAGTCTCCGCGCGCCCGTTTCAAGGACTTCACCAGCTTGAACCGTAATTGGCGCATGGTATCGGTTCGCACCGGGTCAAAGGCGGGCAGGGGCGCAGGTTGCGCGGCCTGACTGGCCGCCAACTGGCGCAAAAGCAACTGCCGCTTGGTGTCCACCGCCAGCGGCACCGTGCCAAACGTGCTGAAGCTCGTGCTCACGACGCGCCCGTAGTGCTGTCGGCCGACATGGCTTCGCGCATACCGCTGGCCATGGATTGGTAATCAGGCCGGTCCCCGCGGTCGTCGCCGCAGCCAGGCATGGGCGTGTCCCCCAGCTTTGTCAGGCACAGCCGGCCATTCTCCAGCCGGAAACTGCACACGAGGTCAATCTCCTGCCCGGGTTCGGCCCCCTCGGGCATCACAAATCCCTTGGGTGGGGTGAAACTTACTTTTCCGTCACGCATAGGCTTCTTTCTCTGCTGGATTAAGGTGGCCGGCGGGCGCACGGCCCAACCGACCACCCCAACCACCACTTAACCCCGCCGCGCGGGTCACGCGCGGAGATTGTTTAGCTACAGGTGATGCAGTCGATGACATCCGGGCAACGCTTGAACAGGACCAACCGCCCGAACTGCGGGAAGATGGGTTTGGCCGCGTGCCGGTACTCAGCAAAGTGCCGTCCCTGTTTGTGAGTGGGGTCCTGGATGCCGGAACAGCCCGGGAAGCCCAACAGCGCATCATTGCCGGTCACGAACTGCCACCGACCGGTATAATCCTGGGGCTTGAGCTTCATCCCCGGCGCCATGTTCACCGGTTTCAACACTTCCTCGGTGTACACCCACGGATTCAGGACAATCGCACCCTCGTAGGCCGCCACATTGGGATTGCGCCAGTCGGGATTAACGATGGCGACTTGACCCTTCGAAGCGTCGGTGCTGGCCGTGGACATGAGCCAGGTGGGCACACGGTAGAAACTGGTGCCGTTCCAGCCCCATCGTGGCGGGAAGCGCGTAATCATGTGCCGGAAGTTCTTGATAATCCGGCTGGCGCCGATGCGCTGAATCACCGGGTTCGCATCACCCCAACCCATGAACCCCGAGCGATAATCGCTGCGCAACTCGGCGTTGTTCAGCAGGATTTGGTTACTCGCCTGCTGGCCGATGAGGATGGGGAACTCGGGGCCGCTTTCGCCCTGGGTAATCCAGCCGTTGGAGTTGGGGATGTCCGCACCTTCCTCGGAGAGGGTAATGGCAATCTGGTCCAACAAGTCTTGCGACAGGCCGCAGGAGGGCACCACGCTGGCGTTCACCAGGGCGGACAGGTCCGTGGCCGCGCCCGGGGGCTGCGTGGTGAAGTTGCCGGCAAACTCCTGGTAGGAGCCGTTGGTCAACGCCACCGTCTTGGTGGCGTAGGTCATGTAAATGTTGGCCAAGCGGTTGATGGCCGACTTGATGGTGCGCTTTTCCAGCGCCTGGAAGTACGCCTCCCAGAAATTGGAGGACTGCCAGTGGAGGGTTAAATCGTCCTGACAGATGAGCGGACCCACCAAGGCGAATTCCTCGGGCGCGTAAGTGATTTCCTTGTAACCCACGTACGCTTGGTTGTAGGTGACGCCGCAGGAGCCGGTGAAGTTGCCCCCGGTGGTGGTGGTAATCGGGACCCAGGTTTCCTCGTCGCTGGTGGGCTCGGAACGACCGACCACGAACGCCGAACGGGACAGGCCGGCGCCGACCGGGTATTCCTCCCGCGGGACGATATTCAGCCAGGGGTCTTTGTAGGAAGCACGCTTGTAGAGGGTGGGACCCAGGTCTTCCACCTTCATCCGAAGCACATCGAAAGGATTGGGACAAGCCATAACGCAAATTCTGGTAAACGGACCCAGGCCAGCTTTCAGGCGCACCAGCGCCAGGGCATAGCCCGACTGTTTGTTGGGAATTGCGCACGAAGGCCGCGCAAGGCCAGAATTCGCCGCCCATTGCAAGGGCGTCACGGGCTTGTCACCTGTCCCCAAGTGACTCGCACCGAGTCCCGATTAGGCGCTCTGGGGCATCCACGGCTCCAGACCGCCCTCGGTCTAAGGAAGGATTAGAGGAAAGGCGTTAAAAAGTCAAGGGGGGCAAGAAAAAGCCCCGGCCACTCAGCCGGGGCGGGAACGAAGGTCAAACGAACGGGCTTTATTTACCACGCCGTTTGGGTTTTGTCGAATCTTCCGAAAACCACACTTCAATGAACGACTCCAAATCCTTGATGCCACGGCGCACTTGAGCCAGTCGTATGGTGGACACGGTAGGATTCTTTTCCCCGTCCATAATGTCGTCCTGAAGTTGGGTCATGAACAGGGCGCCGTGCAGGATGGCCCCGGCGACGAAACGCGCATCCAGGGGGCGCTGGCCGCGCTGCCGCAGGGCCAACATGGCCCGGCGCGTGGCGACGGCCACGAAGGCGGCGGAATGGATGCTTAAACCGGAGAGGTCAAACGAGATGTGTTCCTCATTCTCCTTCGGCACGTTCGCAAGCCAAAGGTCTTTGTACGAGGCCCGCATATAAATTTTTGGGCCTAAAGCGTCCAACTTCTTACGAATGTCGTCCAACGGACACGCCTTTTTGGTCTTGGGTTTTGATGTTTTTGGTTTAGTGGTTGTTTTGGTTTTCATAAATGGATTCGTAGGCGGCGGTGATGAATTGGGCGGCGAGCGGCGCACAAATGGTGTTGCCGTAGCCATGCAGTCTCATCCGGCGCGCTTCCGCCGTGGCATCGACCGATGCGCCAATATCGCCGCTATACACCATGCCTTTGGGTAGCCTTGCAACCAACGCGGGAATGCTGGGTTCAATACGCCTTGTTTTTCCGTCTCGGCACTGGATGAGGGCGTAATTGGACCATGGGTTAACTGCGCCTGCCTTGGTAATTGGTCTAATCTTTCCTGTGTCGAGCCGTCGGGATTCACTCCCGTTTCGCTCATGCCCGGAGTGTCCTTCCAATCCCGGCTGCTTGGTGTCACCCAGGGTGACACCATTTTGGCCGCTGCATTCAGCGTGTCCGGTTTGCCGTGGTGCGCTCCCGTCGATTCGCTGTCCTCCGCTCTCGGGGTTGGCCACGCCACAAGACCGCCCATCAATAGCTCGTCCTTCCGGTCCCCGCCCCGACTCGTCTGACCGCCTCCCATCGTGTTGGGTGTCGGCCACGGTGCCAAACTGGCCGCCTCCTCCAAGTCCATCCCGCCCGCGCCCCGCTGCTCCCGCTTCGAGTTGGGTCCGCCGCTGGGTGTGTTGGGGGTGGGCCAGGGGGTCAACGCGGCTTCCGTGTTGAGCGAGTGCGAGCCCGCTTTCTGGTCCGGGTTGGGGTGCGCTCCCCGCTTGGCGTCGGAGGTCGCAGGCGTACGCCACCCAGTAGAACCTTTGCCGCCGGTGCGGGGCACCGACGCCCGCAGCGCACAAATCGGCGGCCCCGACGGCAAAGGCTGCTCTTTCCAGGTCAGCACGTACTCCGGCGAGCCAGCGGCGGGCAGATGGGCTCGTAACTTGTTCGCCAAAGATGATTGGAGGGCGGCACTCTGCGACGAGGTTTCGGAAATAAGGCCAGAGGTGGCGCTCGTCAGCCTCAGCCAATCCTTCTCCAGCGCAGCTAAACGGCTGGCACGGCAGGGAGGCGGTCCAGACGGGTCTATCTTCTGGCCACCCGGCGAGTTTGAGGGCGAGGGGCCAGCCCAAAATTCCTCCGAAAAAATGACATTGGACGAAACCTGTGATGTCGTCGGGTTTGACTTCGACGATGCTTCGACTGTCGATTTCTCCATCTGGAACAAGTCCGGCTGTGATAAGCTGCTTAATCCACTCACAACACTTTGGGTCGATTTCATTGTAGTAATGCCATTTTTTCACAGGCTTAATCCTAATTCGGTGGGGCTGTAGTTCATCCGGTCAATTAATGCGTGGCAAGTGGGACAAAGCACCCAAACCATTTTAGGCCATTGAGAATTGGCTTTTGACCGCCCCTCTCCCGTCCTTTCAAAATCAGGTTTGTGAGCACATTCCAAAACGCGAGTTTCGCCGCAAGACTCGCATTTTCTTGGCGCGTTAGGATTCCATTTGTAAAAACGCACCAAGTTTCCATCCGGGCCGCACTTAATCCGTGTTCGCTTTCTATATTCCGCTTGGCGCTCTGGCCTTACGCGATGAAATTTCCTGATGGAATCAGTCAGCCGCTTCTTGCGGCATTCCTTGGAGCATATCCACTTGTTTGCCTGCCTTTTTGTAAGCTCTATATGAGTGCCACAAACACGGCACTTATGACCGCCTGACAACTTGCCCCATGGGTGCGTTTTGGACCATTTACTTTTACACCTTCGTGAGCAGTATTTCCTCTGTGTGTAAGAGTCCGGCATTTCAACGCCACATTGAATACAATTCGGTTTTCCGATCATATCATTAGTTTGGGGTGGCTTTTCCTTTCATCTACATGGCCGGCGGGTATCTCCCCCATGGCAATCAATTGCCGTATCCACGCGGCCATTTTCGGCTCGAATTCGTTGTAATAGTTCACAGTTGCGACTTGTAGGGCGTCCCATCAGGGTTGGTCCGGTCGATAAGGTAGATACATTCCTTACGGTAGAATGGACAGCGCACGAACCCAAGCCGTTCGAGGTCGGGAACAGGCACAGCTATAAATCGTTGAGGGTTTCTGGGCTGGCGCAGTGGTGGAGTATCCAAGCATTGAATCGCCATTTTCACCGGTCGTTCCCCTCGGGCATCTCCGAAGTTGGCCCACCACCGGACCCAGGCGGAGTTGGACAAACTGATGACGATGCGTTGCAGTTCGTCGATGGTCATGGTATCAGTCTTTCCACTTGCCCAGCGCCCTTGCCATGGCCTCGGCGCGGTGATTGGCCTTGGCTGCCCAGATTCTCAGCCCAGCCGCGCGAGTAATCTTTTCAAGTTCCGCCTCGTAATCCCCCACACATTTCAGCATCACTTGCGGGTTGCATTCCGCCTCGTGCATGGCGTTGAGGTCGTTGCAGAAGTTGGGAATCCTGTGGCTGCTTAATGATTCTTCAGGGTGGTCCACCTTCATGCTTTGGAAAAACTCGTTGGTGCCTTTATACCACACCAAAAGCTCACGCTGTATCCCACCCTCAAGCACAGTTTCGCGCACTTCGACGATGAAGCCACACGCCTCTGCAATCGCAATGTTGATTTTTCCTTTGGTCATATCGTTGTCTTGGTCGGTCCTTCCACTTTCTTCCATAGGGCACAGGCGGGGCTTTTGGCGCGGATGTCGGTGCCGGGGCCGCAGGTCCACACGTATTTTAATAGCAGACACTTGGGCCAGCGCCGTTTGCCGTGTTGCACCCGCACGTAATTGGCGCAGGTTTTGCACGTCTCCCCGGCGGGACCGGTGCCAGGCGGATGCGCGTAGCCGTTCGGTCGGGTCTTTTTCCGTATCGGCTTGCCGTTGCGGGTGCAGACGGGCACGCCGCTTACGGGCTGGCCAAACAGGTCGATGTTGATGGCTTGGCTCATTTGGTTTGCCTTTCCATAAGTTGGCCCAGTCGCAGGCCCATGATTTGTGGTTCTACTCGAAATTTGTCCGCCAGCCGTTTCAACGCCTTAAAATCGGCCAGGTCGAATGGAGCCTTGCGGTATTCATTAACCACCAAGTCCGTGGGCATCAGCAGTTCCATTGCGAACTCATTCGCCTCGGCTTCCATTTGCTCTTTGGTGGGCGTGTTCATTACTTCTCCGACTCCTTAATCATTGCGTCGGCGTATTCGTAAGCGGTTTCAGCGGCACCTTGGATGCTTTGTACTTCGCCTTCAGGGTGCCAACCTGCATCGCCGTGCTTGGCCAGCAATCCGGTAAGTGCAGCCGCCGCGAAGTAATCCCGCTTGGAAATACCCTCGTGGCCTTCAGACATGCCGTCCCTGGGGTCACCAGTGCCGATTGGTGGTATGGGAAACGCGGGACCGCCTGTGTTTGGTTGGTTCATAAAGTAGCCTTGTAGTCTTTGAGGGAAGTTTTCAGTTTTTGAACCCAGTTGGTGCGACTCGCAGCCATAGCCTCATCCTTTTCTTTTTCCTCCATTTGCGATTGGATTTGGTGGGACAGTTCAGAGCGTTTAATGGCTCGCCACTTTGAGCCACTTAATGGCTTCAACTCAGCCAAAGCACGTTCGTGATAGTCGCTGCAATCAAAGTTAATACTTTGGGTGATTTGCTCGCACATGAATTTTTTCAATCCTTCGTGCTCAGGGGTGGGCGGCGTCCAGGCTTCCACCTGTTTGAGCATATGCAAGTATTTCTCGCGCAGTTCGGCGTTTTCCTTCTGACCTTTAATGTGATAGTCGCGATGTTGGCGGTATTCCGAAATGGCAGCATTTTTGCACTGCCATGCGGTCATGGCGTTGATGTCCGCCAATTCTGCCTGTAATTGAGCCAATCGCTTGGCCGCGTAACCGTCGGGCTTAAACTCTGACGGGATTGGCGCGTCTGCGGGATCATCGCGCATGGTGACCAGCGCACCGAAAGCGCGAGCGCAGTTAAGGGCGAACTGCTCAAAACTAATTCCCTTGGTAATGTCTGCTGTATAACCTGTTGGCATAATTTTTAGTGTTTTTGAAATTCTCCCGCCGTGGCCTTGGGATAGAAAAGCACGGCGGGTATTCCGTGCTCCCTAGTCGCTCATGCGGTAGGGCGGAAAGTTAGGTGTTTACTTGAACCTTCAGGTTGTTCAGCGCCTCGCCGAGCTTCATTTTCACCGTTTCGTGAAGGCTGGCGGCTAGTTGCTGGTTGAAGTTCTTGAGGGCATTTGTCACAGCCTCCTTGATTTCGCGTTCCAAGTGGCTGCTCACCATGTAAGCGAGTCTGGTTTGGGAAGCCCCTGCGTAACAACCGGACTCCTTGACTCTGCCTTGATAGTCCACCGTTTCTCCAAGCCATTTGGTAATTTTGGCTTCGATAAACTCCCGTAAGGTTTGCTTTTTGCCCTTTGGCTCGCCCCACGAATTTGTTTCCTCAAACTGGACCGAATCAAGAATCGAGCCGATTTTTGGGGCAATGCTGGTGTCGGCGATGGTTTTCAACCCCTGCTCTAACAGGTCTACGTATTTCTTGCGGACGCCAGAAACGAATTCTGGCTCACGCTCCTCTGGGTCCATTAATGATTCAACCAATCCTTGCACTACGCGTTGCTGCAATTCCTCTTGCGTGATTCCAATATCTTGTAAGTTGATGCTCATAAGTTTTGTTTCGTTCTTTCTTTCTCCCGTTACTCAAGCGAGGCGGGCGGAAATTGTTGACGTTTTTGAGCCGACTCCATGACTCCCTCGCGCATGGCTTCGTCGATGTCCGCCCGGGTGACGAGTTCCCCCTTGTGGTATTTGTCGGCGAACCACAGTTGAGCCAACGGCTGATACAGCAGCCAGTTGAGGCGGTCGGTGTCGGTGGGCTGCGTCATAGGCTAAAAAGGGACATCGCAATTGTCATCATTATCCGCCGGCATTTGCGTCGGACTGGCTGCGGGCCTGGGTGCGGGCGCATCCTGGTCGCTCACTGGTCGTGCGCCCACAAACTGGAAGTTGTCCAGAATCACCCCCAGCTTCGTGCGGGGCTGGTTGGTCTGCTTGTCGGTCCAGGATTCGAGGTTGAGCTTCCCCTCCATGTAAATCTGACCACCTTTCTTGCAATTCTGGCCAATCGTCTCCGCCTGCTTATGGAAGGCGGTCACGTCAACGAAAGTTGTTTCTTCCTTCGTTTCTTCGCCGCTCCGTCGCCGGGTGGTGATGGCGAGGGACAGCTTGCACACCGGCACGCCTTTGGCGCTGTAGCGCAATTCCGGGTCACGGGTGAGCCGACCGGCCAAGGTGACGCGATTGAGGTTCATTCCTGCACCTCCTTAACATTTAAAAGCTGCATACGATTGCAGCACTCGAACAAGGCCGCCTCCAAATACACTGCCAGGACGGCAGCGGCCAAAGGTCCTTGCTCGTTCAAACAACGCTTTTGGGGGGCGCGAAAAAATTCGACGTAATTGCACGCGCCCGCAACCAAGGTCATCAGCAACTTTTTTTGCTGTTCGGCAGTAAGCTGCGGGGCTTTTTTGACTATCTGGCTGAGGACATTTTCAAAATGCCCCATGAGTTCCTTGGTAAATTCCTCGTGTTGCGGGTTGGGTGGTATATCCATGGTTAATCCTTATACGGTTGACGGGTGATTGGTGGTTTGGTCCGCGGCATGTCTCGCGCAGTCTTGAAAGTGTCTCCGCGCCTGAACGTGGTAATGGCGCAGGATTTTGTCCCATTGCTCCGGTTTCTCGGCCAAAAGGTCGGGGAACGCTTGGTCGAACAGCACCCACGCCTCGGGTTGGTTGTGTTTGCGGGTGAAAGCTCGCGCGTAGCTTCGGGCCTGGGCGGTCAATGCGGGCATGAGTTTGCTGACCCGTTCCTCGCCGTTCTTCATTTTGCGCACCACCCATATCTGATGGCACATTTTGCCAATTCTTTCCGACGTATCGGTGAGTGCGCGGTGGATGTCCGCGCACCGATTGCACGCAGCCATCCGAATCAAGCTATGAGGGTCATTCATGGCGGCGTAATCCGCATCAACTTCCAAGGTCAGTGGCTTTTGGCAGCACTGACATTTAGCGGCAATGGTTCTACAGTTCGGCGTCATTGGTGTGTCTTTGGCATTCGGCAATCAGCTTATCAATTTCACGGTCGATTAACGCAGGCTGGGTGTGCCCGTTGGTGGATGGTGCCGACGCAGGTTTCCACGTCGATGGGTTGTCGTTGTAACGCTCCTGGTTAAACCAGGTGGCTGGGTGCGGGGTGAATTGCGCATCCTCGCCGGCGCGCGCCGCCGCGTATTCCTGCGTAAGCCGCAGCAACTGGGGAGGGTCTATCTTGGCCATGGCCCTCAAAATCGCCTTGAGCGCCGCCGGTTTTCCGACCTTCCGGGGAAAGGCTTGGTAGATTTGCTCCGCCATCTTCTTGTCCGCAGCTTTTTGCAAGGAACCCACTGACACGTCGGGTTTGCCCGACAATATATAGGGTGACTCTGGAGGTACAGGTAATGGTGAATGTGATGGTGATGGTGCATCATTTTGCCATTGCTTTGCTATCGGTTTGCCATTGCCTTCGCATTGGCTATCGGATGCGGTTGCTATGCGGTTGCCATCGTTTTGCCATCGGGCGGCGGCTCCCACCTTACCGGCTTCACTGCGTTCGGATTGCTTGCGCAATGCGGTTGCCATCTCCTCATCCAACCGAAGGTGGCGCCACAGGACCACACCGTTAGCCGACTCCTGGGTGAATAGTTGGCTTACGCGCGGGTAGGTGTCGCGACAGATGCTTTGCAACTCGCCGTCCGTCAGGGGTCCATGCTTCCGCCAGTAAGCCATTTGGGCGAGGAGATAGGCCCCATGTTCGGCCAGAGTGAACCCGATGGTGTTGGCCATGTGGTCCCCGATGAACAGGGGCATCCAGATGTCAGTTTTCGCCATTCAAGTCCTAAAAACTCCCGGTGCGCCGAGCGGGAAGAATCTTCGTCGGGGAGACAAAGCAAACCCACTTTCACCGGGAGTTGTTAAGACTCGAATAAGCATTTTTTCAGGGCGGCTCGGCTAAAGTCGCAGGGGTTTTGTATATGGGGTCTGCACCCCAGTCAATCGGAATCTGGCTCGATGACCGTATCAAGGATGTTTTTGAACTGTGCCAGGTTCCAAACTGTCAGCACTTCGTCATATGTGAGCTTGGTAAACTCCTCGTGAAAGCCTTCCTGGTCCTCGGTCAATGCGCCACCTTCGGCTTTGGCTTCGACCATGAGAACGGAGCAAACTCCCTGACCCGCCTTCCGCGGCAAAACAATGATGAAATCCGGCCAGCCCTTCCAGGGCGTCTTTTTGCCAAAAGGCATCTGGCGGAAGAATAGGCCGCGCTGCCGCAACAGCGCAGCCATTTGGTTTTGCAACTCCCGTTCCTGACCCGCAGCCCATTTCTGAGCAGCTTCCTCGTTCGTCATACCAGCCTTGCCCAAGGGTTTGCGGTCCTCTTTAGGCATCAGCCGGCGGATGTTTTCGGGAATATTCTTAGGGTCCAGTCGCATGGAGTTGCGCTCGCGTGTATTAGGGGTTAATTCGTTCGAGGCGGTTAGAACCAGAGCGGCTTGATGCTGGTCTTTTCCTCCAAAATGTTCGCCATGTCTTGCAGGCAGGTCTTAACTACGTCCTGAGGCCGGTTGAGCTTCAGCTTGAAACTCACGCGCCCTTGGCCCACCTGGTAGCGCAACCGCGCTTTCAGCGGATACGGAGCGCCGTTTACGAACACCGGCACCGAAAGGTTGATGGTGTCAGGCAAAATCACCTCTTGGCTGGTGGTCTTGGATTTGACGCCCGCCTCCTCGTCGTAGGTGAGCCGGATGGTCCCGTCGCGCAGTCGCACATGGGATTTGATGCTGGCGTTCGAGTGGCCTTCCAGGTTGGTAATCAACTCCAGCAAGTCCGCCCCCGACGGCGAACTGAACAATACGCCGTTGTCGTCCAGGAATTCGGCGAATTCGCTTTGGGTCATGAACTGGTCGTCCTTCTCTTGGAAGGCCATCCAGTCATGGTCCAGCGTCAACACCAGCGTAATGGTATGCTCGCGCCAACCCGGAACATCCATACTGTGATAATCAATCGTGGAGATGAATTCAGGCGCGTTGCCATTCAAGCCGGTCTTAATCACCACGATGGTGCCCATTTCCTTGTGCGTGTCCAAATACTGGATGAAACTGTCCAGCGTGGAGACCAGAATGTTGGCGCGTTTGCGAGCCGGGTTTGGCTGCCACTTTTCCCAGGCAGCAAAGTCAACCACGTTGGGGGTGCCGTTGGCGTTGATATAAACCGGCGCCTCGCCGTCCACGCGGAGGACTTTTTGTTGGCCAGCCGATACCCGGCCAGCCGCTAATAGTGTAGATGCGTTATCAATTGTATCCATACGTATAACTAAGTGGTTTCCTGCGGTCGGGTTACCCTTGCGCGGATTGCTTCACGCCCGTCGGGACCGCAGTGGCCGACGGCAAGGGGGTTAAGGTAAGTTCTTCCTGGTCGGGATTGTCCCGCGTCAGCACACCGTCATCGGTGGCGTAGAACAGGTTGCTCGGCAGTTTGGCCGTGGGCAGCTTGCTCGTGATTTTGTCGCTGACCCGCAAACACCCCTGCTCAAACGGCTCGATGGTGATGTTGAGGGTCAAGGTGGCTTTTTTGCCGTGCTCACGCACCGCCAGCACCGCCTTGTTGAGTTCCGTGGAGAGGTCCCCCATGAGTTTGCCCTTGCGCTGTTCCGCCAGCAGCAAGCCAAAACCATTCGGAACCGGTTCGGTCTTATTTTCCATGTTTCCTTTCGTGTTGAGGTTAAATCACTGGGCAGGCGCGCATGATGGTGTTTTCCGCAGCCACGGTGGTGGTGTAGTTCTTGAGGTTCATACCGGGATGTCCTTTTTGGCGCTGGTCCGCACCCCCGCCACAAGTTTCTTTTCCGCCTTCACCCCCACCACCTGCACCCCTTGGTCCAACAGGGCTTTGATTTCGCCCATTTTGGGCGTGATGGTGACGCAATGCGGAAACACCCGGGCCAGTTCGTGAAGGTTGGTGATGGTCACCTCCCAGTCCTCGGTGAGCCGTTGGCCTTTGCCGCGCGTGGTGGGCACCGGACGACTCTCCGCGTAAGCTTGGCTGGAATACTGTTGCGTGATAGCCTCGGCTTCCTCCGGTGTTTTGGCTGCTGCCACCGCCGCATTTTTTTGGCGTTCCAACTCCGCCAGCCGCTCGGCCTGCAACCGCTGTTCCTCCTGGATGCGGCGTTGCTCGTCAATCTGGAACCCCGCCACCAGTTCACCGATGCGGGCGTATTCCTCCTCCAGTTCCGCCACCTCGCGTTGCACGAGGTTGTCCAGCACCCGGCCCGCCACCAACAGGGGTTCTTTGAAGACTTTGCGCTGTTTCTCCAGCAAGTTGAGTTGGGCCTTGAGGGCTTTTTGCGCCTCCACCGCCACGTCATTCTCGGCGGCGTTGCGCACGGCCCCCACCAGCGCGGCCTGACTCAACGCCAACTCCTTTTGCTCTTTGGCAATCGGAGTGAGGCTGAACCGCGGCAGCGTATGCGGGGCGACGGTGATTAAAGCAAGTTCGTTCATGGTATCACATCGGGAGAGTGTCACCCGTGCCTTTGAGGGCACCGAATTGAGCCGCCAAACCTTTCTTGGCGCGCAAAAGCCGCTTGCACACATCAGTGGGCAGCGCCTCGAACCCCGGCAAGGCCAGCGCGTTGGAACAATGACCGGACGCTTCCGCCCAGGCGGCAAACGTGTCATAATTGCCACCATAGGAGATAATCAGTGCGGCCAGTTGCATCTGAGGAGTCTCCGCCGCAGTGGTCGCTGCTGTTGAGGCGGCGGGTTTATTCACCTCCGTCGCCGCCGCCTCGGGGGGGACGGTCGGCGCCGGGGGCGTTTCCTCGTTTGGCTGAGGAAAAGCTTCTTCGAGGGTCTGCTCGCCGTCCTTAATGGCGGTATGCATCCCGATTAAAATTTCCAGATGCTGGAGGGTAATGTCCTGCTCGCCTTGCACACCCAACGTGTGAAAGATGCGCGCCCGGGTGACTCCCAGCTTTTCAAAGGTTTCGATGGCCTTGCGCCGGCGGTCCCCCAGCGTTTTCTGGTCGCCCACCGCGCAGGCTTTGGCCGCCTCATACACCGGTTTCATCAGCGCCACCGGCACCACCCGAAACACGGCGTTGCGCAGCGCGATGCTGCACGCGGCGTTGCCCGTCACCACCTGCATGTCGTCACTGAAGGTTTGGCCCTGTTTGTTGGTGATGCGCCGTTTCACCTCAATGCCGATGCGCACGTTGTTTTCCAGGTCGTGCGCCACCGCTTGGGCCGTGATAAACCGCCCGTCGTTCTCCACTTCGCGGGAAACGGCGTGCAGATTGCCGTAACACACCGAAGCGATTTCCGCCAAACGCACCGACATACCCTGAATCAGCTTTACCTGACCTCCGGCCTCTTTGCGGCGTAAAGTGTAAAAACAACTCTGCGCCGTGGCTTGGTCGAGACACACCATGTCCATCATGCGGCGTTTGGCCAGTTCCAAAGACCGTGGAAAGCGTTTGGCGGTGGAAATCTGCACGTCGATGGCCGCGCGCTCCACACGCTCCAACGCGCTTGGAGTCATTGGGTCGGAAGAAATAACTTCAGTGAATGGGTTGGTGGTATCCATAAGTAATTAAGTCAGTTACAATACGTAACCCTTGCGCTCGGCGTGTTGTGTGACTGCTTCCTTCAGGATGACACTGGCATTTACCTCCTGAATCTTGGCTTGGTGTTTGACATACCCGGCCAGCTTATTGGGCAGCCGCACTCCGAAATAGCGGGATTTGCGGTTGCGCTTTTTGCGTGAAGGGCTCATTTGTTTAACAGTGTTAAACAAGTAGGTGAACACCCCAATTTGCGCAAGAAAAATGTTTAACAATTTTTCCTACGCGGTAATCGTCAACTCCAAGTAGTTCGGGTTTTGGGTTGTAGTCAAACCCGCGAGCGGGCCTTCCTCCCAAATGATGCCACCCGTGTAAATTCCTGGGGGAAAAGCCACTGGGTTGGGCACGGCAATGTCGTATTCCGTGGCGCTTATGTATGTACTCGCCCCACCTTCAAACACGACGGTGTTTGATCCGTCCAAAGAACTAAAAACAATTTTGGCCGCGTTGTTCTGAAAGCCCGTCCCCAGTACTTGCAGCGTGATACCCGCGCCAATGCTGGCTGGATTGGGTGAGTACCCCGTAATCACCGCCGGTACGATGTCACTGCGCATATCGGTGTAGGCGGGCATGGGGTTGCCGGCCACTTTTTGCAGCAGCAAAAGCATTCGCGATGCGGTGGCATCGTCCACCGCCGTGTAAGTGTAAGTGCCGCCGCCCACCAGCGTGGCGGTAAAGGTGGTGGTGCTTACGGCGACTTTGAGCACGTTGTCCAGGTTTAACAACGTGCCGTCGGGCATAATCATGGGGGTCATATCAGTGGTGGAGTTTACCGAATAACCGCAACTGTTCCCGGCGCAACGCCTGGGCCTCGGCGTAGCGTTGCCGGCCCGCCGCGTCCAGGGTCTTGAGGAAAGCCGCCTCGCCTTTGTGGCTGCCGGTGAATGGCCGGCTGTAGTGCGTGCGGATGGCTTTGGCGATTTGGTCCCGACTCAGGGTTTTCTTGAGCTCATCGTAGGCCGCCTGGGCTTGCTCCTGATTGCCGTTCTCCAGCGCCAGGCGCAGCGCCCGGTAGCGGTCCTGGTCGGGATTGTAAATCTCCTCGAACGGCTGGGCGGGGCGGTTGGCCTTGGCCCACGCCCGGGCCTTCTCGGCGATTTCGGTGACGGCGCTGTAGCGGTGTTCGCGCAGGCTGAAAGAGTTGAGGAAGGCCTCCCAATAAGTCTGGTCGTCGCGTTTGTGCAGACTCATGGGTATGAAACTACTCATGATATCCTCAACTTGCTGCAACCCGGTGCGTTGAACCCCGCGGTCGTCCCGGCCCGTCAAGTATTCAATCAAACCACGGCCCACCAAGGGCGAGATACGGAAATAGGAAAATTGGCGGGTGTTAGTAATCAACTCCTCGATGTCACTGGGCACCGTGCGCAGTCCGTACTCTTTGCCGCGATACACCACCTTAAAGGGCTTGTCCCAGTGATATTCCCCGTCCACGTTCTTATTAATGAGACGTGCGAGAATGTATTGCGTGGCCGCCAAGAGCCCCAGCGCCAACAGTTGCTCCCGGCCAAAGGGTTTGAGCGCCTGCCCTACAAACCGGGCGCGGCTTTCCAGAAAGTCGGGCGCGAGCAAGAAGGTGCGCAACACGTCTTGGTAGGTCGGGTTGCGCCCGAGGTAGCGCAAATTCTGTCCACCAAACGCGGCGTTGGCTTGGCGCGCCGTCAACTCCAACAGTTGGTCCTCGGTGGCGCCGGGATAGCGTGCGCGGTTCCGCTCCAGAGCGTCATGCGCCATGGTGATTTTGAGCCGGGGAATGTATTCCTGAAACAGCCATTCCGTGTAGGGCTTGAGGATTTTATTCCCTACAAACGGCAGTTTGTTAATCCAAGGTCCGCTGGTCAGTCCCTCAGAAAACTCCGCCATGGCGTGGTAATCCGAGAGCTTGAGCCCGTGCTCCGTCAGCGCCTTGGTCACCGGGTCCGAGAAGTCGATGGGCTTGAGCTTCTTGACCAATCCGGTCGGGTCCACCCGATGCCCAAGGGCGTGCGAGGCTTCCTGCACCAGATGGAAACCGGACAGGCTCAAGAGCGCCTGTTTGGCGCTGGACTGGACGTTCAGCAAAGTGGCACCAGGCTTAATCCCGGGGATTGGCTCCCACGTTCGGAACGCCGATTTGGTGAGGCGGTTTCGCAGCCGGTCGTATAGCTCAGGATGCACCAGCAATTGCCCTTGGAACAGGACGGGATTGCCCGCCTCGTCCTTGCCGACCCATTTCCAGCCGCGCAGGGCGGGGTGGTCGATTTGCTTGTAGTCGGCCAGTTTGTCCTGGGTCGTGCGCTGGCGCACCAGATACTTGCGCCCGCCGCCTTCGTCGCCCACTACCTTGCCGGAGCCAGCGGGTTCCACCAGGGGCCTCCCGTCGGTGGCGTTGCCCTGGGACAGTTCCTTGAGGAAGTTGCGCGCGGCCAGCGCCGTTTTGAACGACTCGTCATACAGTGCCACCAGCGCGGCGATGTCCTTTTTGGCGGGCTTGTAACCCAGTTGTTCACCCTCGAAATACGTGTCGAACAGGCGTTTTTTGGCAAATTTCCAGTTGGGGTTGAGCCGGCCAACGGCGAATTCGTTCTTGAGGCGGTTGGTCAACGGGTTCTCCCGCTGCCACACCTGGTTGACGTAGTTCTCCACGCCATGCGAGAGCATCCCTGCCTCCTGCGCGCGCGCCAGCATCGCATCAAAGTAATCCTGTAGCTGCATGGCCAAAGTCTTTTGGTCCTTGGTCAGCTTCAGGGCATCCGCATAACCGCGCTGGTACGGTGCCTTGGATTGGGCCGCCCGCTCGCGCAACAGCGCCTCGTCCCCGTCGGCCTGAATCCAGTTGACCATCGCCTCACGCACCCGGGGGCTCGGCACCGCTTTGATGATGGAACGGGCAAACTCGCGCACTTCCTGAGCGGCTTGCTGCAAGGCGCTGTCCCACCGACCCGTCGCGCGCTTCTCGTCGGTGAAGGCCGGCAGTTGCGTCAGGTGGTCATAGAGCACGTCGCCCATGGCGCGCAGATAGGCCAGGCGTTGGGTGACCTGTTCCTTGCTGTCCGCCGCGCTCTGGCGGAGGTTGTCCCACGCCTCGCGCAATGCGCCCATCTGCTCCTCCACCGGTCCCTTGGGCAGACCGCCCTTGATGGCCTGGGTCAACTGCGCCAGTTCGCTGCGCTCCTCCGGTTTGCGGGTCTGAAACTCGCTACTGGCCGCCGCGCCCGGGCCTTCGGATTGGCCGCTGATATCGGAAGTGGGTGGTTTCGCGCCACCGGGGACAGTGGCTTTCTCATCGGCCATGGGCGGGGACTTCTTGAACATCTTTTCCAACACCGACACCCCCGTGGCTTCGTCCGCCGGCACAAAGAAACGGGGTTGGAAGTTCAGCCGTTCAATGAACCCGCCTAGATAATTTTCAAACTCCTGCATCTGGTTGGGTTTCACCCCTTCCACCTCGATGCGCTTTTCCCCGCGCACCAGCACCCGCTTGAGCTTCCAGCCGTTGGCCAACTCGATGCGTTTGCCTTGGTGCAGGATGGCCGTAAACGCCGTCTCCGGGGATTCGGTGGCCCCGGCCCCGGCGGCCATGCGCTTGCGCAGTTCCGCCACCTGCGTGGAGGGCACATGCACCCCCAGCAATCGCTCACCCGCGTCGGTTTTGATTTGCCACACCTTCGGTTGCTGAATCTTGAGCCGGTCCCAAATGGGCAAAAAGGCCCCGGTGACATACGTGTCGCGTTGTTTCTTGGTCTTGGGTGCGTCGTTGTATTGTTTCTCCCAGGCCGCTTTGGCTTCCTCCTCGGTGATTTGTTTGACGTTGGGCGGCTCGCCATACACGTAGCGGTCGCGCAAGCTGCCCCTATCGACCAAGCCGTGGCCCGTGGGGCTAATCCGTCGAAATTGGGCAATAATCGAGCCGTTGGCGGCGGTTTTATCCGGTGCCTCTTTTAACGCAAACACCCGCCCGTCATTGAGCCGTTGCACATACCCCAACACGGGGTTTTTGCCGCCCGTCTTGGCCACCTTGTCCCAAGGGATGCGGTCGGTCGGATTCTCGTGCTCGATGTCCACCAACCGGGTCTTGGCCGTGCTGTCGGGGTGTTGATAAATCACCTCGTCGGAAATTTTCTTGATGGACAGCGCCTTGAGCGTCTGCGTGCCCGGGTCATAGCTGCCGTCCATCTTGGCCTGCTCGATGCGGTTCTTGAGCCGGTCCATGAAAGCGTCGAAAATACCATTCTGCTCGTCAATCTGAAGCGCGAGGATGCGGTTCAAGAATTGTTGGACGCTGGGAATCTTACCCTGGTTCAAACCACCGCTCTTGGGGTCCACCAGCGTATTGATTTCTTGCCCGTCGGGACCGGTCTGCGTAAAGCCCATTTGCTTGGACAGGTCGCCAAAATTGAAACCTTCGACTTTACCGCCATACAAATCGCTGAATAAACCGTACACGGCATCGGTGGCGTATTTGTTCTCCAAATTGTTTTCCTCGGTGAACAAATCCCCGCCGGCGCTGCGACGTTCCCCGCTGGTCAACGCTCCCAGTTCGGCTAGGCGACGGGCGATAGTGGAAATAAACCGCTGGTGGCCTTTAATGTCCGTGGAGGCCAGCACGTATTCCGGCGCCGATGCCTGGTTGGTGCGGTGCGTCCGCCCAAAGCCCTGCATGGCTTCGTCGGCGCGCCAGCCGGCCTGCACCAAGTAATGCATCCGGCGTTCCTGATTTTTGAACGTGCGCCCCGCGTGGTAGCTGAATCCAGTGCCGCCGGCATTGGAGAACACCAACACCCGGCGTTTGCCGTCTCGAAAATCGTTGGCTTCCTGCCGGATTAAATCTTTGCTGCGGTTTTCCAGCACCTTTTTAACCGTGCCATCGGGTTGGAGTTTGTTGACCACCCGCTGACTGCGCCCGGTGATTTCCGCCACCTGGTCAGGCCCGAAATGGTTAAGCACCATCTCCATGGGGTTTTCCGGCGCTTGTAGCAACGCGATTTGGTCCATGAGGGCTTGCTTGCGTTTGAGCGCGCGCGGGTCCTGGACCGGGTTGCCGTCCTTGTCCTGAACCGGCTTCCAACTGACGTTGCCTTCTTCATCTTCGACGGGTTCATACAGCAGCGTGGGAAATTGTTTGTCGATGTAATCCAGCAGGATGTTTTTGGGAGACAGGTCGAGGTTTTCCAGGTAGCTGGTGTCCTCGTTGTCCACCTTCTCCATGCTTTTGGCGGCAATTTCCCGGTCTTGGGTGGCTTCGTTGGTGTTCACCAACTGCAACACGATGGAATTACCCTCCGCCAGTTTGGCTTTGGCATCCTCCAAAATGCTGGGCATCTGCAACGCCGTCAGCAGTTGATTATAAAACCGCTGTTGCGCGCCGAACAACTGGGCCATAATGGCACCGCGAGCCCATTTGTCATTAGCGGCCCCGGTTTCCGCCATACTCTGATTGACGTTGCTCAGGACGACTTGCCAGCCCTTGGAAAGGGTATTGTAGATTTTGCGCTGGTCGGGGGAAAGCTTATGCACCAACTGGCGGCGGGTGACCCCCTCAAAAGAGAGGGTGCGGGACATATAGCGGCCCATGGACTTCAAATCACGGGACACCAACTCCATGGCACTGATACCGCCGGTCTGGATTTCGTTGAAAAACGCGCGCTTGTCGGAAAATGGCGTGCCCGGGCCCCAAATCCCCAACCGCTCGGCGTAGCTCAAGTTGGTAATGTCCGTGGCCCCGGTGGCGCTGGCATACACCACGCGCGCCTTGGGAAAGAGTTTTTGCAGGTCCACCACGGTTTTGCCCGTCTCGCTGGCCTTCTTCACCCCGCGCGTGCCCTTGGTGTCGATGGCGTTGCCCGCCTTATGGGCTTCATCGAGCGCAATCACCCCATCGAAGTCTTTGCCCAGCCAATCCAGCAACAGGCGCATCCGGCTGGGCAGTTTGGTTTTGCCTTCCGCTTCGGCCTTTTTGCCGGGCTTTTCCGGCAGCAAGTTGCCATCGGCATCCAGGCCGGGATTGGCGCTGCGCAGCGAATCGTAATTTACGAACGCCACGCCCGAGGGTTTGTTGACGATGTTGCGCCCGCCCTTTTCCCAGAAGTCGATGACGTTTTGCGTGTCAAAACCCAAATCCCCGAGGTCGCGTTTGGCGTCGTTAATCAAATCGGACTTGATGGACACCCACAGGGCTTTTTTGCGCCCGCGGTTCCAGTTGTCCATGATGATGGCGGCCAACTGGCGGCCCTTGCCCACCCCGGTGCCGTCACCGATGAAATAACCCATGCGCTGGCCGTTGGGGAGCATCTGCTCGTGCGCCTGCCCGGCGTAGATAATGTTCTCCAACTGCGGTTCCGAAAGCTTGCCGCTGGTGACAATATCCTTGGGCAGGTTCGGCGTGTAGGTGGGGTCCACCGGCTCCACGGCGGCCATGGCCGTGGATTCGACCAAGGGACTGGGCGGCGGCGGCGCCCCGGGCACGCTGATTTTGCGCGGTTTGTATTCCGAGAAGACCCCGTGCTCTTTGAGTTCCTGCTCCCCTTTGGCCTTGAGTTTCTCTACTGATAAGCCTTCGGCGGGCGGTTGCGCAGGCTGTTCTTCAGGTTGCTTTGCAGCGTCGGCAACGGCAGGCTCAGTAGCTCCTCCTCGGTCGTCGCCTGGTGCAACCGTTTCAGGGCCAACTGCTGGTGTTTGGGGCTCTGGCTGTAATCCGCCAGCAGCGTCTCCTGCTCCTCCGGTTGCTCCACTTCCGGGTCGTACATCAGGGTGAGCAGGTGCATCAGTTGCGGCACCGGGTTTATTTTCTCCTGCTTGAGGCGTTTGAGGGCGGCCTGGTTCAGCGGGTGCCGGTTGAGCTTCGATAATAGGTCGTTCATTGCGTACTTTCTCCAGCAGCGGCAGCAGGTCATCCACCTTGTCCACCGCGCCGGTAATCGTGCCGCCCTCGGGGGTCGGTCCCGTTTTATCGAACACCAGCAAGCGGTTACCAAAGGTGGTGCCGTATTTGCGGTATTCGTCGCCCGACACTCCAATATTAGCACGGACATTGTATTCTTTCGACATGCGGGACCACCACGCCTTAAAGGTGGGTTTGTCCGGGGCCATGCCTTCGCCCACAATGGCCACCAAACGCCCGCCCAGGGGCAGGAGTTGCAAGGCTTCCTCCACATGGTTGGCCCCAATCATGGTGTTTTTGGTGTCCCCCGACTTGGCCGCATTGGAAAACGGCGGGTTCATCACCACCGCCGTGGGGGGCGGCAACTGGCCTTTGTCGATTTTGGGCTGTAAAATGGCGTTGAGGTGCTCGGCGTTTTCGCGCGTGACCACCTTGGGGATGCCGCTGGCTTCCAGCAGGTCCGCGCGCCGGTCGCTCAGTTCGTTGGCGATGACCGTGGCCCCAATCTTCTTGGGATACGCCGCCAGGCCCCCGGTGCCGGCGCTGGGCTCGTACACCACGTCCTCGGGTTTGAGGTTGGCCACCCAGTTGGCGACGTAGGACAAATGCGGCGGGGTGCTGAATTGCTGCATCTTGTCCTGCTCCCCGCTGCGGGCGGTCTGGGTCGGCAGTTTGTCCAGCGTGGCCCGAATGTCCTTGAGGTCGTCCTGGGCCTGCTTTAAATCGTTGCGGACATCAATGGTGGGGTGGTTGGCCAAGAGCCGGTTCATGGCCACTTCCACCACATCCATCATGTGTTTCTCGTTAAACTTGCCTTCCGCCATGGTGCCGCCATACACCTTGGCCAGCGCGTCCGCCGCCAGCTTTTTGGTGAGTTGACCCTTTTCAATGTGGCCTTGGATTTCGTTAATGGCGGCGTCCAGCGGAGCGGTTGCCGCGGCAGGCGTCGTCTCCATGGTGGGTTTGTCCACCGGGGCAGGCGTGGGGGTGGCAGGGGTTTCCGGTGTTAGCTTCTTCTTTTGCCATTCCGCGAAACCGGCTTCGTCTTGGGCTGGAATACCGCGGGCCGAACGCACGGCGCGCACGTCCTCTACCTCTACCCCCAAGTCATTGGCGATTTCCTTCGCCGTCTTGCCTTGGGCGGCGAGGTTTTCGATTTTATCGGCCTTTCCTGCCGCCTCCATGTTTTGGACACTCGTGGCAATATTGTGCTTGAGCCATTCGGGTAGCTGTTGCTCGGAAGGCGTTAGCGGCTGCTCCGGTGCCTTTTGCTGAACAGGTTGCACAGGCGTTGCCGCAGGCGTCTCGGCAGCAGGTTCTTTGGATGGCGCTTCCGCCGCAGGTTTGGGGGACTCCACTGCCGGCGCTGGTGCCGATGGTTCCTTGGCCGTCTGCTTCAACGCCTCGGCGGTCAAGGGGGCCACGGTTTCAATCTGCGCGGCCTTGGCCTGGAGCGGGGGCGGGTTGCGCGGACCCAACTCCAGCACGGAGCCTTGCGCCACCGGTCCCTGCCATTGGGGCTTGGCTTCCTGATGCAGGAACGGCAGCCCGGCAAAGGCCGCCGCGCCCAACCCCTCCGTAATCTGTTGCGGGTCGTGCGTGACTGAGGCGGTGCCCAACTGCTGGGCGGCTTCCTTGGTCATCAGCGAGCCGAAACCCAGCTTGGCCGCCCAGGGCACATACTTGGCCAGTGCGGCAGGCAACAGCGCGGGAGCCAGCAACAAGCCCTCCTCCGTGGCCAAGCCCGTGGGGCTGAGCGCGAAATTGGGCACAGAAGTCACGGTGTTGTAAACCCCGGCGGTGACCTTGGTGGCGGTGCTGGCGTGGGGTCCCGCCTGCCAATTGGGGAAACCGATGCTGTCCTGCGGAAAGGTAAACACCGTGCCGTCGGCCAGTTTAATGGGCGCGTTGCCCGGCGTGCCTTCCAATGGCGGCAGGTGACCGCCCGCAGCCTGCATCCGCACCCCGAAATTGCGCCGGGCCAGTTCCATCGGGTCGGTCGGCGGTTGCGCCTCGGCGGCCTTGAAAGTGGATACCTGGTAATCGCGCGCGAAATCCGGGTCTTGCTCCAGATAGGCGGGATATTTGTCGCCGATGGCCTTGGTGAGTTTATCATCCGGCACATCAGCATACTGCGGGTACTTGGCCCGCACGGCATCAATCACCTTGCTCATTTTTTGAACAGACCCAAGGGGTCTGGGTCTTTGGATGCCGGCGGCATGGCGGCAGGCGCGCCCGGGGTGCTCGCCGTTCCCGTAGCCTCCGTGGCTTTCTTGGCCAAAAAGTCACCAATGCTCTTTTTGTTCGGGTCATCGTCGGGCAGGGTCTTGTAAAATTCGAGCATTTCCTTGGTGCTCATAGCCGTGGCCCCTTTTTCGGTTTCCACATGGAACATTTTGGACCCGGGCATATACCAAATGTGGGTTTTGCCCACGACAAACTCTTGCGGCTTAGAGTTGTTCTGGCTCAGTTCCAACTTGTCCCGGTCCAGGTCGATCCGGTCTTGCATCAGGTCCAGCCGCTCTTGTTGGGAGTCCGCTACCGCCT
>Ga0335069_10002734_pt1 | contig 26949 bp, 20 predicted proteins | sample Lox_Sample_11_FD_206714 | JGI IMG/M metagenome (GOLD analysis project Ga0335069, IMG submission 206714) | Soil microbial communities from Loxahatchee National Wildlife Refuge, Florida, United States - Lox_Sample_1.1 | ecosystem: Environmental > Terrestrial > Soil > Wetlands | place: USA...
GCGTCGCGCCCGCGGACCGCACGCGCATCTTCGAGCCCTACGTGCAGGCCGACGACTCCGCGCGCGCGCGCGGCCTCGGGCTCGGCCTCGCGATCTGCCGGCGCCTGGTCGAGGCGCACGGCGGCGAGATCGGCGTGCGCGAGCGCCCGGGCGGAGGCGCCTGCTTCTACTTCACCTTGCCCGCGCTCGAGGCGCCGCGATGAGCGCGCCGCGCGAGGGGGCGCGCCGCGTCCTCGTGATCGACGACGCCGAGGGCGTGCGCGGCTACCTGGCGAACCTGCTCGAGCTGCGCGGCTACGCGGTCGACACCGCCGAGGACGGGCGACGCGGCCTCGCGCTGATCGAGGGCGGCGCCGCGCCCGACGTCGTCCTGCTCGACGTGATGATGCCGGGCCAGGGCGGGCTCGAGACCTTGCGCTCCATCCGCGACTTCGACCCGTCGCTGCCGGTCGTGATGCTCTCGGTGGTCGGGTCCACGCAGACGATCGTCGAGGCCATGCAACAGGGCGCCGCCGATTACCTGAACAAGCCCTTCCAGGAGGAGGAGCTCGAGGCGGCGCTCCAGTCCGTGCTCGAGCGGCGTGCGCTCCAGAGCGAGCGCGACCGCCTCGCCGGGGAGATCGTCGCGCACGGCGAGTCGGTGGTGTGGGGCAGCGAGTCCATGCGCGCCGTGCGCGCGCTGCTCGAGCAGGTGGCCGACACCGACGTGACGATGCTGATCCAGGGCGAGAGCGGCGTCGGCAAGGAGATCGTGGCGCGCACCGCGCACGAGCTGTCGCCGCGGCGCGAGCGCCCCTTCGTCAAGGTGAACTGCGCGGCGCTGCCGGCCGACCTGCTCGAGAGCGAGCTCTTCGGCTACGAGAAGGGCGCCTTCACCGGAGCCGGCGGCCGCAAGTACGGGAAGTTCGAGCTGGCCCACACGGGCACGATCTTCCTCGACGAGATCGGCGAGATGAGCCCCGCGCTCCAGGCGAAGCTCCTCCAGGTGCTCCAGGACGGCGAGTTCACGCGGCTCGGCGGCAACCGCGAGATCCGCGTCGACGTGCGCGTGCTGTGCGCCACCAATCGGCGTCTGCCGGAGATGGTGCGCGAGGGCTCCTTCCGCGAGGACCTCTACTTCCGCCTCAACGTGGTCAGCGTGACGATCCCGCCGCTGCGCGAGCGGCGCGAGGAGATCCCCGCGCTCGTCGACAGCTTCCTGCGCCGCTTCGCGGCGCGCTACGAGAAGCCGGTCACGCGGCTCTCGCCGGCGCTCGCCGAGGAGCTCTCGCGCTACGCCTTCCCCGGCAACGTCCGCGAGCTCGAGAACCTGATCAAGCGCGTGGTGGTGCTCGAGAACGACGAGCTGATCCTGTCCGAGCTGCGCCGCGCCGGCCGCGGGCGCAGCCGCAGCGCCGCGCTGCGGGCGCTGATCGAAGGGCTCGAGGAGAGCGCGGGCGCGCTGCCGCTGCGCGAGGTCGGGCGACGCGCGGCGCAGGAGGCCGAGCGCGAGGCGATCGACCGCGTGCTCCACCACACGCACTGGAACCGCAAGCAGGCCGCGAAGCTGCTCGGCGTCTCCTATAAGACGCTCCTCCAGAAGATCCGCGACTGCGGCCTCGAACAGGAATAGTATCCTCGCGACCGTGCAGCCCATCTCGCCGCTGCGCGGCGTCGTCCGATACAACGCTTGGGGCTCCCGCACCTTCATCCCGGAGCTGCTCGGCCTCGTCGCGCCCGCACGGGAGCCCCATGCCGAGCTCTGGCTCGGGGCGCATCCGACCGGTCCGTCGCGGGTCGCGACCGAGGCCGGTGAGGTATTCCTCGACGCCTTCATCGCGCGCGATCCCATCGGGGTGCTCGGTGCGGATGTCGCGCGGCGCTTCGAGGGCGCGCTGCCGTTCCTCCTGAAGGTGCTGGCCGCCGAGCAGCCGCTCGCGCTCCAGGCGCATCCGAGCGCGGCGCAGGCACGCGCGGGCTTCGAGCGCGAGAACGCTGCGGGTCTGGCGCTCGATGCGCCGCGGCGCTCCTACCGCGATCCGAACCCGAAGCCCGAGATGATCTGCGCGCTGACACCCTTCAGTGCGCTCTGCGGCTTCCGGCCGCTGCCCGAGCTGCTCCTGCATCTCACGGAGCTCGGCGCCCCAGAGCCGCTGGAGTGCGCGGCGCGCCTGCGCGCGCGGGGCGAGGCGGCTCTCGAGGACTGCATCCGCACTCTGTGGACGCTCTCGCCCTCTGCTCGAGCGCGCGTGCTCGCTCGCGCGCTCGCGTGTGCGCAGGAACGCGAAGGTGCGCACTGGGATTGGGTCCGGCGGCTCGCGGACGCGCACCCGGGAGACATCGGCTTGCTGGCGCCGCTGCTCCTGAACCTCGTCGAGCTCGCGCCGGGAGAGGCGCTCTTCCTCGACGCCGGGTGCCCGCACAGCTATCTGCAAGGCGTCGGCGTCGAGGTGATGGCGAACTCCGACAACGTGCTGCGCGGCGGCCTGACACGGAAGCATGTAGATGTGCCAGGGCTGCTCGACACGCTCGTGTTCAGCGCCGGGCCGATCGCGCCGCTCCAGCCATTGCGCGTGTCGGGCAGTGAGCTGCGCTACGCGGCGCCCGCTCCCGAGTTCGCACTGTCCATGCTGCAGATCGCGTCCGGAGCGCCATATCTGGCGCCCTCTCGGCACGGCGTCGAGATCCTGCTGTGTACGGAGGGGGAGGGCCGGATCGCGCCCGAAGGCGCCGAGCCGGGGCTTGCGGTGCGCCGCGGCGGCGCCTGGCTCGCGCCCGCTTCAGCGGGCGCCTATCGGATCGAGGGCGCGTGCAGTGTCTGGAAGGCGGGCGTGCCCGCCTGAAGGGGCCGCTCGGGTCTCGTGTTAGGGTGCGATCTCCGCGACCCCGGTCTCCAGGGAAGCCGCCGTGCCCGAGAACCTCTTCGAAGACAGCAACGAGTACGCGGCCATGCTCGATCGCGGGCTGCGTGTGTCCGGAGAGAGCCGCGACTACTTCATGGAGGGTCGCGTGCGGAGTCTGCACGCGCTGCTCGACGCTCCGCCTCGGCGGATCCTCGACTTCGGCTGCGGCACCGGGGAGACCTGCGCGTATCTCGCGAGCGTATTCGCTCAGGCCGAGATCACGGGGACTGACGCGGCGGCCGGGCCGCTCGCCCTGGCGCGTCGCGTCCACGCCGGACCCCGCATCCGCTTCGAGAGCCTGGATCGCTTCGCGGCGCAGGGCGAGTACGACCTCTGTTACTCGAACGGCGTGTTCCATCACATCGCGCCGGGCGAGCGCGAGGCGGCGGCGCGCCTCGTGTATCGGGCACTGGCGCCCGGGGGACGCTTCGCGCTGGCGGAGAACAACCCCTGGAACCCCGGCACGCGACTCGTCATGCGCCGGATTCCCTTCGATCGGGACGCGATCCCGTTCTCGGCCCGACAGGCGCGGGCGCTGCTGTGCCGCGCCGGCTTCGAGCGTTTCGCGTCGACCCGGTACCTGTTCTTCTTCCCGCGAGCGCTCGCCCCGCTGCGCGTTCTCGAGCCCTGGCTCGCGCGCGTGCCCTTCGGCGCCCAGTACCTCCTGCTAGCGACCCGCCCCCAGACGACATGAACGGGAGCGGGCACGTCCTCACGGTGGTGATCCCGGCGCTCGACGAGGAGCAGGCGATCGGCGCCACCCTCGAGCGCTGCCTCTCGGCGCGCGACGCGATCACCGGGTCCGGCGGCGTCGAGCGCGTCGAGATCGTGGTCGTGAGCGACGGCTCGCGCGACCGCACCGAGGCGATCGCCTGCGGCTTCGAGGACGTGACGGTGCTCGGGTTCGACAGGAACCGCGGCTACGGCGCGGCGATCCAGTCGGGCTTCGCGCACGGAAGCGGCGACCTGCTCGCGTTCATGGACGCGGACGGGACCTGCGATCCGGCGAATTTCGCAATCCTGTGTCGGGCGATCGACGAGCAGCAGGCGGACGTGGTGCTCGGCTCGCGCATGGGCGAGGGCAGCGCCATGCCGATGGTGCGCGCCATCGGCAATGCCCTGTTCGCCTGGATCCTCGGGATCCTCGCGAGACAGCGGATCCGCGACACGGCGAGCGGCATGCGCGTGCTGCGCCGCGCCGCGCTCGCCGACCTGAACCCTCTGCCCGACGGACTGCACTTCACGCCCGCCATGACCGCCCGGATCCTGCTGGAGGGGAAGCTCCATTTGGTCGAGCTGCCGGTGCCGTATGCCGAGCGCGTGGGCCAATCGAAGCTCCACGTGATGCGCGACGGCGTGCGCTTCCTCACCTGCATCGTGCAGACCGCTGTGACACACCGGCCCGCGCGCCCACTGCTGCTGGCGGGCTCTGCCGCGGTGCTCTGCTCCGCGCTCGTCGGGGGAATGCCGGTCCTCTACTACCTGACGCACCGGCGTCTCGAGGAGTGGATGATCTACCGCCTGCTGCTGGCGTCGCTGCTCACCACCGTCGCCTCGCTGTGCGTCGCGACGGCGGTGGTGGCCGAACGCATGGCGGCGCTGGCCCACGGTCGCCTGCGGCGCGACGCCGGACCGACGGGGCTCGCCTCGCGTATCTTTCGGAGCCGACACGGATGGGTGTTAGGGCTCGGAGCAGTCGGATTGGCGGTTCTGGTGGTCTGGCCCGGGATCGCCGAGTACTGGAGCAGCGGGCAGGTCACGATGCACTGGTCCCGGGCCGCGCTCGCCTCGCTGCTGGTGGTGCTGGCGGTGGCGTCGGCCACCGCCGCCTTTCTGCTCGACATGCTCGACCTGATCGAGCGCGAGCGCGCCGGGCTCTCGCACCTTCGTGCGCCCGACCGCGTGCGACGGGCGCGGGCGGTTGCTCGCTGATGGACGTGCTGCGCGTCGCGAGGACGCTCCGCTGGCTGCGCCGCGAGCAGATCGTCGGCCAGGTCACGACGCGCGTGCGCCGATCGCTCGAGCGGCCGGAGCGCTTCGCCGCGCGGCCGGCGCCGCCGGAGCCGACCTTGCGCGAGTCGCCGCGCGGCGACTTCGTCGCGCCGGGCGCGCAGCGTCTGCGCGGCGACGCGATGCTCGACGGCCGCTTCGAGTTCCTGAACCGCAGCGAGTCGCTGGGCTTTCCGCCGCGCTGGGACGCCGCCGGGCTCCCGAAACTGTGGGCCTACAACCTCCACTATTTCGAGTACCTCTTCGCCTTGCCGTTCGCGTCGGCGCGCGCGCTGGCGCTCGACTGGATCACGCGCCACCGGCTCGGCCGCGGCCGGGTCGGCTGGGAGCCGTATCCGATCTCGCTCCGCCTCGGCGTCTGGTGCCGCTACTTCCTCGGGCTCCATGCCGCGCGCGTCGCCGCGGACGCGGAGCTCCGCCGCGCGCTCTGGAGCTCGGTGCAGCTCCAGGCGGACTGGCTCGCCGCGCACCTCGAGCGCCACATCCTCGGCAATCACCTGCTCGAGAACGGCGCGGCCCTCGGGCTCTGCGGCGCGTGCTGGCGCGGCGATCAGGCGAACCGCTGGCTGCGCGCTGGCCGCGCGGTGCTCGACGAGCAGCTCGACCTGCAGGTGCTGCCGGACGGCGGTCACTTCGAGCGCTCGCCCATGTACCAGGCGCGCACGCTCTGGCTGCTCGACGCGCTCGCGAAGAGCGGATGCGACGAGCTCTCCGCACGCGTCGGGCCGGCTTGCGAGCGCCTGCGCCGCGCGCTGCCGCTCGTGTGTCACCCCGACGGCGAGATCGCGCTGCTGAACGACAGCGCCTTCGGCGTCGCGAACCCGCCAGCCGAGCTCGCGGGCACGGCGCCCCTCGGCCCCTTCGCCCTGTCCGACACCGGCTACTTCGGCGCGCGCGGAGGCGAAGGTCACTACGTGATCTGCGATGCTGCGCCGATCGGCCCCGACTACCTTCCGGGCCATGCGCACGGCGATCTGCTCTCGTTCGAGCTCTCGCTCTCCGGGCGCCGTGTGATCGTCGATTCGGGCGTGTCGAGCTACGAGCCGGGCGAGGCGCGAAGCTATGCGCGCTCGACCCGAGCGCACAACACAGTCGAGCTCGACGGCGAGGATCAGTGCGAGTTCTGGTCGGCCTTCCGCGTCGCGCGTCGCGGCCGGCCGCACGACGTGCGCTTCGAGCCGTGCGGCGGCGGCTTCCGCCTGTCGGCCTGGCACGACGGCTACGAGCGGCTGTCGTCGCGCGCGCGGCACCGGCGCCACTTCCGCTGGCATCCGGAGGGCGTGCTGCTCGTGCGCGACGAGGTCGAGGCGCGCGCGCCCGTGCGCATGGCGTCGCGGCTGCATCTCCATCCCGAGTGCGCGGCGGCGCTCGAGGGTCCGCGCCAGGCGCGCGTCGAGTTCCCGGGCGGGCGCTTCCGCGTCGCCGTCGACGGCGCGGGCACGCTCGCGCTCGAGCCGTCGCGCTACTGCCCCGAGCTCGGGCGCGAGCTCGCGAGCCGGGCGCTGGTCCTCACGGCAGAAGGTCCCGCGAACTCCGGCTTCGCGGTCGCGTGCGGCGACGCGCCGCTCGAGTTCGCGCTCGCGACCGGCGCTCGCGTCGGAACCACGCGCTTCGCGCTCTAGATGCGCATCGCCTTCTTCACGCACTACTTCCATCCGGAGGGCAACGCGCCGGCCACGCGCGTCACCGAGCTGACGCGGCGCTGGGTCGCGGCCGGTCACGACGTGACCGTCGTGACCGGCGTGCCGAACGTGCCGGACGGCGTCGTCTACGAGGGCTATCGCAATCGCCTGCTCCAGCGCGAGCGGCGCGAGGGCGTCGACGTGGTCCGCGTGTGGACCTATCTCGCGCCGAACAAGGGCGCCGCGCGCCGCGTCCTCAACTACCTCTCGTACATGTTGACCGCGGCCTGCGTGGGGCTCTTCGTGCGGCGCCCCGACGTGGTGATCGCGACCTCGCCGCAGTTCTTCTGCGGCTGGGCCGGGGTGCTGGTCTCGCGCGCACGGCGCGTCCCCTTCGTGCTCGAGATCCGCGACCTCTGGCCCGAGTCGATCGAGGCCGTCGGCGCGATGCGGAACCGCCGGCTCCTGCGCTTGCTCGAGTGGCTCGAGCTGCGCATGTACGCCGCGGCGACGCGCATCGTGACGGTGGGGGAGGGCTATCGCGAGAAGCTGGTGGCGAAGGGCGTCGATCCGGCGCGCATCGACGTGATCCCGAACGGTGTCGATCTCGAGGCCTTCCTCGGCGGCGCCGACGGCCGGAAGGTGCGCGAGCGCTACGCGCTCGGCGACCGCTTCGTGTGCGCGTACCTCGGCACGATCGGGCTGGGATGCGGCCTCGAGGTCGCGCTGCGCGCGGCGCGGAAGCTGCGCGAGTCCGGCCGCGACGACGTGCGCTTCCTGCTCGTCGGCGACGGCGCGGTGCGCGAGGAGCTCGAGGCGCGCGCGCGCGCCGAAGGGCTCGGGGTGGTCGTCTTCACCGGACGGCAGCCGAAGGCCGCGATGCCCGAATTCCTGGCGGCGGCGGACGCTTGTCTCGTGCACCTGACGCGCACGGAGCTCTTCAGGACGGTGCTGCCGTCGAAGATCTTCGAGGCGGCAGCGATGCGAAAGCCGATCGTGCTCGGCGTCGAGGGCTTCGCCGCGGAGCTCGTCCGCAGCGCAGAGGCAGGGCTCTGTATCCAGCCGGAGAACGAGGACGATCTCCTCGCCGCGGTGGATCGCCTCGCCGCGGACCCCGCGCTCGCGCGCCGCCTCGGCGATTCGGGCTTCGAGCGGATCGCGCAGCGCCACTCCTTCGACCGCCTGGCGACCCAGTACGTCGAGCGCCTCGAGACGCTCCGCACTCAGTACATCACGTAGACGAAAGGCGAGACCTCGCCGTCCTCTTCCCTGTGCTCGAGGGAGCGCGCGAGCGCGCAGAGCGCTGGCGCGAGAGCGGCGAGCTCGGGGCAGTCGCGCCATTGCGCAGCGAGCGCGGCCTCGAGCCTGGCGGGATCGAGCCGCTGAAAGTCCGCGCCTTCGGGCGGCGGCGCATACCAGCTCTCCTCCGGGGTCGGGCCGAGGGGGAAGAACGAGACGCCCCGCGCCTGAAGGCGCTCCGCAGTCGGCGCGATGTGGCCGGCGAAGAAGCGTCGGACACGCCGTGCGTCGCTAGTCGAGCTCATACTCCTGCCTCCACGCGTCGTCGTCCTCGAGCGGCATCTGCTTCTCCTTGAGCAGCACGCAGTCCTCCAGCACCAGGACGTCCATCTGCGTGCGCATGAAGCAGCGGAATGCGTCCTCCGGCGTGCAGACGATCGGCTCGCCGCGGACGTTGAAGGACGTGTTGACCAGCACGGGGCAGCCCGTGCGCCGCTCGAAGGCCTCGAGCACGCGGTCGAAGTCCGGCTGGACCTCGCGGCGCACCGTCTGCACCCGGGCGCTGTAGTCCACGTGCGTGATGGCGGGCACATCGCTGCGCGGCTGCCGCACGATCTCCAGCAGGTCGACGTCTCCCTTGGCGCCCGGTTCGAGTCGCGGCACGGGTAACCGGCGCGAGGCCCGAACCGGCGCGACCAGCAGCATGTAGGGGCTCTCGCGGTCGAGTTCGAAGTAGTCCGCGCAGCGCGCCTCCCGCACCGCCGGCGCGAAGGGCCGGAACGACTCGCGGTACTTGATCTTCAAGTTCATCAGCACCTGAGTCTCCGGGTTGCGCGGGTCGCCGAGGATGGAGCGTGCGCCGAGAGCGCGCGGACCGAACTCCATACGCCCCGAGAGGAGGCCCACCACCTTGCCCTGCGCGAGCGCCGCGGCGACGAAGTCTGCGCGCTCTTGCGGGCTCGCGATGACGTCATAGCTGTGGCCGTGCCGGTCGAGGAAGGCGCGCACCTCGGCGCTCGAGTAGGCGGGCCCGAGGTAGCTCCCGCGCAGCGAGTCCCGGCCGTCGGGGCGCGGCGACCGGGAGACGCCGAAGTGCATGTGTGAAGCCGCGAGCGCCGCCCCGAGCGCGCCCCCCGCATCGCCCGCCGCAGGCTGGATCCACAGGTCGTCGAAGATGCCCTCGCGCAGCAGCACGCCGTTGGCGACACAGTTGAGCGCCACTCCGCCAGCCAGGCAGAGCTGCGTCGCGCCCGTCTGCTCCCGCGCGTGCCGCGCCAGCCCGAGCAGCGCCTGTTCGATCACGCGCTGGATCGAGGCCGCCAGGTCCATCTCGCGGCGGCCGATGCGCGATTCGGGCGCTCGCGGCGGACCGTCGAAGAGCGCGTGGAACCGCTCGTTGGTCATGGCGTTGGAGTCGAGGTAGCCGAAGTACGCCATGTCGAGCCGGAAGGACCCGTCCGGCCGCAGCTGGATCAGGCGATCGAGGATGCGATCCACGTACCGCGGCTCGCCGTAGGGCGCGAGGCCCATCAGCTTGTACTCACCGGAGTTCACCTTGAAGCCGCAGAAGGAGGTGAAGGCGCTGTAGAGCAGGCCGAGCGAGTGCGGGTAGCGGATCTCCTTCAAGGTTCGGATCGCGTTGCCCTCGCCGAGCGCGAGGCTCGTGGTCGCCCATTCCCCCACGCCATCGATGGTGAGGATGGCTGCGCGCTCGAACGGCGACGGATAGAAGGCCGAGGCGGCGTGCGAGAGGTGGTGGCGGGTGCAGAGCACAGGGACGTCCACGCGCAGCGTGCGCCGCACGTGCTCGCTGACGAAGAGCTTCGTGCCGAGGAAGGAGGGCCCTGCCTTCTCCCACTGCTCCGCTCCGCGCGGCGCGACAGTGCAGAGCGACTTCAGCACGCGGTCGAAGCTCTGCACCGGGTCGTCGTAGAAGACGACCGCGTCGAGCTCTTCCGCCTCGATGAACGCCTCCTCGAGGGAGTAGTTGATCGCATGACGCGGGAAGCGCGGGTCGTGCTTCTTGCGGGAGAAGCGTTCCTCCTGCGCGGCGGCGACGATCTCGCCGTCGCGCACGAGCGCGGCGGCGGCGTCGTGGTAGAAGCAAGAGATGCCGAGGACGGTGACCGGCGGCATGGCGTCAGCGCATGCGTCTTCGCAGCGGCTCGATCGCGCCGGCGAGGGACTCGGCGAGGACGCGATGGGCGGCCGGCGTCATGTGCACGTCGCGCTCGAACCGAAAGCCTCGCCGCGCCTGCCGGGAATGCGCGAGGAAGTCCGGCAGCGGGTCGTGCACGATCACGCGGTCCGGGTCCTCCAGCGAGCGGAAGCGAGCCTGGTAGCTCTTCGGCGACGCCATGTCCTCTATGTACTGGTAGGTCGGAATCGGACACACCAGGACCGGGCCGGGCACCGCCTGGATCCACGTCCGGAGGATGGCCTCGAGCAGGCGCCAGTCCGGGTGATCGGCGCGGTCGTAGCCGGGCAGCGGCTGGTAGCGCGTCACGCGCTGGAGGGTGTCCTTGACGGTCGGGCCGAACCGGTTGATCCCCCTGCGCAGCCATTCGAGGCGTCCGCCCCGGTCCACCGCTTCGGAGTCGCGCTCGGAGAGCCCGCCGCGGCCGATCGGCGCGCGCGGAACGGGGACGTGGTGCAGCGCGAGTTCGCCGTCGGCCTCGAGCGTGAAGTACGGCTTCGCGAGCATCAGGTCGTCGCCCTTCGTCGTCCCGTAAAGGCGGTAGCGGGCGACGACGCGCCGGATGTTCTCGACGAGCACCGCGATCACGACGAGATCGTGCTCGAGCTGCGACGCGTACTCGCGCCAAATCAGGTACTGCTGATCCGTCCCGGAGCCCGGCAGCCCGAAGTTGAAGACCTCGGTTCCGGGCAGCAGCGCTTCGACCTGCTCCCCGTAGCGCCGGCAATCGCTGACGCCGTCGCCCGCCGTGAAGGAATCGCCGAAGAGCAGGATGCGGAAGACGCCGGGGGCCTTCTTCGCCGTGAACTCGTGCCGGCAGCGAAAGCCCGCGCCATTCGTGCGCAACAGGTAGCCGCCGGACTCGTGTTCGATGCGGGCCTTGAGACCGGGCACGAAGCGGTAGCCGACGGTCGAGTCGTACTGGTAGAGCAGTCGGGTCATGCCGCGTAAATCACTGCGATTGCAGGAAAAAACCCCGCGTACACTAGGTGTGTGCCCGGGCCGAGTCAAACCGTGCGAGGCCCCGGGGCGTCCCCGGGTGCTCCGCTCATCGGTGGGGCACCGGGGGCGCTGGGCAGCCGGTGAGCGCCTCGGCGAGCGAGCGTCTCGTCGGTCGGCATGCGGTGCGCGCGCACGCCGGCGCGCCGCGTCGCCTCGAGGTCACGTTCGTCGTCGCAGACGGGGAACGAGGCACCGAGATCCACGTTCCACTCGCGCGCGGCGCGCAGGATCAGGCCCGGCTGCGCCTGCCGACACGAATACGCGTCCTCGTCGGCGTGCGGGCAGATGTAAGCGTGCGGGCAGATGTAGGTGGGGTCCACGTGCACGCCGACCTCCGCCGGGCCCGTCTGGCAGGCCGGGTGACGCGATGTGATCTCCCTCCCGCACGCCGCAGATCCACTCATCCACCGACCGGTCGAGGTGCGCTCGGGGGACCGCGAGTGCCTCGGAGCGACGATCGGCTTCGTGGACACGTGGCGGCCGTACCGCGAGCAGACTCCGCATCGCTCGGCGCCACCATCGAGGTTGCGACGCTCGTCTCTCCGCGTGTCCGTGATCGCTCGCTCGGGCTCGGTCCTCGCGGTCGGTATAGTCCGGCGACCTCCGCTCGGTCTGACAACTCGCGGGAGTCTGTGTGGTCGTATCGGTCGTCTCCGCGCCCGAGGTCCGCTATCCGGATGCGGCCGACTCGTTCTCGCCGGCCGAGGCCTATCCCGAGTACCGATTCGACCATCTCTCGTCCCGTCCAAACCCGGTCTACGACATGGTCCGGCGCTCCTTCGCGCAGATCGGGCTCGATGCCACGCGCTTCGGCACGCCATCCTGGAATCCGCTGGGCGGCTTCATCGCGCCCGGGAGCCGCGTCTTCGTCCTCTGCAACTTCGTGTACCACCGCCGCTTCCAGGAATCGCAGCACCAGTTCCAGGCGAAGTGCATCCATGGGTCGGTGCTGCGTGCGCTCTGCGACTACGCGTTGATCGCGACAGGTGCGGGGGGGCAGGTCCGATTCGGGAATGCGGCGTTGCAATCCTGCGTATGGGAGCAGGTGCTCTCCGACACGGGCGCTGCGGTCGTGTTGGACTTCTATCGGAAGCAGGAGGCGCCGGTCTCGGCGAAGGACCTGCGACTCTTCGTGACCGAGCGGAGCTTCCTCGGGCGCGTGACGTCCGCCGAGGGGCGCGGCGCTGCATCCGACGCCGTGGAGATCCCGCTCGGAGAAGAGAGCCTGCTCAGCGAGATCGAGGTCTCCGGGGCGCGTCGGGCGCGATTCCGGGTCTCGGACTACAAGCCGGAGCACATCGGGGCCTATCACTCCGGGTCCATACACCGATACGTGATCCACCGCGCCGTCCTGGAGTCGGACACGGTGATCAGCCTCTCCAAGCTGAAGACGCACGAGAAGGTCGGCATCACCTGCGGTCTCAAGGGCTTCGTCGGCATGGTCGGCCACAAGGATTGCCTCGCCCATCACCGCTTCGGCAGCCCGGCCATCGGCGGCGACGAATACCCCTCGCGTCTCCGAATCCTGCACGGGGTGTCGGCCTTCCAGGACTGGGTGTGCGGAAGGGATGTGGATGCCTTCCTGCAAGGCCCCGCGCAGATCCTGGACCGCACCCTGCGCCGCGTGCTGCGCCGGCTGGGTGTGAACATGGCGGGTGCCTGGTGGGGAAACGACACCGCGTGGCGTATGACGCTCGATCTGGCCCGCATCGCGCACTACGCCGGGTCCGATGGATCGATGCGGCCCGAGATGCAGCGGCGGCACCTCTCCCTGATCGACGGCATCGTGGGCGGCGAGGGCGATGGGCCGCTCGTGCCCTCGGCGGTCGATAGCGGGGTGATCGTGTTCAGCGATGGCGTCGCGATCGGCGACCGCGTCGCGGCGCGCCTGATGGGTCTCCCGCCGGATGCGATCCCGCTGATTCGCGAGGCCACACGCTCGATGTCCCATCCTCTCGTCACGGCGGGAGCGCCGCCCATCGGCGTCGTCTGGAATGGCGAATCGCGCGAGGAGGTCGTGCTGACGCCGGTGCTGGGACGCCCCTTTCGGCCGCCGTCGGGCTGGCTTGCGCATCTCGCCACGCCGCGGCGATGACGCTGATCGGAAGGCTGCGCGCGCGCTCGTACCGGGAGGGGATCGAGCAACGTGCGGCGCAGTACGGCACCGGGTTCTCGGATGCGGAGCGAGCGGCGGTGCAGCTCGAGTCGCTCAACCGCGAGTGGGCCCGCATCGTGGCCACCACGGAGCACTGGGGCGCCCAGGTCCGCAGCACGCGGCTGCCGGCGCGCTTTGCATCGCTCGAGGAGTTCGTGCGCTGCGTGCCGACCACGTCGCGACAGGACGTCCAGCAGCACGGTGCGGGGATGACGAGCCGCGAGAAGCCGGCGGACGCCGTCCGCATGACGGGGGGTTCCACGTCGACGCCGATCCAGATCCCGGCGTGGCAGTCCGAGCAGGAGTTCACCCGCTACGACATGTGGTGTGGACGAAGCTGGTACGGCGTGGACCCGGGATCGACCCTGTTCCTGCTGTGGGGTCACAGTCACCTGCTCGGGAGCGGCGCGCGCGGATGGATTCGAGCCAGGCGCCTCGAGCTCAACGATCGCCTGCTCGGCTATCGCCGCTTCTCCGCGTACGACCTCCAGCCCACGAAGATGAGACAGGCGGGCGACGAGATCCTGGCGGTCCGTCCGGACTATGTGCTCGGCTACAGCGTTGCTCTCGATCTCTTGGCGCGAGCGAACGCCGACCGCAGCGAGGCGCTTCGTGAGCTCGGCGTGCGGGTCGTGGTGGGAACTGCCGAGGGGTTTCCGGCGGCGGACAGCGTCGAGCGGCTGCTCGAGACGTTCGGTTGCCCGGTCGCCATGGAGTACGGCTCGGTCGAAACCGCGGTCGTCGCACATACCCACCCGAGCGGCGGGTATCGCGTCTTCTGGCGCAACTACTTTGCCGAGGTCGTCGGAGAGGGCCCGACACGGCAGCTCGTGCTCACGAGCCTGTATCCGCGCGCGTTTCCCCTGGTCCGGTACGAGATGGGAGACGAGATCGAGGCGACGCAAGCGCCGGCCGCTTGCGCCGGACTCGCGGAGTTCCAGCGCGTGGTGGGCCGCTGCAACGACTACGTCGTGCTGAACGACGGGTTCACGCTGCATTCGGAGATCTTCAGCCACGCGATCCGACCCTGCGCAGACGTGCGCGGATTCCAAGTGGTGCTCGACGGCAGCGAGATCCGCCTCCGCTACACCTCGGCGGACGTGCTACCGGTCGATCAAGAGCGCGAGTTGCGTGCGCGTCTGGCGAAGGTGCACCCGAGCCTCGCCGCGATCCGCCTCGAACGTGTCGCAGCACTGCGCCAGACGATCGCCGGCAAGACGCGTATGATCGTCCGGGAGTGAGCCCCGCGCCGGCGCGCGGGCGCGCGCTCAGTCGGGCTTGCGAGCCATCACGTAGAGATCGCTGCACAGCGTCGGGAACGGCCGCAGCGCACGGTCGAGCAGCCACACCGCCACACGTCGCAGATCGCCTCCGGAGTAGCCGGCCCAGTTGCGTCCCCAGACGGCGCGCTTCTCGAAGCCGAGCTCCCGCACCAACCGGACGAGGTCACCGAGCACCGGCTCGCGGACGTGACCGCGGAACTCCTCCGGGTAGAACCAGTCCTCGAAGTTCGACCAGTTCGAGCGGCCGAGGGGGACCGCGACGCGCTTGCGTAGGTTCACGGCATTCGGGCCGCTGATGACCAGCGTCCCGCCGGGCTTGAGCACGCGCCAGGCCTCGGCGAAGACCGGCCGAGGGGAGTGGTGCCAGTGCTCGAGGCTGTCGAAGCACGTGACGACATCGAGGCTCTCGTCCGCAAAGGCTTCTGCCCAGTGGCGGATCGGCGTCTCGATCACGCGCACGCCTAGAGGCCGGTGCAGACCGATCGAATCGATGGGGTGGGCGCGGTTCACGGAGTCGCCGAAGTCGTCGACGAGCCAGGTCTGCATGCCGAGGGCGGCGCAGGCTGGGGTGAAGAGCCCGATGCCCCCGCCGAGGTCGGCAATCGCGGCGCCGCGGCGAAGCACCCACCGCACGTGACAGGCGATGCGCGCCGCGTCCGCAAGCTGCTCTTGCCGGAGGGACTCCGGGTAGCGCCGGGCCAGCGTCTGGACGGCCTCTAGGACCCGATCAGCGACGGCACGGGGTTTGATCGCTGCGGGGGGACGCCCGAGATTGGATGCCGCATGAGCGGGGATGGACTCCAGCGTGGCGATCGGCGCGTCCAGGGCGACAGACATGTTCGGCTCTCCTTCCCTTCAAGTGGCTGTTTCGGCGAACACGTGGCAGGCGAAAGTCCTTTTTTCCTGCGGCAGAAGCGCGGACCCGATTCCGGCTCGAGTTTTTCTTCGGGCAGGCCGACACCTAGACCCGCGTGACGCCACCTCCTCTACAGGCCGGAGATCCAGGGCCCCGCGGGGCAAGGCGCAGGGAGGGCCGCCGACGATGAAGGTGCTGATCGACGGGACCATGGCGAGAGGCGGCGGGGGCTTCACCTACCTCGTCAACATCCTTCCTCGCATCGCGGCCTTCGCTCCGGAGGCGCACTTCCGCGTACTCGTCCGGAGCGAACGCGTCGCGGCGGCGATCCAACCTGCTCCAAACCTCGAAGTCGAGCTGCTGCCACCGGCGGGTGTCTTCGGGCGCCTGCGCTTCACCGCGCGCGAGGCCGCGCGCCGGGCACGAGCGTGGGGTGCGGATCTCTACTTCTCGGCAGGAGAGTCGGCGGCGCTCGGCGCGCACTGTCCGACGATCGCGAGCTTCCGCAACCCGAACGTCTTCACCGACCTCGATCAGGGCTGGTCGTGGCGCGATCGCACCCGCCTCCAGCTCCTGCGCGCCGTTGCGCGCATCTCGGCGCTCGCCTGCGATCGGATCATGTTCGTGAGCGAGGATTCCGCGAGCTGGATCGGCGACGCGATCGACCTCCCCGCGGAGAAGCGCGCGGTCGTGTATCACGGGATCGATCGCGATGCGTGGAGCAGTGCGTCGAGAGAGCCAGTGTACCCGTGGTCATACATCCTCTCGGTCAGCTCGATCTACCGCTACAAGAACTTCGTCAAGCTGATCGAGGCGTATGCGGCGCTCGCGGAACGGCGGCCCGACGTTCCCGACCTGGTCATCATCGGGGACGATCAGGATCACGAGTACGCGCGCAAGATGGAGGCCGCACGCGCCGCGACCGGCTCGCTCTCCGGGCACATCCACGTACTCGGCGAGGTTCGCTACGCGGACATGCCCGCCTGGTATGCCGGAGCGGATCTGTTCGTGTTCCCGTCCCACCTCGAGACGTTCGGACATCCGCTGCTCGAGGCGATGGCAAGTGATGTGCCGGTCGTGGCCGCGGACATCCCGGTCTTTCGCGAGATCGCGGGTGACGCGGCCGTCTACGCCGACCCGCACGACGCCGGGTCGCTCGCCGGCGCCATGGAGAGCGTCCTCTTCTCGCTTTCGCGCGAGATGCTGCTCAAGCGTGGGCGCGAACGCGTGAGGGAATTCAGCTGGGATCGCACTGCGAGGCGGCTCCTCGAGCTCTTCCGCGATGTGGTCGAGACGAGCGCGGCGCAGGGTCGGTCCGTCACGACGCACGGGCGGCGAAGCTTCGTCGGGCTCGAGCCCATGCCGAGCGGGCCCGGCCACCACGCGCGCGCGAGCCTTCGCTGACACCGCGTCCTTTCGAGGCGTTCGAACGGCGCATTAGCGCTCGGCCTCGCGCTATGTTGCGACGGCCGTGCCGCGCCCCCGGGTCCTGATCAACGCGCTGTCGCTCACCTACGGCGGGGGCCGGAGCTACGTCGTCAACTTGCTGCGCGAGCTGGGACGCGATGCGCGCGGCTTCGACGTCACCGTACTCACGGCGGCCGGCCAGCTCTCCGCGGAGGAGACCAGCGGGGTGCGGGTGCAGACGCTGCAACTCCCGTCGCCGCGCTTCGCCTCGCGCGTCGCCTTCCGCGTCCTGTACGAGGAAGCCCTGCTCCCGCTCCACGCCACTCGTTACGACCTGCTCTACTGCCTCGCCGACCTGTCTCCCGCCGTGGGACTCGTTCCGACCGTCGTCGCGCTACGCAATCTCAACATCTACGACCGTCGCTTCTACGACACGCGGCGGCTGCGCGTCCTCGAGCGCCTGGTGCGCCTCGGTCTTCGCCGCGCGGAGCGCGTCGTGTTCCCGTCGCGCGCGGCAGCGGATCTGATCACGAAGCGAATCCCGCTACCGCCCGAGCGAATCGCCGTGATCCCCCACGGCGTCGCGCGCGACGCCTTCGCCGAGGGGGACGCGCCGTCCGCGGCGGATGTTCCGCCCTACCTCTTCCTGCCGGCTGCGCTCGAGCGGCACAAGAACATCCCCGTTTTGCTTGAGTGCCTGGCCCACGTCAAGGATCCACGGCTGCAGGTGTGGGTAGCAGGCGGCGCAGATCTCGATCCCGCGTGTGAAGCGGCTCTGCGCCGGATCGTTCAGAGCCTCCGCGTCGAGTCGCGGGTCCGATTCCTGGGCCGTGTTCCATACCGCGAAATCCTGGGCCTATATCGCGGCGCCGTGGCGCTCGTGTTTCCCTCGCTGATCGAGACGTTCGGCCATCCCCTCCTCGAGGCGATGGTGGCGGGGACGCCGATCGTCGCCGCGGACATCCCCTCCTTCCGGGAGATCGCGGGGGACACGGCGCTGTACTTTCCGGCCCGCGACCCCGTGCGGCTTGCTCAGGTGATCGATCAGATGCGGCGCGAGCCGCAGGCGACTCGCGCGCGTGTCGAGCGCGGCTTCCGCCGTGCGCAGGAGTTCTCGTGGTCGCGCAGCGTCGATCGCCTGTGCGAGGTGTTCAACGAAGCGCTCGGCTCCGCGCGGGCGCGTCCCACGGTGCAGCGTCCGTCCGCGACGGACGAGACCGGGGAGCCGGCCGTGACGGAGCCACCCCTGCGCGTCGTCCACTTCCAGCGCCGTCCCAAAGCCGACTACTACAGCATGGAGCGGCTCTTCGCCGACGTGCGCAGGGCGTCGCCCCCCGACGTCGCGATCGAGGCGCGTGAATCCCGTTACGAGAGCACTGGGCTGTGGCGGCGGCTCCACGCTGTGCTCGAGGCAGCCCGCCATCAGGGGGACGTCAACCACGTCACGGGCGACGTCCACTTCCTCGCGTGTCTCATGCAGCGACGTCGCACGGTGTTGACTGTGCACGATTGCGTGACGCTCGAACGGTTGACCGGGCTGGCCTACTGGGCTCACTGGTTCTTCTGGTATTGGTGGCCGAGCCGTCGCTCGCATGTGATCACGGTGATCTCGGAGTCCACCCGGCGCGAGTTGCTGCGCCACCTCCGCTTCGATCCCGCGCGGATTCGCGTCATCCACGATTGCGTCTCGGACTCGTTCCGCGCGGATCCCCGTGGGTTCGACGCGAGCCGCCCGCGGATCCTGATAATGGGCACCTCGGCGAACAAGAACGTCGAGCGGATGGTGGCGGCGCTGCGCTGCATTCCCTGCCGCTTGACGATCGTCGGTCGGCTCTCGGAGTCGCAGCGCGCCGCGCTCGCCGACAGCGGCCTCGAGTACGAGAGCCGCACCGGATTGAGCGACGAGGAGTTGGTTCAGCAGTATCGAGATGCCGACCTGCTGCTCTACGCCTCGACCTACGAGGGGTTCGGCCTTCCCATCGTCGAGGCCCAGGCCGTGGGGCGGCCCGTGGTGACCTCGAATCTCTACTCGATGCCCGAGGTTGCGGGCGACGCGGCCTGTCTGGTCGATCCCTCGGACGTGGAGAGCATACGCGGCGGTGTCCTGCGGGTGATCCGAGACGCCTCCTATCGGGAGCAGCTCGTGGCCGAGGGGTTCCGGAATGTCGAGCGTTTCCGGCCCGGCGTGATTGCTGCGCAGTACGCGCAGCTCTATCGCGAGATCGGTCGCGCGAGCGAGAGCTGACAGCAACACGCGATTGACAATCGTCGCCCGCTGCGACGAAGATGGCCGCGACCGAAGCTGCGGGTTGGTGATGCCGACGATGACGGGAGTCGCGGATCGCGTTCCGGTGCGTCTCGGGATCTTCGTGACGCACCCGATCCAGTATTTCGCGCCCTTGTGGCGATCTCTCGCCGCCACGCATGGGCTCGATCTGAAGGTCCACTTCTTCAGCGATCACAGCGTGCGGGGCGGCATCGACCCCGGATTCGGCGTGTCCGTGGCGTGGGACGTGCCCGTGCTCGAAGGCTACCCGCACGAGTTCATCACGCGGGACGCGCCGTGGCAGAAGCCTGGCCGCGTCTCGCTGCCCGACGTGCGCAACCGGATCCGCCGCGAGCATTTCGACGCCGTCCTGGTCCACGGGTACTCAGCCCGTTTCGAGCGGCAGGTCCTGCGCATCGCGCGTGCGGCAGGGGTCCGCACGCTGCTGCGCGGAGAGTTCGCCGAAGTGATTCCCTTCGACGGCCGCTCCGCATGGAAGAGCGTGCTGCGAACGATCTACCTGCGCCGGCTCTACAGCCGGATCGATGCCTTCTGCCATCTCGGCGAGGAAGGGCGCATCCATCTGGTTCGCCACGGAGTCCCCGGGGACAAGATGTTCTTCTCTCCCTACGCAGTGGATACCGAGCTCTTCGAAAAGCAGGTCTGCTCGCTCGATCGGGCGCAGTGTCGCCAGGAGCTCGGAATCGAAGAGGACCAGGTCGTCCTGTTGTTCAGCGGCAAGCTGATCCCGAAGAAGGCGCCCCTCCTGCTCGTCGAGGCGTTGCGGCGCCTGCCTCGGCTCGAGAAGGTGGTCCTGCTGGTGGTAGGTGACGGGGAGCAGCGCGCGCAGGTCGAGCGCGACGCGCGAGCGGTCCTGGGCGATCGCCTCCTCATGCCCGGCTTCGTCAACCAGAGCGCCATCGGGCGCTACTACGCGTCCGCCGACATCTTCGTGATGCCCTCCCACTACGAGACGTGGGGACTCGTGGTGAACGAGGCGATGCAGTTCTCGTTGCCCGTTGTCGTCAGCACGAGCGTGGCCTGTCACCGGGATCTCGTCGTCGGAGACGAGACGGGCATGGTCTTCCACGACGGCGACGTCGAATCCCTCGCGCGCGGCCTAGCCCGGTTCATCGGCGACCCGTCGCTTCGCCGGCAGGCGGGAGAGCAGGCTCGCAAGCGCATCGCCGCCTACTCCATCGAGGCGAGCGCAGCGGGAATCCGACGGGCGCTCGGGCTCTAGGGGCGGCTCCCCGGATCGGGCGGGTGATAGGATGCCCCGCGTGGGGGGAACGCAGCCGGGCCGCTCCGACACCGAATCTGCCCAGCGGAGCAGCGAGCGATTCCGGCTGGCGCGACTCGCGGTCGTGTTCGGTGGCGTCGAGCGGGGTGTCGCGGCCGCTGTGTCGTTCGCGCGTGTTCCCTTGTTGCTGTGGGGGCTCGACCTACGCGACTACGGCCTGTGGGCGGCGATTCTCGGGATCGTCGCGGCCGCGAACCTGCTCGACTTCGGCCTGCATTTCGGTGTCGTCAACGCGGTTTCCGATTCACGCGGACGCGACGATCGCGAGGCGGTGAGCGGCGCGATCGCGACGGCGTTCGTGGTCTACAGCATCGTCTCCGTCACCGCGGCGCTCGTGCTCGTCCCTTTGCTCTCGTGGGTTCCTTTGCACGCGGTGATCGGCGCGGGCGAGCAGGACGCGGTCCTCGTGCGCAACGTGGCGTGGGTCGGATTCGCCGGGCTGATCCTCGTGATGCCGTTGAAGGTCTATGCGGCGAGCCTCACCGGGCACCAGGAACAGTGGGTCGTGTCCCTGTTCCGGTCGTTCCAGGCGGTTGCGCAGCTCGTGGCGCTCGCCGTCGCCTTCGCGGTCTTCCACGTCGGGCTGCTCGGAGTGGCCTGGGTCGGACTGGTGAGCGATCTCCTCTCGGCGAGTCTGTTCGGGCTCTGGGTGGAGCGTCGTCGGCCGGGCCTGCGGGTGCGGCCGGGTCTGGCCTCGCGTGCCCAGGCCCCGATCCTCCTCGCGACGGGGGCGATGTTCGTCACGATCAACCTCGCGAACCTGGCCAAAACCTCCTTCGGAAGCACGATCGTTTCGTACGGGCGCGGCCCGGAGGCGGTGGCGTCGCTCTCCGTGCCGCTAGGCCTGTTCACGATCGCCCTCGGACTCGCTTCGATGATCGCGGTCAGTCTCTGGCCTGCGTACGGCGAGGCGGCCGCTCGCGGCGAATGGGGCTGGATCGACCGGGCCTTCACGCTCGGTTCGAAAGCCTCGCTCTGCGTCGCCGCCGCATTCGCGGTGCTCGGCACCTTCTTCGGCGCTGACGTCATCCGGCTTTGGGCCCCGAAGGCCGGAATCCCGGGTCCCGCGCTGGTCACGTCGTTGGGCGTCTGGCTCGTCGCGCAGGCCGGTGTCAACGCCGCGGCGACCCTGCTGAACGGCATGGGACGGCTCCGCGTCGTGGCGATCTGCTGCGTGATCGAGGGCCTCATGGTCGTCTCCGCCAGCCTCGTGGTCGTGCGGGCGTGGGGAGCGAACGGAGTGGCCCATGCGATGGCGCTCGCGGGTGTCGCGAACGCCGCGTTCCTCCTGTTCGTGGCCGTTCCATCCGAGACTGGACGCCGCATAGGATCGCCGGTCGCCATGCTCGGGCGTCTTGCGCTCTGCATCGCGGCGGCGTCGGCCATCGCGGGGTGCGCGAGCATCGCGCTCGCGGAGGCACGCCCCCTGGTGCGGCTGTTCGCTGGGGCTGGCCCAGTGGCCGCGTCGCTCGCCGCGCTCTTCTGGACGGTGCTCCTCACGCCAGCCGAGCGCGTGCGCCTGACTTCTGCGTGGTCGCGCCACAGCGCGCCCGGGGTGGCCTAGCTTTCGCGACCCGGCCGCCTCGACCGTGCGCCGTCGAGCACTGCCGCGAGCCGCTCTGCCTGCCGTTTCCAGCTGAACGGCTCCAAGACGGGAGCGTTGGGGGCCATCCGCGTCTTCGAAGGACTCGTGCCCGACGCACACCGACAGGCTTCGGTCTCGAGAAAGTCCGCGGCTTCGATCTCGCGGGTCGCGACCGCGACCTGGGGACAGCTGGCGATGACGGGTTTCAGCTCGTCGAGCGGCTCTCCGAGTACCAGGACCGGCGTGCCGGAGGCGAAGTACTCGAGCTCCTTAACACCGAGTTTCAGTGTCCCCGTGCCTCGGGTCGAAGTGAAGAGCAGGAGCACGTCCGATCCGCGCATCAGCGAGAACGAGCGCGCGCGAGAGACCCAATCGTGGCTTCGAACGATCGAGTCGAGGCCGACCGGCGCGAGCAGCTGCGCGAGCTGATCGCTCGGGCGGGCGTATTGGTGCAACGTAACGTCTGCCCGGTCAAGCACGCCGCGGCGCCCGAGCTCGAGGAAGACGTCCGCGAGGAGCCGGGTCTCGTGTTGAGGGTTGAGCGTGCCGAGATAGGTCACGCAGAAGCCAGGTCCCGGTCTTTCGGGCTCGCTTCGCGCCATCATCTCGTCGTCGTAGCCGCTGTAGACGACGACGGGAGAGCGCGCGAACTCCCGTGCGTCCAGCTCCGCCTGCGCAGCGCAGGTCTCGGTCATCGCGGCCGCCGTTCGCAGCCGGCGCGCGGTCGCCCAGCGGACCAGCGGTCGCAAGACAGGCGGATGGAAGAGACTCCAGGGGTCCTTGTAATCGGCGACCCACGGGACGCCCTCCGTGGCGTGCAGCGCGCTCGCGATCGCGTGCGTGGACGCATCGCCGTGGATCGCCCACGTCACGTCCAGCGGAGCGCGCTGGTGCAGCATGCGCGCCGCTCGGAAGGCGTGGCGCGCCCATCCCGCGTAGGGTCCCCAGCCGACGGCATCCCACGCAGTTCGCAGCTTTCGAATCGCCGCGTTGCGCACCCTCGGCTCGGTCGTCCGCGGAATCGCGAGCGGATCGAACGCGGGATCCGAGAGGCGTCCGTCGATGGCGAGCATGCGCGGTGACTGCGCATCGAGCGCGCGCGCGACGCTCTCTTCGATGGACGGGATCGCAGCCGGTAGGGGGTGGGACCAGTCCACTGTCAACACGGAGACTTCCCAGCCGAGCTTCGTCAGCTCGCGTCCCATCCAGCTCGGACGCGTCGGCGAGACGTGTGCCAGCGGCTCGTAAGCAAAGGTGATGATCAGGACGTGGGGCGAGCGTCCTGCGAGCGACCGCGTCTGGTTCACCGGAGGGCCGCCGAGGCCAGCCTTCTCGCCGCGTCGGCCCGACCGGGCAGCGACGCGCGGACACGTCGGCTGGCTCGCATGCGCGCCAGCGAGTACCGGCTCCAGGCGAGCAGGTTAGCGAGCTCCCACAGGCAAACGACCTCGCGCGCTCGCATCGATTCGTCGTCGGCGGCCACGGAGCGCATCGTCGGACCCAGCAGATCACCGATCGGTCCCGGCTCGTGCACGAGATCGAGGATCCACTCGCGCAGCGGCCCCACCAGCCAGCGCTCCTGCGGTGGGATGAATCCCTGCTTCGGTCGCGTGACGATCCGATCCGGCACGAGTCCCTGGATCGCGCAGCGAAGCACGCGCTTCACCTGTCCATCTCCGACGAGCAGGTCGGGCGGAAGGGCGAAGGCGAACTCCGCGATGCGATGGTCGCAGAAGGGAAGCCGGACCTCGCGCGAGTGCGCCATGCTGAGTCGGTCGCCGAACCGGAGCAGCGACGAGAGCATGGTGCGGAACGATAGCGTCCATAGGATCCGCGACACCGCGTGGCGGTCGTCGACCTCTTCCTCGCGCGCGGGCTCCGGCCGGTCCGGCCGCGCAGATGCGAGCCATTCGCGCCGGTACAGATCGCTCCGCGTGAGCTGTGGACGGCCGGTGGCGCGGCGCATGGCCGAGCGCAGCGGGGCCAGCGCGTTCGTCGCGAGTGCGATCCGGCTCCAGGAGAAGAGGGCGGGGTTGCTGCGCGCGGCTGCGGAACGTTCGTGCAGCCACGCCCGCCAGCGGTGCTGCGCGCGAAGCTGGGCGAGGAACTGCATGACGATCATGTTGCCATAGCCGCCGAGCACTTCGTCGGAGCCCTGCCCGTCGAGCAGCACGACGACTCCGTTGCGGCTGGCGAGGTGGAACACACACCACTGCGCGAACTGGCTGAAGCCGCCGATCGGAAACTCGGCGTGCCAGTACACGGCGTCGGCCTCGTCGAGGAACCTCGCTGGCGTCGGCGCGACCTCGAACGGCCGGGTCCGGCTGGCCTCCACCACGAGGTGGGCGTAGTCCCCTTCGTCGAGGGAATCGCCGGGGAAGCGGCCCGTGAAGGTCCGAAGGTCCGCCTGCGGCTCCAGGCGACGCATCAACGAGACGACGGTCGAGGAGTCGAGGCCTCCTGAGAGGCACGATCCGACCGGAACGTCGCTGCGCAGCCGGAGTCGCACCGAGTCCGTGAGGAGCTCGATGAGGTCCCGGGCAGCGCTCCGGACATCGCGCTCGCCGTAGCCCGCGCGCCCGGTGACGTCGGCCGACCAGTAACACCAGCTGCGGACGATCCGGACGTCGTCCGCATCGATCCGCACCTCCAGCGCATGGGCGGGCAGCAGCTGGTGAACGCCGCGCACGAGGGTCCGCTCGCTGGCGTCGATGCGGGTCGAGCCGTCCTCCGCGTACGCGGCGAGAACGCCCTCGTCCACCGCGAGATCGACGCCCTCGAGCAGCGCGAGCGCCTTCACTTCCGACGCGAACGCGAATGTGTCACCGGTGTGCGCGTAGTGGAATGGCTTCTCACCGAAGCGATCGCGCGCGCAGAACAGGATGCGGCGAGCGCCATCCCAGAGCGCGAACGCGAACATCCCGTTGAGCTCGCGCAGGCACTCGGATCCCCAAGCCTTGTAGGCCTCCAGCAGGACCTCGGTGTCGCTCTGCGTTCGGAACCGGTGCCCCAGACCCTCGAGGCGCTTGCGTACCTCGACGAAGTTGTAGATCTCGCCGTTGTACGAGATCGCGAGCTGGCGTTCGGCGTCGACCATCGGCTGACGGCCGCCTTCCGACAGGTCGATGATCGCGAGGCGGCGATGACCGAGCGCGCAGTGGCCATCCGCGGAGAGCCAGAATCCCTCGCCGTCGGGCCCACGATGGGCCTGGACGTCGCACATGGCCCGGACCGCGTCCGGATTCGCGCTGTCGCGAGAGACGATTCCGGCGATCCCGCACATGTGGCTTCGAGCCTAGGGATGTCCGGGTGCCGGCGCCGGCGTTGCTGCCGTCGTGGCGACGGCCCAGATCGTGATGGGCCACTCCTGCTCGTTGAGGTGCAACAGCAGCCAGGCGCGCGCGTCTCCCAGGAGCCCGCGCGCCATCTCGAAGGTCGGCCATCCCTCCGGCGCTCCGGAATCGATGAGCAGCCGCAGAGCCTCCCGGTTACCCCACGCCTCGACGACCACGCGGTCGAAATGGTTCCGCAGCACACGAGCGAATCCCTCGGGCGTCCAGCGCGAATAGTCGTCGGGCGCCGCGTGGACCGGAACGAGGAAGGGAACCGCAGCGATCAGCCGGCCACCAGGTTGCAGCACCCGCGCGCACTCGGCGAGGCCTCGCCGCGGATCCGACACATGCTCGAGGATGTTGTCGAGGACGACCGTGTCGCAGGACGCGTCCGCGTACCGCTCGAGATTCGCGATGTCGACCTCAGGATAGTTCGGCGCGATGTTCCAGCTCCGGTACTCGAGCAGGCGCGAGAGAGACGGGGAGCTTCCGCCGAACTCGACCACGTCGCCGAGATCGACTCCCTTCAGCATCCGGGCGAGCCCGGCGTACATCGGGATTCGGTTGAAGCTCATCTCGATGCCGTCGAGCACGATGTCGTAGACCCCGGGAGGCGTGACCTCAGCCCTCCGAGAGTTCCGGCCCGGACGCTGCAGCTCGAAGGCATCGCGCGTGACATAGCGGGTCGCGCGTCGCGCGACCCAGCGCGCCGCACGGCGCAGGAAGCGATTCGCCATGCTGTTGTCTCCTGCCCGAGCGAGTACAGCGAAACCCCCGGATCTGGCGCTTTAGCATAAGGCACGCTCGATCGTGGAACGATGCGGGTCGCATCGACCGGGGCCCGCGTCGCGCACTGCGCCGCAGGGGTCTCGCGCAAGCTACAGTGAGCCCGTCCGAACAGCCGCCACGCGTGACGCCGTACTCCGCAGTGACTCAGTATGCATCGTTCGCTGCTCGAGATTCTCGTATGCCCTGCCTGCCGCGCAGACGCGCCCCTCGAGCTGCGAGCGGATGCCAGCCAGGGCGACGACATCGCCGAAGGCGCCCTGAGGTGTCCGTGCGGAGCTTGCTATGCGATCCGGCGCAGCACCCCCCGTTTCGTCGCGACGGAAGAGGACTACTGCGGCAACTTCGGATTCCAGTGGCAGCGCTGGAAGTCGATCCAGGTCGACCGGCTGGCCGGCCACCACGTGTACGAGACGCGATACTTCGACCAGGTCCCCTGGGACCGGGAATGGATGCGCGGCAAGCTGATCCTCGACGTGGGCTGCGGGTCGGGTCCATTCACGGATGTGGCGGCGCAGTATGGCGCCAGGGTCGTCGCATGCGACCTTAGCAACGCGATCGACGCGTGCCGCGACAACACGCGGGTTCATGGCGATCGGGTCCATACCGTTCAAGCCTCGATCTATGCATTGCCATTCCGGGAGGGCGTCTTCGACGCAGCCTTCTGCTTCGGCGTGATCCAGCACACCCCCGATCCCGCCCTCACCATGGATTCGATCCCCCGGTTCGTCCGCGGCGGGGGCTTGCTCGCATACGATTTCTACGAGAAGACGCCCTGGGAACGGCCGTGGGTGCCTCGCTATTTCCTGAGGCGATTCACTCCCCGATGGTCGCAAGAGCGGCTCCTGCTCTTCTCGCACGTGCTGACCGCCATCTTCTTCTTGCCGGCGTGGGTGCTCGCCCACCTTCGGCTCTTGCGGCCGTACCTGCCTGCGTTGCCGATCGCAATCGAAACGCACAGGGAGCTCTCGATCGCGGACGACTACCGCTGGACGCTGCTCAACACCTACGACTGGTACGGGCC
>Ga0335069_10002735_pt1 | contig 26944 bp, 21 predicted proteins | sample Lox_Sample_11_FD_206714 | JGI IMG/M metagenome (GOLD analysis project Ga0335069, IMG submission 206714) | Soil microbial communities from Loxahatchee National Wildlife Refuge, Florida, United States - Lox_Sample_1.1 | ecosystem: Environmental > Terrestrial > Soil > Wetlands | place: USA...
TTATCCCGAAGCCCAGTTGCAACTCGGTAAAGCTTGCTATCGCGACCACCAGTATGACCAGGCTTTGACCGCGCTGAACGCTGTGCCCGACGGGCCGCTGAGCAACGAAGCCAATTTCTATATCGGCCTGGTGGCTTACGCAAAGAATGATTTCTTGCAGTCGGAAGCTGCGTTCTCCCGAGTCGCCGCGCGTCTTCCGCTCACCGAGATTTACAACAATCTGGGTGTAACCGCGAATCACCGCGACCGCAAGACCGCCATTGAATACTTTCAGAAAGCAATCAATTCTGATCCCAGTGACGGCGATTATCACTTCAATCTCGCGATCGCCCTCTATCGCTCTGGCGATGTCGCCGGAGCGAATCGCAATCTGCAGGATGCAGTGTCACTCAATCCCGAGGACACTGAGGCTCGCTCATTCCTTAATGCCCTGGGGGGTGGTCAGCATGGAGTCGTACCTGCCAGCCTCAAAGTTCCGGCCGAGCGTCTGCAGACCAGCTACGACGAAAGTTCGTTCCGCCAGCTATCGCTCAAGCTTGCTGCCGCGGCCGAGCAGCGTCTCTCTAAAGTCGATGCGCACGCTCATGCGCAATTTCACACTGACCGTGGGCGTCAACTCCTGAAGCAAGGTTTTATGAGCGATGCCGAACGTGAGTTTCGCGAAGCCGTTTCGCTCGATTCGGCTAATGCCGATGCCCACGCAGGCCTCGCTAGCGCTCTGCTCGAAAGCGGCAATCCCAGCGAGTGCCGCGCTGAGGCAGAACAAGCTCTCAAGCTCCGCCAGTTTGCTGAACCTTTACTGGTACTGGCGCAGCTTGACCTGAAAGACAATAAAATTGATTTAGCTTCGCAGGAAGTGGATCGCGCGTTGCGGTTGGAGCCAAACAACCCCACTGCTCAGGCACTCAAGCGATCCGTAGCAGCCAAGCTCGCGCAGGAAGGGCAGCCGCTGCCAAATCGATGAATGTCCGCGCCAAGGCGCTTGTTCTCGCCCTTCTCGCAATAATCATTTTGTGCTCAGTATCGTCGGCCGAAGTACTCAAGATCGTCGTCAACGATACCATCCAGCCGATCACCGAAGAGTACATCGGGCGCGCCATCGCCGACGCCGAACGCAATCATGATCAGGCGCTCCTGATTGAGATCAACACTCCCGGCGGGCTGCTGACTTCAATGGAAGGTATCATTCAGGCGATTCTCGCCTCTAGAGTCCCGGTAATTATTTACGTCACTCCGAGTGGCGGAAGCGCGGCATCAGCAGGTTTCTTTATTCTGGAAAGCGCCGACGTCGCGGCCATGGCACCTGGCACGAACACTGGTGCCGCACATCCCGTCTCGATGTTTGGTGAGGTGAAGGGCGACATGCGAGAAAAATTGGAGAACGACACTGCCGCCTTGATGCGTTCGTACGTCTCCAAACGTGGACGCAACGTAGAAGTGGCTGAAAGCGCAATCCGGCAATCAAAATCATTCACTGATCAAGAAGCTCTCTCTCACAAATTGGTTGAATATGTCGCGAGCGACGAAAAGGATTTGTTTAAGCAGTTGCAAGGCAAGCCTATCAAGAGGTTCGACGGCCAATTCGTAACTCTAAACTTGGCAGATGAGACAGTTCGGCCCTTCGGAATGACCGTAAGACAACGGATTCTGGATTTTTTCATGGATCCGAACATGGCGTTCGTGCTTTTGGCGGTTGGGGCACTAGCGCTTTATATCGAGTTCAACCATCCGGGCATGGCTTTACCTGGAATGATTGGTGTCATTTGCATTCTTCTTGCTGCCTTTGCATTCAATCTTCTTCCCACTCGCTTCGCGGCTTTGGTGCTCATTTTTGCTGCCTTTGCCATGTTCGCCTTGGAGGCCAAGTTTTCTACCCACGGCGTTCTAGCGCTCGGCGGAATCGTCACCCTGACCTTGGGTGGCCTCTTACTGGTAGACGCCCCGATCCCAGAAATGCGCGTACATCTCTTCACTGCTCTCGCCGTCAGCTTACCGTTGGGGATCATTACGGTCTTCCTGATGAGCATCGCACTTAAGGCCCGCGCTAATAAGATTGTTACTGGCCCTCAGGGACTGATCGGCGAAGTTGGCATGGCTCAGACTGCGCTCTCGCCACAAGGCAAAGTTTTCGTCCACGGAGAGATCTGGGACGCCGTCGGATCGACCACCATACCTTCCGGGCAGATGGTCGTTATCCGCAAAGTCGATGGATTGCAACTGCAGGTTGAGCCGAAATCATCTAGCCCATCGGTCGCCTCCGTCGAGTCGATAGTTTAGCGGTTTCGGGCACCTTGTCAGCCAACATTGCGAAGCCTCGAATCACCGGATTGGCCAGCGGAATTGCGCTACAATCCGCCTTAGAGCAATCGTTTTTGATTAGAGCGGAGGTCCCAAATGGAACTTGGGTTTGGCTTTACCACCATTGTCATCATTATTGTTGTTCTCTACCTCCTCAGCTCGATCAAGATCCTTGCCGAGTACGAGCGCGGCGTCATCTTCCGCTTGGGCCGCCTGCTACCCAATGCCAAGGGTCCCGGAGTTATTCTCGTTTTCGCACCGCTCGACCGGATGGTCCGCGTATCGCTTCGCCAGGAGGCCTTGGAAGTCCCACCCCAGGACATCATCACCCGCGATAACGTGACGCTGAAAGTGAACGCAGTCATCTTCCTGCGCGTGATTGAGCCGCGCAAAGCGGTGGTCGAAGTTTCCAACTACGTCTACCAGACTTCGCAGTTTGCGCAGACGACACTTCGGTCGGTTCTTGGCGAACAGGAACTCGACGAACTCCTGGCTCATCGCGACAAGATCAATTTGCGCCTACAAAGCATCCTCGACACACATACCGCTCCCTGGGGAGTGAAAGTGGCAAATGTCGAAGTGAAGCAGGTCGATCTGCCAGAATCCATGCTGCGCGCGATGGCGAAACAAGCCGAAGCCGAGCGCGAAAAGCGCTCGAAGATCATTCACGCCGAAGGCGAATTCTCAGCTGCGCAGCGCCTGGTCGACGCTTCGAAACTGCTAGCAACCGAGCCGGTTAGTATCCAACTGCGCTATCTGCAGACGCTGACCGAAATCGGCGTTGAGAAGAATACGACCGTGGTCTTCCCGGTCCCGGTCGACTTCTTCTCAGGAATTCAGAAGTTGCTGGGCAAAGGGCCTGGTGGCGCGCCCACAGAAAGCAAGCCTTAAGAAAACGCGAGGGAGCAATGGCAAAAGCATCCGAAGATACTGAGATTACACTCGGAACCGGAAAGTTACTGGCCTTATTTTTCGGGTTGGTATCCCTCTGCGCGGTGTTTTTTGCTCTGGGCTTTTCTTTTGGGAGAAATTCCGTTCTGAAGATTTCTCCCACAGAAGCCGTGGCTCAGACTACCCCGGCGCCTAGCGTTCTTCGTCCCTCCGCGTTGAAGACCAGCACACCGGTGGAGAGCTCAACCGATTCCAGCCCGAAAGACGCGGACACATCGGCGAAACAGGATTCCGGCGCGGCCACGAATGCACCGGCCCCGTCATCTGATGCGAAGCCAGCACCGCCCGATCCCGCCGTCGCTCCTGCCCAAGGCTCATATTTCGTACAGGTGGCGGCAGTCTCCAAGCAGGAAGATGCCGAAGCGCTCGTCGACGCGCTCAAGAAAAAACAGTATCCGGCATTCGCCTCGAATGGCTCCTCTGACAAGCTGATCCACATCCAGGTGGGGCCGTATGGTGACGTGAAGGAAGCCGAAGCCATGCGCACAAAACTTACCGGCGACGGCTACAATCCGATTCTTAAAAAGTAGCCAAAGGCTAGTCGCTTGGCAGTCAGGCGAATCGCAACATTTTTGCATTCTTACTTCTGACTTCTGCGTTCCTAGCTCCTAGCTACTGTGCCTCTCTTCCTTCCACGGATCTCCGCGCATGTGATAACCGTTCTGCTCCCAGAAGCCCGCGACATCGTGATCAAGGATCTCAAACGACCGCACCCACTTCACTGACTTCCAGGCGTAGAGATGAGGAACAATCAGCCGCAGGGGATAACCGTGATCGAGTGGCAGCGGCTGCCCATCATGATGGGTGGCGAGCAGCACCTCTTCGCGGTCAAGATCGGCGATTGCCAGGTTGGCAGTGTAGCCCTGCTCTGCGTGGATCAAAACATGACTGGCTTGAGGTTTCGGATTGGCCCTTCGAAGTAGTTCGCGCACTGCTACTCCGTCCCACGCGTTATCGAAGCGACTCCAGCGAGTGACGCAGTGAAAATCGCTGACATGACGTATCTTCGGCAACGCGTTGAATTCTTTCCAGGAGAATCGTAGCGGCGTCTCAACCAGCCCATGGATTCGAAAGTCCCAGGCCTCAGCATCGAACCGTGGAATCGAGCCGTAATGCAACACCGGCCACTTCAACGTAAGCGATTGCCCAGGCGGCAGTCGCCCGGCCTGCTTCATCTGCCGTTCACGCTCGCGCCGTTCGTTGCCTTCAAAAAGCACTTGTTTATCCTCGTTACTCGCCTCTAGCTACTATTATGTATCCATGAATGAGAGCGAAGAAACATTTCAGCGAATATTACACGCCATTGCCGATCCTACCCGCAGGCATATCTTACAGGCCCTGAAAGAGCGCGGAGCATGTTCCATTGGCAAGGAAGTCGGCCTCTGCGCATCCGACGTCGAAGTCCGAATACGTCTTTCGCAGCCCACCATTTCGCATCACATGACGATTCTGAGAAAGGCTGGCCTGGTAGAAGCCGTAAAGGTAGGTCAGTGGAGATGGTACCGAAGGAACGAGCCAGCGCTGCGGCAATTCACGCGCCGCCTAAGCGAGATTCTCTAGTCGCCCGCCGACGCTGCTTGCGTTTTTTGGGATAAGCGACGCACTTGCGCGATCAAGTCCGCTACTTCAAAAGGCTTCACTAAATAGGGGACGTTTTTCTCCTGCAGGAAGTCGCGTACTTCCGGTTCTGCCATGCGAGAAAACGTAACCAGCAAATGCTTTTCAAGCCCGGCCACATTCTCGACCATCCATACGTAGAGTTCAGAAAGCTGGCTGATGCCAGGCATCTTTCCGTCAACGATCACTGCGTCGAACTTATCTCTACCGAGCGTCGCTTTCAGTTCCTCTGCGCTGTTCGCGGTCACGATATCGGCTCCGGCTCCGGCCAGAACATCCCGCTCAAACTCGAGGACCGCCGGTTCGGTTTCCGCCAACAGTATCCGCCCTTCAATCGCTGATTCGCGCCGTGGGGCCGCGAGCGATTTTTCAACCGCCGCCGCTTCCCCGGTCGATGGCAGGCACACCGTAATCACCGCGCCGCCTTCGTCCAGATTTCGCGCGGTAATCTCGCCGCCATGCTCCTGCACAATGCCGTAACAGATGCTCAGCCCTAATCCAGTGCCCTTGCCCACGCTCTTGGTCGTGTAAAAGGGTTCGAAGATGCGATGCGGCTCCTTGATGCCCGGCCCGGAATCATGAAACTCGGCGTGCAGTTGCCCGTCTTTCACGTAGATGTTCACCTTCAGGCTTCCGCCATTGTCCTTGTCCAACATGGCATCAACCGCATTGTTGATGATGTTGAGAAACACCTGCTCCAGCTGGTGAGGATCCGCAGTGACCGATGGGATGTCCGGCGCGATTTCGCGTTGCAAAGTGATGTTATTGACCTTGAGATCGTAGTCGCGCAAGGCCAGCGTCTCGTCGATCACTTTGCAGATATCAACCTGTTGCTTCTGCGGCTTCCGCTGACGTGCGAAAGAAAGCAGGTTCTGCACTACGCGATGCGTCCGCTGCGCCTGCTTGAAAAGCTTGCTAACAAACTCTGACGCCCGTTCGTTCAGGCCTTCGCTTTCCAGAAGCTGAGCGTAACCCAGGATCGCGGTAAGTGGATTGTTCAATTCATGCGCGACACCCGAAATCAGCTGTCCCACTGCCGACATCTTCTCACTCTGCAGCAGCTGTTCTTGCGTCTTGCGCAAGTCTTCGTAGGCGCGGCAGGTCTCTTCGTAGAGCCGGACTTTCTCAATTGTGGTCGCCAGTTGGCGTCCAATCGCAACCAGAAGATTTTCATCATTGCTGCTGTATTCGCGCTGCTTGCGGCTGGTAATGCCCATCAGCCCCATGGGCTTGTCTTTGCTCCATAACAGCACCCATATCCACGAACCCGCTCCATCGCCACGAACAAACTCCGCCGCTGCTTGTGGCAGGTGTGGAAGGTACTCCGCCGTGATCACTTCCGTCCGGGAGCGCGTGACGAGTTCGCCGAAACCATCGGGCAATTGCACCTCGGAGTCACGTCCACGTTCTTCGCTCCGTTGCCCCCACCCGGCACGACGACGGAAGGTGATGTGATCGAAATCAACCAGGTAAATCGAGCCTGTCTCAGCTCCCAGTAAAGAAATGACCTGCCGCAGCGTCAGATTAAGAATTTCATCCAGATCGAATGACTGCGTGGCGATCACCGCCATTGCGTTCAGCGCGTTCAACTCCCGGTTTCGACGGCGAATCTCATCCTCGGCGCGCTTCTTCTCAGTCACATCCAGCAGAAATCCCTGGTATCGGTCGATCTTTCCGCTCGAATTTCTAGTCGCAAAGCTGCTTTCCAGCGCGGTAATGAGCGCCCCATCTTTTCTGCGCAGAGTTACTTCAAAATTTCGCACATAGTTGTGCAGTTCGATCTCGCGACGGAATGCGTCCCGCTGCTCACCCGAGGCATACAATTCCGTATCCAGGTCTACGGCCATCAACTCATCACTGTTGGCATAGCCCAGCATGCGGACGAACGCGTCATTGCAATCCAGCAGCTTTCCATTCGGTGTCGCAACAAACACACCTTCCTGCGCCTGTTCGAACAACAACCGATATTTTTCTTCCGCCGCGCGGCGGTCGGTCATATCCCGCACCACGTGGATCGTGCCGGTCTGCTGGCTTCCCTGCTCGGTGTAGGAAGATGTCGAAATCAGCGAAAATCCACCGAAGCATGGATCGGGAACTTCATGCAGTCCGTCGCCCCGCTTGTTGCAATACGGACAATCTTTCCATGGCGCAAGCTTCGGCAAAACCGTTTCACATGGCTGCTCGGCGACATCGGCGGGCGCCTGTCCCAGCCGCTGCAGCAGCGCATGGTTCGCTTTCATGATCTTGAACTCCGCGTCATGCAACAGAACCAGGTCCTGAATCGAATCAAACGTGTTGGCCCATTGCCGGTGCGAGCGCAGGATCTGTTCCACCAGCCGGAAATTCTCCACCGCAAGACCCAACTGGTGCGCCGTTGTGGCCAGAAATTCCAATTCATCGGGGGTGTAGCTGAGATGATGCCGGCTTCCCAGCGTCAGAACGCCGATCACCGACTTCTTCCCAAGAATCGGAACCAGCACGCAATGGTGGAAGCCTTCCTGCTTCAATTCCCTTTTAACCGCCTCATCGCTGGCGGATGTCTTCACAACGATCGGATCGCGATCGCTCAAAGTGCGCTCAAACTTATCATCGAGTGGCACCGAGCCTCGTTCACGCAGAAATTCCTGTGACAAGCCGATCTGCTGCACGATCACCATCTTGTCGTTTTCCAGCAGCCGGAACCATGCAGCTTTCGCCAGCATCAGGGTTTTCAATTCTTCAAGGGCCGTGACCATCATCGGCCCATGATGCTGGGCCCGGCTGATACTGGAAGTCAGCGCGTTAATGACCCCGAGCCGTCGAGTCCTTTGGCGAGAATCATCAAAGACCACAAAAAATGTGCTGACGCCCAGCAGCAGCCCGGCCAGGACGTTGAAACCCAACGGAAGATAACCATCGACAATGGGCCAGTCCAGGTGCAGCGCAAGTAAGCTTGCGCTCATCAGCCATGGGCCGATTTCCCATCGCGCCCAGCGGAAACGAATCAACTGGATCGCCGCCATCAGGGAAATCACCCGGTAGGCAACTTCGAGCGCCACTCGCAGGGCGAAGACATCCGGCCACAACAGTGCGCGGACCGCCGCAAAGCCCACCACAATCAACGAAAAGGTTAGGAGCGGCAGCACCAGCCGTTTGGCATGGGAGTACACCAGAATAGCCACCGCAAACAGCGAGATCGCCAGCACAAATTGCGATTGCGCCACCGCCGGCAGAAATGCCGCATGTGGGCCGGACGGAAAGCTATGGGCGCTCCAGTTTGAAACTGAATACGCCAACCAGCCCAGGATCCAGATCAGGAGGTATTTCTCGCGGAAAGTGCGGAAAACCAGGAGGCTCGCCGCCAGAACAATCAGCGCCGCCGACTCCACTTCCGCTAACCCAGGAATACTTAGCTGCCCGAACCCGTACCAGGCGCCCAAAAGATAGCTGTTCATCGCCAGAGGAAAGACCTAACCCTTCCATTTTTAAATACCATGTAAGCGGCTGTTGCTGATCGGGTTTCCCCTGCCCCTTGATTACTTTCGGAACCGCGATTTGGGAATAGTCTTCCTGTAAACTAAGGGGAATCATGGCGTCCGATCGCATCCTGGTGGTCGATGACGAGGAGACGATTCGCGAGATTGTCTGCTCTATGCTCACGGCTGCTAACTATCAGTGCAGCCAGGCATCTTCCGGCATGAAAGCGCTCGGAGTTTTGGAAACCGGGCAAGACTTCTCCCTCATGCTCTCCGACCTCATGATGGCCGACCTCGATGGCATTGGCCTGCTCGAGCGCACCAAGGAAAAATACCCTGACATGCCGGTGGTGATGGTTACCGCCGTGCACGATATCTCGGTCGCGCTGGCCGCGATCCGGAACGGCGCTTACGATTACCTGCTGAAACCATTCGAGCGCGAGCAACTCCTCAACATGGTGAGGCGGGCGCTGGAAAATCGGCGACTCAAGCTGGAGAATCGTGCCTACCAGTCGAATCTCGAAGCACTGGTAACCAATCGCACCGAGCAGTTGCGCCAAGCGGTCTCTAACCTCGAGCGCTCCTATGACGTCACCCTCGAAGCTCTGGGCGATGCACTCGACTTGAAAGACGCCGAAACCGAGGGCCACTCGAAACGCGTTACGGCCTTTACCATCGCGATCGCCAGACAGATGGAGGTGTCGAAAGAAGACATCAGCGTCATCGCCCGCGGCGCGTTTTTGCACGACATTGGCAAGATGGCTATACCTGACGCAATCCTGCGCAAGCCCGGAGCTCTTACACCGGATGAGATCGCTATCATGCGTGAGCATTGCTATCGCGGGTATGTGATCGTGAAAAAGATTCCATTCCTTGCTGAGGCGGCCGAAATCGTCTACTCGCATCAGGAGCGGTTCGACGGCACCGGATACCCTCGCGGTTTGAAAGGCGAAGAGATTCCCCTGGGTGCACGTATCTTCTCCGTCGCAGATACGCTCGACGCCATCACTTCCGATCGGCCTTATCGCCCTGCGAGATCTGTCGCGGTTGCTCGTGAGGAGATTGAGCGCTGGTCAGGACGTCAATTCGATCCAGACGTAGTAAAGACGTTCTCCTCCATGCCAGAGAACATCTGGATGGATCTCCGCCGCCAGATCGACGCCCAGATTTACCGCTTCGCCTCAGCGGGGAAAACCAGCTAGGCTAATTCCGCTCCTCCGCCCGTTTACATTAACTCTCGCTGACATAAATCACTTGACAGTCATTCGCCTGGGTGGGACACTCCTGCCACTTACGTTTGGGGATTTTGTAGTCCGTCTCTTGATTCTTTCCGGGCCCGCGGGGCGGGCCGATCTGGTCGTTGGGGAAAGTCGTCTCGGTTTCCGTGAATTCAAGCAGTTGCGTTACTCGATGAAGCTGTCGACCGCCGATGGCTCTTGTCAACTATCGTGACTCGCACTCATCAATCCAAATTGCCGTTGACCCTGGGGCAGTAGAAGTGAGGATCATGAAACAAAATCGTTGACGCAAGGAGAAAGAAATGAAAGTTGCTGCTTTCGTCTGTTCAGGCCTTCTGATTGTGGCCGCGCTGGGAAGCATTTCAGCCGTCGGCCAAAGCAACAACATCCCACAAATTCAGCATGCGATTATTGTCATTCAGGAAAATCGAACACCCACCAGCATATTTCACGAGGATGCCAACCTAATTGCCGAGGGTGCGCACGTACAGCCAGTCAACAATCAAGGGCCTTGCGATCTACAGCCAGGGGCGGAAATTACGTTAACCGGAGTGCCGCTGGCGATGTGTGCGGAAATCGGCCATTTCCACCCTGATTGGTTGAGTATGTACCACGGAGGCATGATGGACGGCGCTTGCCAGGAGACGCAAAGCAACCAGAATTGCACAACGTGCCCTACGTACCAAAATAACCAGTACTGCCCATACACATACACGTTAAACACCAACGGAATCCTTGCGCCCTATTTCAATCTGGCCGAGAACTATGGCTTTGCCAACTGGATGTTCTCGACCCAACAGGGGCCGAGTACCGACGGACACCTTTTCCTTTTCGCAGGTACCTCTGCGCCCGATTTCTACGGCGACACCCAGGGGCAAGCCGGCTGCCTGTTGCAAAATAATTCCAACTGTTGGGAATGGTTCGCGTCAGAGAATGACTATGGATTCGGGTGCGTATCTCCTGCTAACGCCACCATCAAAGAGATCGCACCCGACGGGACCGAGACATTTTCCGGATACCAACCTGTCGGAAGGGCGGAGGGATATCCGTGTTTTTACCACAACAGCCTGCCTACCCTCCTTGACGCCGCCGGAGTTACGTGGCGTTACTACACAGCTTCTGGGATGCCCATATGGAACTCGCCCGATCTTCTGGGCCCCATTTGCCAACCCGCCAGCCCGCCCGGAGGCACCGGCGGCCCAACCTGCCAGGGTGCAGACTATACCAATAACGTCGTTCAAAATCCGACACAGATATTGACCGATTTGGGTGCGGACGAGTCCAACCCAGGCTGCAATCTAAGAAACGTGAGTTGGGTGATTCCCGATGGGAGCTGGTCCGACCATCCAGGAGACGGTTCTGTTGATGCGGGCCCTTCATGGGTAGCAGCGATAGTTAATGCATTGGGCGGATATGACAACGGTGGGCATCATCTGCCGCATCCTTGTTCGTACTGGCAGAACACGGTCGTGGTGGTCACGTGGGATGATTGGGGCGGATTCTACGACGATGTGCCACCACCGTATACTCAATTCCCGAATAACACCGGAGGCCAATTTGTGTACGGCTTTCGAGTGCCACTCGTCGTGATTTCCGCGTACACGCCGCCAAACTACGTTTCTGGCCCCTGCAATAAACAGACGCACGACTGTACGAATGCAGAAAAGCCACAGTACATCCATGACTTCGGGAGCATTCTCAACTTCATCGAGTATGTATTTGGCCAGGGTGGGAATTTCTTGGGATATCCGACTTTTCAGAAAGGAATTGGAGATCCCAGCTACCCCTACGCCGACTGGTTCGCGCCAGACGGTCCGAACAGACCTGAGTGCAATCCAGTAACTTGCCCATACGGTCTTTCCGACTTTTTCAATTTTCCCCTCTACGGCAATAATCCGCGGCCATTTTCGTCAGTTAGCGGAGCGCAGTATCAAACGGATTGTTTTTTTAATGCCACAACTTGCATCGGCTTCCCAAGTGACCCCGATAACGACGCCATCGATTGAAATACAGGGTCGAGGTGCGGGCGCAAGCAATATGAAGGCGGTGCCTGCACGTCGCTAACCCGCCAAATTCATGCTAATATCACCAGCCACAGAACGTTCGTCTGCACCTCCGGCGGACGGTTCCAAGGCGGTCCTCGTGCGGTTTTCGTTGCTTTTTCTGTTGCTGGCTACGGCTTCCCCCGCCGCTTACGCCCAACCGGCGTTCAAGGTACTGCACTCTTTTGGTCTCGGCAACGACGCTGGTGGATTGTGGTCTAGCGTGGTTTTTGACCAGCAGGGGAACATCTACGGAGCATCAACCGGAGGCGGCGCCTACAATGGCGGCACGGTTTTCCGGCTCAGCCCCGAGCAGAACGGCGAATGGAGCGAGACGGTCCTCTACAGTTTTCCCTCCTTCCCGGAAGATGGTGGGGGGCCTTGGGGTGGGCCCGCGGTTGACCCGTCCGGGAACGTCTACGGGACCACACAGGAGGGCGGTCTCTATGCCCACGGGATTGCGTTTGAGCTTAGTCCCGCCCCAAGTGGTTGGACTGAAACGATCCTTCACAATTTTGCCGGACCGGACGACCCGACCTGTTGTCCTTGGGGAGACCCCACCCTTGACGCGCATGGAAATGTTTACTTGACAGGATGGTCCGCATTCGAGCTCAGTCCTAGTCCGGGGGGCTGGAATGAGACTATCCTCCATACATTTGTAGACCAGAATGGAGACGGATTTGGTCCGCAAGCTGGCGTGATTATTGACGGCGCAGGAAACCTCTACGGCACAACTCGAGCCGGCGGGGGCGAGCCGACCTGCCCAGCAAATACTTGCGGAACAGTTTACGAATTGCAACCGGTCGCGGGCACCTGGAAGGAGCATATCCTGCATCGCTTTGGTAGTTTCGCCGGCGATGGCGAGGTGCTTAGCTCTGGAGAACTGGCCATAGACAGCAAAGGGAATCTCTACGGCTCGACCGCGGAAGGCGGAGCCAACGTCTGCGTGGATGTGGGCTGCGGTACGATTTTCAAGATAACCCGCGCGCGAGCCAGCACTGGCGTCGTGGGCATGGAAACGATTCTTTACAGCTTTGCGGGAGGCGCCAGCGGCTTCAATCCAGGAGGCAGTGTCATCATCGATGAAGCGGGCAATCTCTATGGTACGACCGTCAGTGGAGGCTCTCCCCAGTGCCAGTGCGGGGTGGTTTACGAGTTGTCGCCTAAGAACGGCGCCTGGAAATACACCATACTGCATACCTTTACCGGTTCTGACGGCGCCCAACCAGATGCGAATATGACGTTCGGTCCCGATGGCAACTTATATGGCACTACGGCAACGGGTGGAACGTATGGCGCAGGCGTAGTGTTTGAGATCCAGATCGCGCAATAATCCGCCAATCTCCCAAAAGAGTCGGACATCGGGTGGAACAAAACAACCGGGGCATCCTCCGAGATTACGCCGTAGCCCTGCGTACCAGAGAAATCGGTTCAAGCTTTCGCAACGAAGGACTTCCCGCGTTGACATTTCCACAGCTTGCAAGGCAAACTAGCGATTCGCTAGCTGCGCGGTATTTTTGTGCCCTGTAACAGTTTCTTGTTGCGGCGCCTGGGCTGGCGGAGGGTCGCGCCAGTTTCACGAACATTGCCATGAGCGAGCGCCGTGTCGCCTATTCGCTGGATTCGACAATAGAAACCGTCGACAGCGCCGAACAAGCCGCCAGCCGGATTGCGGCGGAAATGGGCTTTGGCGAAGACGAGGTCATGCAGATTTCTATGGCGGTGCGCGAGGCCGCGGTCAACGCAGTGTTGCATGGCAATGCCTATGATCCCGGCAAAAAAGTCAGTTTGGAGTTTGAGAAGAGTAGTCGCGGCCTGGTGATCACCATTCGCGATCAGGGCAAGGGTCTCGATCCATCGAAGATTCCCGATCCCCTGGCACCGGAGAATTTGCTGAAGACTTCCGGCCGAGGAATTTTTCTTATTCGCTCGTTTATGGACGAGGTGGAAATTCACCCCTCCCAGACGGGCACTGAAATAAAACTTGTTAAGCATGTCCCGGAGTCATCCGGGGCTAAGGAGGCTTCCCAGTGACGATGAAAACCAGTACTCGCCAGGTGGACGGCGTGACAATTGTGGACTGCAGCGGACGCATCACCCTCGGCGAGGGCAGCGTCGTTCTGCGCGACCAGGTCCGCGACCTGCTTTCAAAAGGCCAGAAAAAGATTCTGCTCAATCTGGCCGACGTGACCTACATCGACAGCTCGGGCATTGGCGAGCTGGTCAGCGCCTTCACCACGGTCAAGAACCAGGGTGGCGAACTGAAGCTGCTCAACCTGACCAAGAAAGTCCACGACCTGCTGCAGATCACCAAGCTGTACACCGTCTTCGACGTGAAGGACGAAGAGGCGGCGGCGGTCAAGGCATTCAAGTAGGACTGATTTCGATAGGGCCGCGTGTCTGCGGCCCAGTTTCAATTTGGAACTGCCGCCCTGCCCGCGTGACGCCGGTCACGGCGAGAGTCACCGCCCGCGGCATAGAACGGGACGTGTGGTGCAAAATTGTTTTCGCTCTCCTCTTCCCTGCTCTATGCGCTGGCGAGTGCATTCCCTACAGCCAGGCTCGTGACCACATCGGCGAAACGCGCTGCGTGTCGGGCAAAGTCTTGCGCATAAAGCACGGGGCCCGCGGTGTGATGTTTTTTGACTATTGCGAGGACTTTCGGGTCTGCCCATTTACGGTTGTCGTATTTCCTGGAAAGCTAAAAGACATCGGCGACGTTCGCCAACTGGAAAACAAGACGGTCGAAATTCATGGCGAGATCAAGAAGTACGATGGCCGCGCTGAGATCGTGCTCGACCATGTCCGGCAATTGAGCGGCGAAGCTGCCCTCATTCCTCCCTTGCCGAAGAATTACGACGTTGAGAAGACCGGCCACTACAGCGCGGGCACTTTTAGCCATCCCAAGGCCAAGCAGTCGACGAGTAAGAAGAAGCAGCCTGCAACGATGCCGGTTGAAATCCCGGAGGACGAAGAGTAGAAATCACAGCTGTCAATAGCAGCATGTCGATTCGCGCAATTAAATTCATCTGATCCCATACCCCGCTCAGAGCCCATTCGCATCCGTATACCTGCCATTCACCATTGCAACTATCGTGCATAACAAGACCTTTGCACTCTTCCTGATAAAGGAGACACCGATTTCACTTCTCAAGCTCCTCATTCTAATTCTGGACAGAAGCATCCCCGTCAGGTATAACGTTCCCCGCACGACGAGTGCGTGTGTGAAGGACCCGGTTCCTGCTTCCCATCCGGTTTTCCCTCTGCTTTCCGCGTACCAATCAATCCAAGAAGACACTAGGAGTGCTTCCATGAAGAGCATGTCTGCAGTCCTGCTAATTCTTACTCTCGCCGCGACCGCCATCGCCCAGGAACAAGCTGTTAACGGTTCCACCAAGCTTGCTGGCCAACCCACTTTGTCAGGCTCCGGCACTCCGGGCCATATCTCACTATGGGTAGCGTCCGACACTCTTGGCGACTCCGCCATTGTTCAATCCGGCCAAAGCATCGGTATCGGTACGAACTCTCCCAAAGGCGCGCTCGATGTAAAAGGCACCGTTAACGCTCTCGGGTTCACCATCGGCCATAATCTCTTTTCTTACGGCTTCTATACCAGCAAGAACTCATTTTCAGGCTTCGCCGGCAACAAGGGCGTGGTGGGCCTTGGCAATACCGCCGACGGCTACCAGGCACTCGCCTCCGACATCGGAGACTCCACCGGCGACGGCTCTCATAACACGGCAATAGGCGCAATGGCGCTCTACTCGACAAACGATACCAGCCGTTCCAACTCGAAGGCGCAAGACAATACCGCAATCGGCTACGTCGCTCTGTACTCCAACACTACTGCGGATCAGAACACCGCCACCGGGAAAGAAACGATGTATCACACCACCACAGGCTCAGCGAATACAGCATCGGGTGACGCAGCCATGTTCAACAACACAACGGGAGCCATCAACGCCGCATTCGGCGCCTATTCGATGGGAGCTAACACCATTGGCAATGAAAACACGGCAATTGGTACCAGCACGCTGGTTTACAACACGAGTGGAAATTTCAATACTGCGCTAGGCTACGGCGCTGGAACGGACCAGAACTCTCCGAACCTGACCAACGCCACCGCTATCGGGGCGTTAGCAACCGTCAGCGAGAGCAACGCGATCGTGCTCGGCGGTACCGGCGACTTTGCCGTCAAAGTAGGCATCGGCACCGCAACGCCGGCGAACGTTTTCACCATCGCACAAGGAGCGGGTCCGGCAATCGCCGACTCTTGGAAGACATATAGCGCGCGGCGATATAAGACGAACATTCAGACGCTGCAAGGGGCACTGGATAAAGTGGAGCAGCTGCGCGGCGTCTCTTACGACTTGAAAGGCTCGGGCAGCCACGAAATTGGAGTGATCGCAGAGGAAGTCGACCCCATCGTTCCCGAGGTAGTGAGTTATGAAAAGAACAGCACGGAAGCGCAGGGCGTCGACTATGGCCGCTTGACGGCCTTATTAATCGAGGCTGTCAAAGAACAGCAGGAGCAAATCCGCACACAGCAGGCAGAGATTGCCCGGCTGCGTTCGGAGGTCAAAGCAGTAGAGGCATCAGTGCACTCGCATTTAGGTACCACCGCAGACATTCGCGCAGTTAGAGCGCAGATGCTGCATCAGTAGGTCTCACCGGGCAGGCAGTAATGCCTGCCCACATCTTCCCTCTTCTCTAGTCGGTACGGCGCCAGCCCATGCGCTTCATAACTCCATATTCTCAAGGTGCAATCGTACGATTTGCCGAGTCCGTTGCATATCACACGGCTCGGTGCGCAACGCACTAGATACTGAAGCCCGTCCGAGGGAGAGTAATTTTATTGGACCACAAATGGCGCAGAGACTCACCACTTGCACATTCTGCGGTGTGGGTTGCGGCCTCTACCTGGAGACACAAGGCAACCAGGTAGTAGGTGTGTATCCAAGTGTGTCCCACCCCGCCAACCAAGGCAGGATCTGCATCCGCGGATGGCATGTCCATGAAGTCGCAAGTTCGCCAGATCGGCTAACCACGCCCCTGCTACGGAAAAATGGAAGCTTGCAGGAGGTTTCCTGGGACGAGGCTTTCGCCTTTATCGCAACCCGGATGCGCGAGATCCGTAATCATTACGGGCCAGACGCGCTGGCGTTCCTGAATTCGCCACGCTGCTCTAACGAAGAGTCGTATCTGCTGCAGAAGTTAGCCCGCTCGGTAATCGGCACTAACAACGTACATCACGGAACCGGCGCCTATTCCAACAACTCGATCAACGTGCTGATCGACATGATCGGTGTCGCCGCAAGCACGAACTCGACGGCTGAACTGGCGGACAGTCAGGTGATTCTGGTGGATGGCGTGGATCTAGCCAAGCGGTTGCCAACAATTGCCGGCACCGTGATACGCGCCAAGCTGAATGGGGCAGCCCTGATTGTAGTTGGCACGCGCCGTCACCGGGTGGCGGAGAATGCCGATTACTTCCTGCAGATTCGCCCAGGAACCGAGGCGCTTCTGTATGGAGCAATGGCCAAGGTCATCGTGGATCGCGGCCTGATGAAGCTGCCTTTCATCAAAGCCCATTGTCTCGACTACGAAAATTTCCTGGCTGGAATTTACGAGTACGACATGTTGCGTGCAGCAGAAGGGTGCGGCGTTGAAGCCAGCTTGATTGAGAATGCCGCCCTGACGTACGCGGGTGCCGAATCGGCGGCGCTGATGTTCTCCACCAGCATGGAAGACCGCACCCGCGACAGTATCCGCGCAGTTGTAAATCTGGCTTTGCTCACGGGCAACTTGGGCAAACGTGGAACGGGAATCTTTGCTCTGGCCGAGCAAAACAATCTGCAAGGCGTGTGCGACGTTGGCATGCTGCCCGACCGGCTGCCGGGCTATGCACCTGTCACCGACGGTGCGGCGCGGACATCGCTAGAGGCGATCTGGGGCACGCAAATTCCGGGCGTTCCTGGCCGCGGATCGCGAAGCCTGCTGATGAATCGTGGCGATGGAAAAGTGAAAGCCATGTGGCTCTCGCGCTACGATCCCGTGAACACCGCTGCATTCGGTGGCGTCGCAACCCAACTGGCTCAACTGGACTTGTTAGTGGTGCAACACCTGTTTATCAACGAAACGGCGCAGCTGGCGCACGTAGTTTTGCCGACCACCGCCTTCGGGGAAGAGGAAGTTTCGTTCACCAGCACGGACCGGCGGATTCAATTGGCAGAGCGCGTCATTGATCCTCCGGCCGGACTCACTCCGGCGTGGGAGCAAATCGTACGGGTGGCACAGTCGCTCGGCGCAGCTTGGAAGTATGGCTCGGCAGCCGAGGTGATGGACGAAATCGGTGAAGCCGTCCCCTTTTATAGCGGTGCCAGTTACAAGAACCTGGCGCGGGAATATGGGCGCCAGTGGCCGTGCACCAAGGACCGTCCACTAGGCACGCAGTTTCTGTTCTCGAACTCCAATCAGAATCACCGCTTCCGTTTTGTCGCCGTACCCAAGCCTCTACCGCCGACTGCCTCAAGCAAGGATTATCCGCTCACGCTTGTCTTCGGCAACTCTCTCTATTATTGGAATCAAAACGTGCTGGTCCGGCACAGCGAAACCCTGAAACGCGAGTATCGCATGATCATGATCGACTATCCCGAGGGCTTCGTGGAGGTGAATGACGACGATGCCCGGCAGTTTGAAATTCGGGACGGCGATCACGTGCGGCTACGCACCGCCGACACATCGTCTATCGCGACCGCGCGAGTGACGCGAGAGGTTCGTAGAGGAACCGTCTTTGTTCCGCACTTTATGCGTGAGGTGGAACTCCAGATTCTTGGGGCACGAGGAGATGGTCACAAAATCGTACCCGTCCGTATAGAGAAGGAGACAGTGTGAGAGCCCGCATCCTAGCGCGAAAGGATGTACTCAGTATTGTCGACCTTCTGCGGCGCCGGGAATACGAAGTCATTGCGCCATTCTGCGGCCGCGGGCGCGACACCTACTTCGAAGTAGTCAGTGACCAGAATCGAGATAGAGTCCAGATCCACCTCCCGAACCCGTACTATCCTCCGAAGCGTTTCGTCTTTCCGCACATTGAGCGTCTGCTGAAGATCGAACGTAACAACGGCGATTTGCACATCGAGCCCATGTATCAGCAGCCAAAGCGGGCGATCTTCGGCATCCGCTCGTGCGACGTGGCCGGGATCTATCATCTCGATCGCTTCTATCTTGGCCGGGAATTTCGTGACGTCTATTACGAAAAGCGGCGCAAGAACCTCTTCCTGGTAAATGTAGTCTGCACCGATCCAGACTCTGACATCGGCGAGGAGTGTTTCTGCGTCTGTGCGGATACCGGTCCGGCGGCACGCGACCACTTCGATTTGCAATTGATCGATCTGGGCGATGAATTTATGGCGGTGGCCGGAACGACGGCTGGCGAAGCGCTGTTTACTGAACCCATCTTCAAGAAAGGCACCGCGGCACACGTGGCTGCACGACGGACGATTCTGGAAAGGGTTCGCAAGCACTTCAAGCCGCTCACTACCAGTTGGTTCTCGGCCGCGGTCCAGTTCGTCTCCGAAGGAAAGATCCTCGAGAAAACCTGGGAGGAAATCGGCAATCGTTGTCTGGAGTGCGGCGGGTGCACTTACGTTTGCCCGGCTTGCACTTGTTTCACCGTAAGCGACCGACAGATAGGTGCGAACGAAATCGAGCGGGTACGGATTTGGGATTCCTGCGGCTTTGGTGGTTTCACCCGGATGGCGGGGGGATTCAATCCCAGACGGGCTGTGCACGATCGGCGTAACCGGCGGTTTTTCCGCAAGTTGGCACACTACTTTATTCAGCGGGAACTCTCCATGGCGTGTGTAGGTTGTGGACGTTGCGCGGCTGTGTGTCATGGCGACATCGGCATGCCCAGTGTGGTGGAGATGGTCCGTCGTGCAACCACCCAAGCTGCAACAGCGGAGAAGGAGAAGCATGAGCTCGTCAGTCACTGAGGCGCCGGCGCGGCCCAGCGTACCGCAACCGACCGAGAACGTGTATCTGCCGAAAGTGGCGGTGCTCGATCGTGTGGTCGACGAGATTCGGGAAGTGAAGACGTTCGTCTGGCACTTCGAAGATACGCAGGAACAATTTGCTTTCAAGCGCTTCCGTCCCGGACAGTTTGCCCAAGTCTCGCTGTTTGGCGTAGGCGAATTTCCCACATCATTGCCTCCGAGTCCGACCGAAGCGGAAACATTTTTCACGGTTCGACAGGTGGGCAGCTGCACCTCGGCGCTTCATCAGCTCAAGCCAGGAGACAAGTTTGCGGTGCGAGGTCCTTATGGAAATGGCTTTCCCATGGAGGACTACTTCGGCAAAAACCTGGTCATCGTTGCTGGCGGTATTGGGCTGATCCCGTTGCGCTCAGTGATCATGTACGCTCTCGCGTATCGTGAAAAATTCCAACGCATCCAGATTTTTCACGGTGCCAAGTCTCCCAAAGAGTTGATGTATGTGCCCACGCTCGCGGAGTGGGAACGGACGCCGGGTGTCGAGTGCCATTTAACGGTGGATCGCGCCAGCGAAGGCTGGACCGGGAATGTCGGTGTTGTCGGGAGCCTGTTCAAAAAACCGGGAGTAGAAGTGCCGGTCGAAAACACGGTTGCCTTCGTCTGCGGGCCGCCGATCATGTTCCGCTTCGTGATCAAGGATCTGCTCGCCATGGGCTTCCAGGAATGCAACATCGTCTCCACGCTTGAGCGCTACATGAAGTGTGGAGTCGGCATGTGCGGGCACTGTTGCATCGGCATGGCTTACGTATGCGTGGATGGCCCGGTTTTTACCTATGCGCAGATCAAAAAGCTTGGGGAGGACATTTGAGTTGAATCTTCAGGAACAACTGGAGAGCATGCTGCAAGGCCGGATTTGCCTGATGGGTCTCGGCAATCCCGACTGCGGAGACGATGGTCTCGGTGTGCGCTTGTGCGAACAACTTCTTGGCGCCGGAGTTGCGAACATAGTTGTGGCCGCGACCGAACCTGAGCACTACATCGGTGCAGTTACAGGCCAAAGATTCGATCACATCATTTTCATCGATGCCGTCGAGTTCGGCGGCAGCCCCGGCGACGCGGTGTTTCTCGACGCGGCTGAAATCGAAGCGCGGTTTCCACAGGTCTCGACCCACAAACTTTCTCTAAGCCTTCTGGCAAAGTTAGTTGCGTCCAACGGAATTTCAAAGACGTGGGTACTAGGTGTACAGCCAGAATCAATGCGGGAGGGACAAGGCCTGAGCCCGAAAGTTCGAATCACGCTTGATTCACTGTGCAAATTGTTGTTCCGCCTTACCACGAGAGAAGTGTTGGTATGTTGACTCCGGAACAAGCCGTTCTCACATCGATCGTCGCCTGCATTGCGGGTGCCGTTGTGACTCTGCTCGTATCGCGTAGCAAAATGATCGCGGGCTGGTTGTGCTTTCTTGTAACGACGGGCACAGCGGCCCTGATCTCTTCAGCTGTTCGTCATGTTCTTGTTGTGGGGCCCTCGGCGCATCCGGCCGCATTCTGGGCGATGCCGAAATTCGGCTTTGCTCTCCGCATCTACGTCGATGGGCTGACAGCTATCTTTCTGTTGCTTGCCGGATTGATCGCGGTGCCCGCCGCCCTCTACTCGGTCCTTTATATGCGTCACTATCAGGACTACAGCGTGGCGCGCTATTACCCCTACTTCCTGCTCTTCCTCGCCGCCATGTACGGGCTGCTTTCGACAACCGACATGATGTGGTTCTTCTTTATCTTCTGGCAGCTAATGACCTTGCCGGGATACGCATTGATCAGATTCGAGCATCGCAAGCGCGAAAACGTGCGTGCGGCCAATAAGTACCTGATCATGATGCAAATCGCCTGCGCGGCCACCATGGTCGGCGCAGAGTTGCTTGCAGTGACCGGCAAGGTCGTCACCGGAAGTACGAGCCTTAAATACGATTTCGATACCGTGAGCTCGAACCTTCCGCTCATGTTGAGCACGCATCCGGGGACGACCGCCTTAGCTTTCGGGTTTTTTCTCCTTGGGTTTGGAATCAAGATGGGTATGTGGCCGTTCGGGCAGGCATGGCTGCCAGATGCCCATCCCGCGGCGCCTTCGCCGGTCAGCGCGATGCTTTCTGGCGTCATGATCAAAACTGGCGTGTATGGCCTGATGCGCTATTTTCTGTGGCTGGTTCCCATCAGTGCGCAAGCTGATTACCCGCTGAAGAAATGGGGAATGTTGGTTGCCGTCCTGGGTACGATCACCCTCTTCACGGGCACCATGCAGGCACTTAAGCAAGAGCAGTCCAAGCGACTGTTGGCCTTTCACAGCATCGGGCAGATCGGTTACATCCTGCTGGGAACTGGAACCTGTATGGTGCTGCTGCCGCTGAATACTCCGGCCACCGCCGCACTAGCGACGGTTGGATTTTTCGGAGCTTTATTCCACGTCTTGAATCACGGCCTGTTTAAGGGACTGCTCTTTCTCAATGCCGGATCGATGCTCCATGCGGTTGGCACGCAGGATTTGAACAAAATGGGTGGAATGATGAAGTACATGCCGGTCACCGCAATTACGGCATTGATTGCATCGTTCTCCATCTCGGGCGTACCGCTGTTCAACGGCTTCGTCAGCAAGTGGATCATTTATGTTGCCGCCATACAAGGAAGCCGCGAAGCACACTACCTTGTGGTCTGTGCCGTGATTGCGATTCTCACCAGCGCGCTCACCCTGGCATCCTTCATGAAGTTCTTCGGAGTGAGTTTCCTCTCGCGCTGCAGCGCATTAGTGAAAGCGCAAGCGGACCAACGCCGCCTCGAAGTGCCCTGGATGATGCAGCTTCCGCAACTTGCATTGAGCGCGCTCTGCGTGCTGCTGGGGGTCGTGCCCGTACTAGGGTTCCGATTGATGCAGCATGCCGTGGAGGCCAGCCGTGGGGGATTAGGGACTTTGCTTGCCAATGCATCGCCCATGCTGACAAGTCCGCTGCACGGCTTGACGGAAACGAATTCCGCAGCGGTTTTCGCACCGCTGGCGCTGGGCGCGATTCTCGCATTGACCCTTATGCTGGCATTCGCCGTTTCCCGGCTTGGCGGTGCCACGCGCCGGGCTGCGGATCCATGGCTGTGCGGGTACGCGCGGGAAGCCGATTGCAATCGTTATGTGGCGCACAATTTCTACGGTGAGATCAAGCGCTATTTCCGCTGGCTGGGCGGGATGCCACACTCCCATGCTGTCAGGCCGGCAGGGTCGAAGGATCTGCGATGACTGCACGCGAACTTTTCGAAGAGTTCAAGGCTCGCTTCGGGCCGCTGATCCAGCGTGCCGACGTGCCGAGCGACCACCGTCTGTTTGTTTATGTTGACCGCTCGGTGATGAAGTTTGTCTGCCAACACATCTTCCGTGAGCTCGATGCGCGCTACGTTACAACCATCGCGACGGACGACCGGCCGTTCTCCAACACGTTCTTGGTAATGCACAACTTCGCGTTCGACAAGGACCATGTTCTCTGCAGTGTGCTCACCCAACTGCCGGAATATGACCTCACAATCGACAGCATCACCAACATGGTTCCCGCCGCGAGTTGGGCGGAACGCGAGATGCGCGACCTGCTCGGCATCGAGCCGATTGGTCATCGTTATCTCAAGCGGCTGGTACTGCCCGATGGTTGGCCTGAGGGAAAGCACCCGCTGCGAAAAGATTTTCGCTGGGACGAAGTGCCAGACGGCTTTGACGACACACGCGAGTTCGCGTTCGACGAACCTCCCGAGGGTTGCACGGTTGTGCCTTTTGGACCTTTCCATCCCACGCTCGACGAGCCGGCCCATTTCCGCCTCTACGTGGAAGGCGAGATGGTCCGCGGCTGCGAATATCGCGGCTTCATGGTGCATCGCGGTATCGAAAAGCTGGCGGAATCTGTCATGAGCTACAACGACATCCCCATGCTGGCCGAGCGCATCTGCGGAATCTGCGGGTGCGTTCATAATGTCGCGTATGTGCAGGCAGTGGAAGATGCCGCTGTGCTCAAGCCTCCGCCTCGCGCCGAGTACATTCGCACCATCATGCTGGAACTCGAGCGCCTGCACAGCCACCTGCTGTGGGTCGGCCTTGCCTGTCACATCGTAGGTTTTGACACACTTTTCATGCAGAGCTTCCGCATTCGCGAGCCAATCATGTGGATCGCGGAAAAGATCAGTGGCAATCGCAAGACTTATGCTCTTTGCTTGATTGGCGGTGTGCGTCGCGATATTACTCACGAACTCAAGTTCGAACTGCGGTCGGTACTCGACAAGCTTGAATCGGAGTGGCGCCCTGTCGTGAGTGCGGTGAGCAACGACAAGAACATTCAGAAACGCACCCGCGAAGTTGGCGTCGCGGACAAAGGAGCAGTGAAGACGTCTGGATTGGTTGGCCCGGTAGCACGGGCTGCCGGAGTGGAGATCGATTGCCGACGTGATCACCCCTACGCTGCCTATGATCGGGTGGAATTCGATGTGATCACCGCGCAGACCGGCGATGTTTGGGGGCGCGTCGTAGTTCGAATGAAGGAAGTATTCGAGTCGATCCGGATTATCCGCCAATGCCTGGACAAAATGGACGAGGGCCCCCTGCACCTGGACATAACCGACGAATTGCCAGTCGGGCGCTTAGGGCTTTCATCCGTGGAAGCACCGCGAGGAGAGAGCCATCACTTCGTGATCACCGGAGAGAACAATCGCCCCCGTCGTTGGCGCGTGCGCGCACCAACTTATCAGAATCTGCAAGGCGTGCCGGCAATGATCAAAGATCAGCAGATCGCGGACATGACGATTTCTTTGGGTAGCATCGATCCCTGCTTTTCGTGTACCGATCGGCTGGAAACGATCGATCTGCGTTCCGGCTCGACCAAGATATGGTCGCAACAAGAACTACTGAAGCTGGCACGCTCGAAGACGTAGGAATGTTATGGACCGTAACCTGATATCGGCAATCCTCGGTGGCCTGCTGAATGTAGGCTGTGTGCTGCTGATTGCTCCCCTCGCACAGGGAGTCTCGCGCAAGATCACAGCTCGGGTGCAGTCACGTCAGGGGCCGCCTCTATTCCAACCATATTTTGATCTGCTCAAGTTGCTGGGGAAAGAAGACATCGAATCGGGCGAGGCGCCAGCTATGCAACGGTTTGCTGCCTGTTTCTCGCTTGCCACGATTCTGACCGTTGCCTGTTTCATTCCCATGGGTTTCCGGGCGCCCATGAATCGCGCAGGAGACGTGATTCTCCTGATCTACTTACTCACGCTGTGTGGAATCTGCACTCTGTTGGCTGGGTTGGCCGCTGGTTCCACGTATTCTCTGGTCGGAATCAGCCGTGAAATGATGAGCATGATCGCCCTGGAGCCACTCTTCGCCATCGCGCTCATCGTCGGGGCAATTCACGTAAGCTCTTTCCGCCTGGACAATGTGCTCAGCGGATCAGTCTATGGCGGTGGCCGCTTCCCCCTTTCCGGATTGCTGATGCTCGGCGTCATCCTCTTCTCTTTTCAGGCCTTTGTCCAAAGAGTTCCTTTCGATATTTCCGAAGCGGAAACCGAATTGATGGAAGGCCCGCTCATGGAGTACTCAGGGCCAAAACTGGCGCTTTTGAAATACGCACAAATGGCAAAACTAATGATCTATAGCGCGCTCTTTGTGAGCTTGTTCATTCCATGGGGGTCGAATTTCATGCTTCCACTCGGATGGCTGCTGTTCTGGCTCAAGGTGGCGGCGCTGGTGCTGCTGGTGATTCTGGTCGCCGCGACTCACGCACGGTATCGAATCGACCAAGCCATTCGGTTTTTTGCTGGATTATTCGCAGTCTCGCTGGTGGCTTTGGTGATGGCGAGTTATGGAATTTAACGTATCGATGATCGATGTATCGACACCGCCGCGATGTTGCGGCAGTAAGGGTCGCCCGCATGTCGCTGGTTAGCAAACTCGAAGAAACTTTCATCTGCCTCAAGGCAGGGAAAGTTACCATGCCGTACCCTGCCCAAGGGAAACCGGCGCCGGACAAGTTCCGCGGACGCCCCATCTTCGACGCCACCAAATGCATTGGGTGCGCGGGATGTGCCAACAACTGTCCGGCGCGAGAAATCCTGGTATTCGACCCTTGCCAGGAAATACGAATTCTCCAATATCTTGGCCGCCGTTGTACTTATTGCGGGCGCTGCGCCGACGTTTGTCCCGAAAAAGCCATCACGATGAGTCAAGATTTTGAAAATGCCACCAACCAGATTGGCGATTTGGGACAGAAATTGGAATTGTTCATGAGCACGTGCCAGCGCTGTGGCCGCTGCTTCAAAGGGGCAGCTGCAATCGACGAATTGAAGATGAAAGGATATCGTTCCGACAATATTGAGAGTGAACGCTGGGTCCTTCGATCCCAGTCGTTTCTTGCTGCGACAGTTGTCGACGACATACCGATCGAATTGGACTAGCTATGCTGCAGAATCTTTGCCACAAAATGTTCGGTCGCTCGTTGTGGGTCTATCACGCGAACAGCGGCGGCTGTAACGGCTGCGACATCGAAGTCCTCAACGTGCTCACCCCTTACTATGACGTGGAGCGCTTCGGCATCAAGCTGGTCGGATCTCCCCGGCACGCCGACGTGATGCTTTGCCAGGGGCCGGCGATGCGTTCGACCGCCAACGCGCTCCGGCGCGCCTACGATGCCATGCCCGCACCCAAACTGGTTTTTGCCATCGGCTCCTGCGCGTGCGGCGGTGGCGTCTGGTTCGACAGCTACTCGGTACTCGGACCAGTTGAGAAAGTTGTGCCGGTGAAATACTACATTCCGGGCTGTCCTCCACGCCCCGAGGCAATCATTTATGGCGTCGCCGTCGCCCTCGGATTAGTCGACAAAAAAGTAGCACCAGTCACTTTCAAACAACTAGAGTTTTCCATCCCGCTCTATCACCCGCGAGATCTGCAAAAAGAGGGTGACATGGTGGTGTACGCGAAGCTCGATAAGGTTTGACAACAGGCGGCTACAAAACATGCTCGGCCATATTGTGAATACTTCCCCCGCGCCTGGAAGTCGCGAGAGCAGCTCCCCCTATCTGGGTAAAGGGAACGCTAACCCATACTAACTTTCTGAAAAGATTTGGCGTACCTCTCGGAACGATTTTGAACCAGATTGCTAGGGCTAGGGCGTGCCTGCTGCGGTGCAGGACATAGGCGGTTTCTGTCGGCTTTACTTGGCGACAATTCCCTCCCCTGCGATCCGGTAGTTTGGGTACGTGACGGTGTTCAGCGTGAGATATACGACGGAATCGGCGGGGAGTCGCTTGTAGTTTCCGGTGACCGTGTCGATGAGCAGTTG
>Ga0335069_10002736_pt1 | contig 26939 bp, 18 predicted proteins | sample Lox_Sample_11_FD_206714 | JGI IMG/M metagenome (GOLD analysis project Ga0335069, IMG submission 206714) | Soil microbial communities from Loxahatchee National Wildlife Refuge, Florida, United States - Lox_Sample_1.1 | ecosystem: Environmental > Terrestrial > Soil > Wetlands | place: USA...
TGCCGCTGTTCATCAAGCAAGGGGAGAGGGTTCGCGTTTCGACCGAAACGCGGGAGTTTGCCGGCCGCGCTTAGTAGTCCATGCAGAGCTTGGCCTTCCGGGCTACGACCACCGAGACCTGCCGCTCCCATCATTCCGCTCTACACTGAAGCGTCCCGATCTGTACGCCTCGAACCGATCTGCCCGCAGTGATCGCAGGAGGGAACGACGGCATCGGAGGTTCGCTTGCTATCCTCGAAATCGCCGTCAACTGGTCTTCACGAGCGCAGCGTTTCAAAGTGTGGTCGTTTGGCGCTCATCTTTCTTTTATTGCTCTGCCTCGGATTGCTGAGTTGCGGTTCCTCGGGGTCATCTGCAGGAGGGCAAGGCTCTCGAGAACAGGACGCTCCGCCTACGATCTCGTCGTTTACCGCCAGTCCGGTGAGTCTCAGCTCCGGCAGCAGCACTCTCAGTTGGGTGACAACGGGGGCCACCAGCATCTCGATTACACCGGGAACGTTCACCTCGACGGCTGCCAGCGGCTCGACCACAGTGAGCCCGACCGCGACGACGACCTACACGCTGACGGCGACCGATGCCACGGGCTCGTCTTCTGCAACTGTCACTGTCGCAGTTACAGCACCCACAAAGCCCGTGATCGGCTCGTTTTTGGCGGCGCCCAGCACCATTGCATCCGGCGCCAGCAGTAATTTGAGTTGGGCCACGACGGGGGCCACGAGTATTTCGATTTCGCCAGGAAACTTCACGTCCGCGTCTGCCACTGGCGCGACGACTGTGACTCCGTCTGTTACCTCCACCTATACATTGACTGCCACGAACTCCGCCGGCTCCACTACCGCGACCGTCATCGTGAACGTTACGACAGCTGGGGGGCCTCTGGCGATCTCAACTACTTCCTGCCCTGGCGGAACGCAAGGCCAGGCTTACGCGGGTTGTACCATTGCCGTTACAGGCGGCTTCCCGCCGTACACGTACGCCTTCGATACCAGTGGCAACTACCCTCCGGTGCCGGAAGGGATGTCGCTCAACACATCGACTGGTTACATCAGCAGCTCGCTCGTCGGCGGCCAGGGAACTTACGTTCCTCACTTTGTCGTGACAGACTCGACCAGCAGTCAGGCTGCAGCGGACGTCAGCTTTGCCATCAATGGCAGCAACGCATTCTTGGCAAATATCTTTCCATCCACGTCGATCTTTCATCACCGGGTCGATGCCGCCACTACCGGACTGCCCGTCGATACTTCTCCCGCCGCGCCGATCTACAGCGGATACCTGACGGCTACCATCAAGCCGTTCTTCGGAAACAACTCCAATGCGCCGTTCCCGAACGGCATTCCCGCGATTGCCGTTCCATACAACCAGCCTAACGTGTCTGTCACTACCACGGTGTATCAGCACTACTTCACCTCGGGGCCGATCCCGTCCTATGCTCCCGTCGAGGGCACCAGCCTCGACACCGGCGATCGTCATGTGCTCGTCTATCAGGCCGCAGGCGGCGGCAATAAACCTGCGCTGTATGAAATGTGGCAGGGCATCTATCAGGGCGGGCCATGGACCGATTCCTCGAACGCCCTCTGGCCCGATGTTACTTCGAACGCCTTGACGACGCAGGGACAGGGAACCTCCGATGCCGCCGGGCTGCCCGTTGCGCCTCTGCTGGTGAATGCCGACGAGGTCATCGGAACCGGTACGCCCAGCGCGCCTAACGGAAGCGTTCAGCATCCCGTTCGTTTCACCGTCAACCACATGCTGAATTATTGGGTGTGGCCGGGAACGGAAACTGCCGGGACAGGAAGTTGCACCACCTCGGGTGGCACTTCGATTCCCGTTGAAACGCAGATCTCGCAGTCGACCCCGCCGGGAGCCTGCACCATGACCGGACCTGCCGGCGAAATCTATCGCCTCAAAGCTTCAGTTGCGACGCCCGCTTGCGCCGCAACGAGTCCGCAGGCGGCCATCATCATTACGGGCTTCCGCAACTACGGGATCATTCTCGCTGACAACGGCAGCAGCGGAGGCCTCATCGGTACTCCCGATGCTCGCTGGAACGACAACGATCTTTCGTGCCTCCGCAGCCTGACCTTGGCCGACTTCGAACCGGTCAATGTCTCCAGCCTAATTGTCAGCAACGACAGTGGAGCCACCAGTCACTAGCACGCAAGTTAGCGGGAAAACTGCAGTCGCTTCCGGCTATAGGAACGTGTGATCCCTGTTACCATCCATTCCCAACTTGGAACTGCGCGGCGTTTTCCTAGACTCTTTCCTACCGAACCGCCAGGAACAGTGTGACAATTCCCGCGTAATCCTCTCGCCTCCCCGAAGAGCACGACCCAAACCGGGCCCGCAGCACCCTCCGAGGCAAGAAAAGGTTCCTCTCTACATCCGACCTCCTCCACGTCTTTTGCGGTTGGGCTCGAAGTTCACTTCATCACGATAAGCCCGCGTTCAACGGGCGGGAGCTTGCTATGCGATCCGGATTCACGCGTTGCACTAACCCGGCTCTGTATCCCGTTCTTTTATCTCCCGTGTTTTGTCTTGTAATGCTGCTGATTGTGACCACCCCGATCAACTCGGCAGCGCAAACCGCTCACTTCAGTTATTCTCAGGTCCCGCTTCCTTCCAACTTCATCGCGCCTCGCGGCGGCGCGGTTGATGCCAACGGGAACTACTACGTCGCCGATGGCGGTTACGATGCCATCAAAATGATTCCTTACGGCTGCTCGATACCGCCTTGCATCCAGACTCTCGTTGGAGGGTTGAGCTATCCCTTCGGTGTCGCGCTCGACGGAGCCGGGAATATATTCGTCGTTGAGCAAGGCAGCAGGGTTATCAGAGAGATTCCGCCCGGCTGTACCAATGCAAGTTGCGCAATCAGTTTGGGTGGGGGCCTGAGCTATCCTTCGGGAATCGCACTGGACAAGAATGGCAACGTTTTTGTCGGCGATTCTGGCAATGGCGCAGTGAAAGAGATACCTCCGGGGTGTTTTGATTCAAGCTGCGTCATCACCCTTGCGTCCGGCTTCGGGTTCCCTGGCGGTGTGGCTGTCGATAGCAGCGGGAATGTGTTTGTCGCCGATGCCTATGGCACTGTCAGCGAGATTCCCTACGGATGTTCCAACTGTGTTGTTACACTGGCCTCGCTCACTTATGCCTTCGGGCTGACGATCGACCCGAGCGGCAATCTCTTCGTTGCCGCCGAAAACAACCCCACCATCTACGAGTTCCTCGCCGCGACCGGCTACACCCGTGTTATTCAATTGGGGAGCTTCTCGAATCCTCAAGGCCTCACCGTTGATACAAACGGCAACATCTTTGTCGCCGATGTCGACACCAACACCGTTTCGAAGCTCTCGACCGTCGCCATGGATTTCGGTCCCACTCCGTTTTTCTATACTGCTTACTACGCAACATTTACATTTACCTTCGACAGCGGTGGAACCATCGCGAATCCCTCTGTCGTTACCGAAGGCGCCACCGGCCTTAACTTTGAGTTCGTTGGCGGAGGAACGTGCGTCGCCGGAAGTTTCAATGCGGGCGATACATGCACCGTTGACGCGGGCTTTGTTGCGTCCGCCTCGGCAAGTCCCAGCCACGGTGCCGTGCTCTTGAAAGATGTCCTGGGCAACACCATCGCAAGCGCTTCCCTTACTGCTGCGGGTTATGGTCCGCAGGTCACCTTCCTGCCTGGCACCCGCAGCGTAGCAGTAGACACCTTGGGCCGAGGCAGTACCTATGACATTGCCTTAGACGGAAACGGCAACTTCTTCGTCGCCGATTACGTCGCGGGTACCGTCAACGAAATTCCGGTGGGATGCGCGTCCACCAGTTGCGTCAAGACCCTGGGCAGCGGCTTCATTCATCCCTACGGAATCGCTCTCGATGGCGCGGCAAACGTGTTCGTCGCCGATGCCGATGCACGAGTCATTTACGAGATTCTTGCGTCCGGTGGCTACACCAACGTTGTTTCTTTGGGAAGCGGCTTTGCCGACCCGCAGAGTGTCGCGCTCGACGGCTATGGCAACCTCTACGTAGGTGACACGGGCAACAATGCCGTCAAGGAACTTCTTGCCTCCAGCGGCTACAGCCAAAGTGTCACTCTTGGCGGCGGATTCCATTCACCCATTGGTGTGGCGGTCGATCAACCCGGCAATGTGTATGTCTCTGATTATCAGAACAACGCGGTGAAGAAGATTCCGCCCGGCTGCATGGATTCGTCCTGCGTCGTGACCTTGGGCGGTGGCTTCACCTATCCCATCGGCATTGCGGTTGATGCTTCCGGAATCGTGTACGTCGGAGACGACGGAAACAGTGCGATTAAAGAAATCGTCACGGCCCTCGAACCGGCGATGGTCGTCCCTCTCACAAACTTCGGCCCCATCTCCGGATTCGGTCTCACCCTGGATCCCCAGGGAAACATCTACGTCGCTGACACGAACCTGAACCAGGTTGTAAAGCTGGATGTTGCAGACCCGCCGACTTTTACGTTCCCGACTCCGACGTCGCTCGGCACGCTCGATATCACCGACGGCATCAGGACCGCCATCGTCAGGAACATCGGCAACGCGCCATTGACCCTGCAGCCCATCACGCCCGAAGATCTTGTCGATGCCTCACTCACGTCTTCGCCGTCGTATGATTGCTTGCAGATGCTCGGAATGCAGGTTCCCGCCGGAACGGCGTGTCGGTTGAGCTTCTTCTTCGCTCCGCAGGCACCGGGAACGAACGCCGGGTACATTCAACTCACCGACAACTTCCAGACCGCGCTCGGGAACACACAGCGTATCGGTGTATCAGGTACGGGAGTCGGCTCGCTAACGCCCGCGATAATGCCGGTGATCTCGCCGAGTTACGGCACGTTTACCACGCCGCCCTCGGTAACCATTACAGATAGCTCGACCGGTACATCGATCTTTTACACCACCGACGGCTCGACTCCCACAATCAATTCGACCGTCTATCAGCAGCCGTTCACCGCGTCACGCTCGATGACCATCAAGGCCATCGCGGCGGGCGGAGCCTATAGCGCCAGTTCGGTGGCAGTGGGCGGCATTAGCATCATCGCTACCACTCCCGTTATCAATCCGACCAACGGCACCTTCAGCGGGCCAACCTCCGTCAACATCACCGACAGCACACCCGGTGCGTCGATCTACTACACCACCGATGGCTCCACTCCATCCACCAGCTCGACTCAGTACTTGCAACCCTTTACAGCATCGCAATCGATGACCATCAAGGCGATTGCAGCAGGTGGGAACTATGCTGCCAGCTCCGTTGCGGTGGGCAGCGTCAGCATCCTGGCCGGCGCTCCGTCGTTCTTGCCATCTTCGGGCAGCTACAGTACTCCGCAGACGGTGAAGATCTCCGACGCCACGGCTGGCGTGACGATTTACTACACCATCGACGGCTCGGCGCCGTCCACGTCTTCTCCGAAGAATTGCTTGGCTCCGTGCAGTGTAACGGTTTCGAGCACGGAAACGATCAAGGCGATCGCCGCCGGCGCTGGTTACGGGCCTAGCAATGTTAGTTTTGCGACCTACTCGTTCCCCACGGCGACCCCAAGCTTCTCGCTCGCAGCCGGAACCTATAACACCTCGCCGCTCTCGGTCACCATCACGGACACCACGCCGGGCGCGACCATCTACTATTCCCTAAACGGTTTCCCGACCACCTCATCGCCTTCGTGCACAAGCCCCTGTCAGGTCTCAGTAACCTCAACGATGGCGCTACGGGCGATAGCGGTCGCAACTGGGCAGACGCAGAGTGGGACAGCCGTCGCGTCCTACACCATCGCGGCGGCCACGCCAGTCTTATCGCCTAACCCCGGAACCTACGCCGGACCGCTGACGGTGACGATCACCGAAACAAGCCCCGGCACAAACATCTACTATTCGCTGGGTGGATTCCCGACAACGTCTTCGCCATCGTGCTCCAGTCCGTGCCAGGTTTCGGTCGCTGCGACCACCGTGGTGCGGACGATGGCCGCAGGAGGATCGTACTCGCAGAGCAACACGGGTTTCGCGAGCTACACCATCCACTGACGACCACCAATTTCGAGCAACATGCCCCATTCAAGCCTTGGGTTTGGCCTGAGTGGGGCAGTTCTGTCCTCGACCCACAGTGTTCCTTCCGCACGCTGTCAGTACACACACGGCCTCATTATTGCTATGGGCTTCCACGTGCAAAGCGTCCCATATTGGGAACCGCGACCTAACGCCACCGTTCGATTTTCCTTGCCTTCCTCGTCCCAACTTCCGGACAATCGAAGTATCGAAGCTGGCGACGGCCCGAACGCCTGAGCCGGCTTTCGTTTTTTCCTCGAAAATCCCTCTCAGGAGGTGCTAGCGGGGTCGCTCTTTGAAAATCGCGCAACGATGGCCGACGTGCCAGGACCTCGTGTGTTCCAGGGGTCGGATGGGTTTCGAACGAGATGGAAACCGTTCTTCTGGATGAACTGACGACCTTAATCGGCTGACAAAGTGACACACAGCATTATTGGTGTTGGCGAACCAACACACTTCTCCTAAGTCATTTATTTTCTTTTATGTACGCTATCTAATTTGTTTTCAGCGACTTAGCAAGTCCTTTGTTTTCAATTACGCAGTCTGTAAGTTGTTGATTCTAAATTACAGCCCCATGGGGGTAGGTATAACCCCTTTCGCTAGAAGAGCGATAGCGACGTATTACCGTTTGGTAAATACTCCGCCAACCAAGAACCAACGAGTGAAGAATGTAAGCGACTCATTCTGTTGTACTTACTAACAACTCATTTGTTATCAACAAAAGTCAAGCCATCTTTCGTGTAAGTTGCTGATTCTGTTGAACCACACATAGGGATGGTCGACTCCTCCGCTATAACTAAGTAGTACATGTTTCAGCAATGCGTGCCCTTTCTGGTTAACCCCACCTCCACTTTCCACTTTCAGCTTTCCCCGGAAATGGCATAATCGAATTGCTCTGGTGCTCCGCGACCACTTCGTCCGGACGCCTTCATGAAGTTTGTCTCGGGGATATTTACGCCCACTAAGAACCGCCGGCTCAACGAGCTGATCGGGTTCCTCTTCTTCGTCTGTGCGCTCCTTTTCTTCCTGTCGCTGGTTTCCTATTCGCCGCACGACCCGTCGCTGAACACTGCCGCCGCGCGTCCGGCCTGGAAACCGACCCACAACTGGATCGGCGTTGTCGGCTCTTACTTCGCCGATTGCGCGCTCCAGATGTTCGGCATCGCCGTCTTCATGCTGCCGGTGTTCCTATTCGTGCTCGGCCTGCGTTGGTGGCGCTCCCGTAACGTCGACTCCTGGATCGCCAAGGCAGTCGGCTCGCTCACGCTGTTCGTCTTCTTTTCCGGACTGATCGGCCTGTTCTCGACCCATTGGCGCTGGATGCACGCCGTTCCAGTGGAAGGCCTTCTCGGGCGCATTGTTGCCGATGTGCTGATTCACCTGCTGAACGTTACTGGCGCGTACATCGTGTCGCTAGCCGCGATCGCCGTCGCGCTTTACCTCTGTACTGCGTTCTCGTTCGGGCAGCTCAGGACCTGGCTCGCGACTCGCTTTGCCTTCGTTCATGCGCTACGTGAACGCTATCGCGATTGGCAAGCTGCTCGCGCCAAGGATCGTGCCGCCAAGGAGCTCGAGAAGCGTCGCGCCGCCAAGCCGACGATAGCTACCAAGCTCGTTCCGGCGAAGCCAATTCCGGCGGAACGCGCCGTTGCCGGACCGCCTCCGGTTGCAGCTCCTACTCCCGCGCCGAGCTTTGCGCCAATGCCGAAATCCGGCATCGAACGCGAGCTCGAAGACCACGTTCAGCCGCCACTCGCACCTCCGCATCACGACGAACCGGCCGAGCCGACGGTCACCAATCGTGCCGACACTGGCCACAAAGCCAAGACCACGATGCCCCGCGTCGCAGGCGGCTACAAGCTCCCCTCGACCGCGCTGCTGCATCGTTCCGATGGCCAGTTCGCCATCGACGAAGAAGAGCTGAAGGACCTGGCGAAAACGCTGGTGGAAAAGTGCGCCGAGTTCGACGTTCACGGCCAGGTCACGCAGATCAATCCCGGTCCGGTCGTAACGACGTTCGAGATGAAGCCCGAGGCTGGCATCAAGTACAGCCGCTTCACCAGCCTCTCCGACGACCTCTGCCTCGCGTTGCGGGCGGAGTCGATTCTGATCGAGCGCATGTCGGGCAAGTCGACCGTCGGAATTCAGGTCCCGAACCGCGAGCGCGAAACCATCTGGCTGCGCGAACTGATCGAATCGCAGGAATTCATCGGCAACAAGTCGAAGCTTACGCTCGCCGTCGGCAAAGACATCAATGGCCGCATTAACGTTGCCGATATGGCAACGATGCCGCACCTGCTGATCGCCGGTTCGACTGGATCAGGCAAGTCGGTCGCGATTAATGCCTTCATCATGTCGATGCTGTATAAGTCGACGCCCGACCAGGTTCGGTTGATCCTTGTCGATCCCAAGCGGGTGGAACTCGGTATGTACGACGGCGTTCCGCACCTTTATACGCCGATCATCACCGAGCCGAAACTCGCCGCCAATGCACTGCGTAATGCGGTCCGCGAAATGGAGCGCCGCCTTAAACTGCTGGCTTCGCGTGGCGTCCGCAACATCGATCAGTACAATAAGCTGTTCGACGGACAAACACCGAGCCTGTTCGACGACGGCACGCAGCAGGAAGGCCCGATCCCGTACATTGTCATCATCATCGACGAGTTGGCCGACCTGATGATGCTGGACCAGTCGAATGTGGAAGAGTCCATCACGCGACTGGCACAGATGGCGCGCGCCGTTGGCATTCACCTGGTGCTGGCGACGCAGCGTCCGTCGGTCGATGTCATCACCGGACTGATCAAAGCCAACTTCCCGGCACGCATGTCGTTCCGCGTCGCCACTAAAGTCGATTCGCGCACGATTCTCGACGGCAACGGAGCGGAAGCACTGCTCGGTCGTGGCGACATGCTCTACCTGCCCAGCGGATCATCGCGCGTACTACGGTTGCACGCACCATTCGTCACGGAAAAGGAAATTCACTCCGTCGTTGAGTTCTGGAAGTCGCAGGGAACCGCGCAATACCAGCAGCAATTCCTTGAAGCCCCGAAAGATGAGAACGGCAAGGTCGAAGGCGGCATGGACGGTGATTCCGGTGAGCCCGAGCATGACGAACTCTTCGAAGATGCGGTTCGCCTGGTGCTCGAATTCGGCAAAGCCTCAACCTCTCTGTTGCAGCGCCGGTTGCGCATCGGCTACGGACGCGCCGCCCACCTTATCGATCTCATGGAGCGTGACGGCATCGTCGGCGCTGCCGATGGTCCCAAGCCGCGCGAAGTGCTCAAGCGCCCCGACTGGATCACCGAAGTCGAACAGTCGTTGCGCTAGAGTCAATCAATCTGTCAGTCGATTGGCCACCAAGGCTTGCGATTTTGCCGGGTGGCTGACAGACTGACGGACTATGAAGACCCACACCGAATATCTCACCTTCGACACCAAGAAGCACCGCGAATACATTCACATCACGCCGCAGGTTGACGCCGCGGTGCGCAAGAGCGGCGTGCGAGAAGGCATGGTGCTCGTTTCGGCGATGCATATCACGGCCGGAGTTTACGTCAACGACAATGAGTCCGGACTGATCGAAGACATCGACCAGTGGCTCGAAAAGCTCGCGCCATTCCGCAAGGATTATCGACATCACGATACCGGCGAGACTAATGGCGATTCGCATCTGAAATCGATACTCGTGCATCACGAGGTCATCGTGCCGATCACCAACGGGAAGCTCGATCTGGTCCGTGGCAGCGCGTCTTCTACGCCGAGTTCGACGGGCAGCGGCCGAAGCGGCTGATTGTCAAAGTCATGGGCGAATGAACCAATTAGTAACTGAGTAATTTGGTAAATTGGTAATTTCAAATCACCGACATCTTGGAAGGGCGGCGCTTTCGAGGTACATGCACTCAATGCACAAATCCATTTTTGCGGCAGTTTTGCTGCCGATCCTGGGGCTGACCCCAAAAGCGGTTGCGCAGTCTCTCGCCAACATGAAGATCGGTGATGACTCGACCGAAGCCACCGCGCTGGGGCAACCCGTTGCTACCGAAAACTACAAGGGGTACCTGGTACGGAAGTGGTCGTTCAGCAACGGCAACCAACTTTCGGTGACGAGCGATACGAGGGACCGCATCATCTACCTGGAGTCGGACTGGGATGGCGATGACAACGCGACAGCGTGCGACCTGCCGGGACTGAAATTCGGAGTCACGACGTTGAGCGATATCCGCAAGCGCTTTGGCAGCAACGGTTTCACCTTCAGGCGACGGAACGGTGTCATCCAGGTTCCCGACGGGGTTGTAATGATGAACTCCTATGAGATCGGTAACGCTGTGGTTACATTCATCACGAAGGTTCCGGTGACGGGCGAGCAACCGGCTTCGCCGGAGGCCAAGGCGGGCTCCGAGATCGGGGATCGCGCGACGCTGGACGCGATTTCCATTTCCGATCCGAAATACGCCGAAAACGAGTGGGGCGAGCGCGTGTACGATCCGAAATACAAGAAAGCCGAGTGGAAATAGCCGAAGGGAAGTCGTTTGCCAGAAACCTGTTGGTGGAACTAGCGCTCGCCGGTCAGGGTGACCAAGTATTCCGTGCCGGGGTTGGTTGCAAATTCGAGCACCCCGTGTTCCACCGCTTTCGCCGCAACTGGTTTGGCACCAGAGGAAACCACGGCCGAAGCACCGCCCAATCTGATTCTGCAAATCCTGCCGAGTCGAGATTTGATTCTCGCCTCGCGCAGATGACCGTTTCGCCAGGCCATTCCCACTTCGAAACCGCCGCGGGCCACCAGACCGCTCACCTCACCTGTCTTCCACTCGTTAGGGAGCGCCGGAAGAAGGCTTAGCTCTCCATCCTGGGACTGGAGAAGCATTTCCGCGATGGCGGCCGTCATGCCGAAGGCGCCGTCCACCTGCATTTTTTGTGAGCAGATCGAGAACAGGCTGGCGGTTGTATAGTTTCCGGCCGCGTACCGGATATTCTCAAGAGCTCGGTTTCCATCGTCTAGTCTCGCCCATAAAGCTGCCTTCCACGCCGACGACCACCCGTTACCTGTGAGGCCACGCTGCTCAAGCACGACACGGCTGGCGTCCGCCAACCTAGGTGTGCGCTCTGGCGAAATCTCGCTTCCCGGATATAAGCCCCACAAAGGCGAAAGATGCCGGTGATGTTTTTCGGTCTCGCCCCAATCTTCAATCCACTCCTGTAGATTGCCTTTCCGACCGATTTGCAGAGGTGCAAGCCGTGCCCTTGCGGCGAGAAGCTTGCCGCGAAACTCGGCATCCACGCCGAGAACTTCCGAAGCCTGAGCCACGTCCTGGAACAACTCTCGCAAGATGGACATATCGATGGTCGACCCTGCTGTAAGAGTCGTGCCGGTGGTCATCATTGTGATTTCATCGAAGAACTGGGCATTAGCCGGGCCGGCAGGGAAGTTCTCCGGCGATGTCGAAGGATTGGTGACAAGCCACCCATGCTTGGGATCCCGAGTTAGGAAATCCAGAAAAAACTCGGCACTGTCCTTGAGGATTGGGTAGTTCTCCTGTAGGAACTGCTTGTCGCCCGTATACAGGTAGTGCTCCCACAAGTGGGTGGCAAGCCAGGCGCCTCCGGTGGTGAATGCGCCCCAGCTTGCGCCATCCATGGGCGCAGCCACACGCCAGATATCCGTATTCTGATGAAAGACCCAGCCAGATGCGCCGTAGTGCTGGCGGGCAACATCGGTTCCTTGATCCGTCAGCTCACGAATCATCGTGAACAACGGTTCGGCGCACTCGCTGAGATTGGCCACCTCTGCCGGCCAATAATTCATTTCGGTATTGATATTGGTCGTGTATTTGGAGTCCCAAGGCGGGTTGGAATCTTCGTTCCAGATGCCTTGCAGATTTGCCGGCTGAGTTCCGGGCCGCGAGGAGTTTATCAGCAGGTAACGCCCGAATTGAAACAGCAACGCCGCAAATGCAGGATCTCCGCCAGCCGCGAAGGCTTTCAAGCGGTCCTCAGTCGGTAGCGAGGAGTTTTCCGTTTCTTGCAGGTGCAATTCGACGCGGCGAAATAATTTCTGGTGCTCACGGATATGATCTTCGCGAATCGCAGAATACGTACGGGAGGCCGCCTTTTCCAAAGCTGCCTCAACCCGGGCATGCTCGTCAGCGCTAACGTCCTTGTAGGAAACAAAGTTGGTCGCTGCCGCAATCAGCAGAGTTACAGAGTCGGCCTTTGACACACGGAGCTCGTTATCTTCGATCGTCGCCGTTCCACCGGAGACGATCGCTCGTGCCCGCGCCTCATATCGCAAGGCCGACTTGATTCCCATGTAATCGGCGGATCGGCCTCGCAGGGCCAAAGTGTCGGGGGCAATCCCACTCATGTGGAAGTAATCCGTCGCGTAGTTGGAATGCGCAGTGTTTCTGAAGCCTCGCAGTTGGGCGGTGAAGGAAAGGCTTCCCGGCGTGTCGGCCGTCATTTTCACCACAATGACCTGGTCCACCGGAGTCGCGAAGACCTCGCGAACATAACGAACTTTGTCTAACGTGTAACTGGTGGTGGCGATGGCGGTGTCCAGATCCAGTTGGTGGCGATAGCTGCTTGCCGGGCCCGAATTCGAGAAGTGAATGACGAGTCTGGCAAGCGGCTGGTACTTTTGCTGCTCCACCGGATACCCGAGCATGGTTCGATTGAACAATTCGTGTGCTTGCCGATATTTTCCGGCGAAGATCAGCTTCTGAATTTGCGGCAGCGACTGTGCGGCTCCCTTTACCACGGTCGAGTATGGGCCACCGGTCCAATACGTGTCCTCGTTAATGTCTATTTCTTCGTCATCGGTTCGGCCAAAGACCATCGCGCCCAGTCGCCCATTGCCAATGGGCAGGGCATTTTCCCATTTGGTGGCCGGATGGGTGGACCAGATGATGGATTCCTGAGCGCAGCAGTGATTGACAAGCTGTAGGAACAACCCACACAGCAAAAGCACCTTGATCAGTTTCAACACGGCTAAGAGTATACGGATTGTCAACGCTGTGCACCCTCCGATTGTGGGTGGAGCGAATCGCCACGCTTCGTTCCTTTCGCAACGCGCCGGTTTCTAAGGTATATTCAGTTCGCCATGACGTTGATTGTGCGACGACTTACGCTACCGCTACTGTTTTTGCCGATGGCAGCTTTGCTCAGCAGTTGCGGGAGTAACCTTGTCGTTCCGAGTGCGCCTGCTGTTTTGAGTACCTCCTCCGGTTCAAGTACGCTTCCGGCGCCGGGCCCAATTGGGTATGCCTACATAAGCGCAACGTCGCAAACAGAAGATCTTCCGCCGGATAGTACGATTTCGCAGTTCAACATCGGGCAGGATGGAACTCTAACGCCAATGAATCCTGCAACCATAAACCTTGGAGGCAATTCCTCTGGCACGCTGATTCCTTCTCCCTCGGGCAAGTACCTCTATATGCTGTACGAGGGCCAGCAGTCCTGTGATCTGAGTCCTGGCAGTATTTCTGTCTTCGCGATCGGTGCGACCGGCTCACTAACACACGTGGCAGACAATATTGCGCAAGGATGTTCGCTGATCTTCGATGCTACAGGCAAATACGCGTATGTCGCAGACTCACCAAGGAACGTGGAAGGGGCAGGAACCGTCTCGCAATATTTGGTGAATTCGGACGGAACATTCACGCCACTGAGTGTCCCGACGGTTCCAGTCGCTGCTGCGTTCATGGTGTTGCATCCCTCCGGCAAATACGTATATATCGAGGACATAACCCAGCAGCAGATTGTGCAATTCACTATTGGCGCGACCGGCGCGTTAACGCAAGCCTCGACAACTTCGGCGAGCGCGTATAGCGCATATCTGGGTGGTGCAGTAATGGCGATTGACCCATCAGGGAGATACCTCTATCTCGCGGGGGTGAGCGATATCTCTTTGTTTTCCATCAATTCCGACGGAACCTTGACGGCAAAAGGATCTGCCGCAACGTTCCCGTGCGGAGACGGCCCCACGGCCATCATCGTCACTAGCAAGTACGCCTATTTTGGAGATTGCAGTAGCCCTCTCGGGCAATACGTAATGCAATCGGATGGTACTCTGGCCGCGATCTCACCTGTCAATATCGTGATCGGACTTGGCTCATTCTTATTGACCGCCGATCCAACCAACAGATACCTGTATGCCAATGACTCTTACGGGGAAACGACAATTACGCAGTCCGCCATCGGATCGTCAGGCGCACTGACTCCTTTGAATCCAGCCAGGGTTGATATACCTCTCGGCGCAATTTCTCTAGCCACTGTCTCAACAAATTGAGCTCGGCATCCCCTTGATTGAAGAAGCAGATTCCATGTTGCGTGCGCTATGTTTGGTGTTCTCATGAAAGCAAAAAGCCCGGCTCGCGCCGGGCTTACTGGTTACTGAATACTGGTAACTGGCAACTAGTTACAAGCTGCTCATGTTCGACAGGAAGTCGCCGTTCGCCTTGGTTTTGCCGAGCTTGTCGATCAGCAGTTCCATGGCTTCCACCGGTGACAGCGGGTTCAGCACCTTGCGGAGCACCCAGATGCGCTGCAGGTCCTCGCGAGGAATAAGCAGCTCTTCCTTACGAGTGCCGGAACGCTGAATGTCGATGGCCGGGAAGACGCGCTTATCGACGAGCTTGCGGTCGAGGATGATTTCCATGTTGCCGGTGCCCTTGAACTCTTCGAAGATCACGTCGTCCATGCGGGATCCGGTGTCGATGAGGGCGGTGGCGATGATAGTCAGCGATCCACCTTCTTCGATGTTGCGGGCTGCGCCGAAGAACCGCTTTGGGCGTTGGAGCGCGTTGGAATCAACGCCGCCGGAGAGGACTTTGCCGCTGGGCGGAACGATGGTGTTGTAGGCGCGCGCCAGACGGGTAATCGAATCGAGCAGAATAACGACGTCGCGCTTGTGCTCGACAAGGCGCTTGGCTTTTTCGATCACCATTTCCGCGACCTGCACGTGGCGGGCGGCAGGTTCGTCGAACGTCGAGCTGATAACTTCGCCCTTCACCGAACGCTGCATGTCGGTGACTTCTTCGGGGCGCTCATCGATGAGCAGGACGATCAGCACGACTTCCGGATGATTCGTCGTGATCGAATTCGCCAGGTTCTGCAACAGCATGGTCTTGCCGGTACGCGGCGGAGCCACGATGAGTCCGCGCTGGCCTTTGCCAACCGGGGTCAACAGATCCATGACGCGGGCGCTAGAGTTTTCGCGAGTGGTTTCGAGCTTGATGCGCTCCTGCGGATAGAGCGGCGTCAGGTTGTCGAAGAGAATCTTGTTGCGCGCTTCTTCGGGCGACTCGAAGTTAACGGCTTCGATCTTCACCAGCGCGAAGTATTTTTCGCCCTCATGCGGAGGGCGGACCTGTCCGGAAATGGTGTCGCCGGTCTTGAGGTCGAATTTGCGAATCTGCGAGGGGGAGACGTAAATGTCGTCGGGGCCGGGCAGGTAGTTGTAATCGGGCGAACGGAGGAATCCGTAGCCGTCGGGAAGGATCTCAAGGACGCCTTCCGCGAAGATGTGGCCTTCTTTTTCGCTCTGTGCTTGAAGGATCTTGAAAATGAGGTCTTGCTTGCGAAGACCCGAAGCGCCCGGAAGTTCGAGCGTACGAGCTATGCGGGTTAGCTCGGTGATGTTCTTTTCTTTCAGTTCTGCGATGGTCATGTTCACCTACGGGGATTTTCTATCGAAAGGGGGGTCGGAAGAAACTCGCTAGCGCGCTGAGCAGGAGGCGGGAAGCGCGCTGAAGAAGCGAGCTTAAGCAGCTCGCTTCTGCGCCTCTACGAAAACTTCCGGCTCAGACATTACTTCCTGCCGGTTCGAATCCGCGATCTTATTCAGGACGTTATTCATGGTCTCTGGGATTCGCGTATTCGGCCGATGGAACTTTCGGGTTGCCTTGGAGGCAAGCTGGCACAGCATATACCGGTTACGCATAGTATGTAAAGCTTCGAAAACGAGATCAGAACGCATGTGATGTTCTCTCCAATTGTCTTAAACGGCGTGACTTAGCGTCAGTTAGCAATTGATTAGACGCGACGCGGTTCCCAATGTTGCGGGTCCTGTCATCCTTTTAATGTTTGATTTCGCCGAGTGGCTGAGATCCCGGGACGCAGGCTTTCGACACACTTAAGATGCTCCAGAGTATAGCAAAGATGCCGAAATTTACCTAATCCTAAGTTGTTGAACTGTAATCACTTACAATTCTTTACAAATTAGTTGTTGGCCTCAGACGGCCCACTCGTTGGCTCCCTGTACTACACTTTCGGGGTGCCGAGAGCAAGCGGCGGGAAACGCCAACAATCCCGATGAAATCAATCTGTAATGCCGCACGGGCCATCTTCTGGGGAGGGCTGCTGTGCGGAGTCCTCGACATCTCACAGGCGTTTCTCGCCTGGGGACTTCTGATGAACGTTCCACCCTACCGAATCTTGCAGTCGGTTGCGAACGGCGCACTGGGACAGCGGTCATTCGTTATGGGGTGGCGCTCGGCGGTGCTGGGGCTGTTCTTCCATTTTGTGATCGCGTTCGGAGCGGCGACAGTGTACTGGGTGGCAAGCCGATTCATTCACTGGATGATCGAGCATCCGGTTCCGGCAGGGATGATCTACGGCGAGTGCGTTTACCTGTTCATGAACCTGGTGGTGGTTCCGCTGTCGGAGATTGGACATAGGCCGGCGATTACGTTGCCGCAGATCCTCACGGGGCCAATCGGGCACGTAATTCTGGTGGGGCCCCCGATTGCGCTGGCGGTGAAGCGGTATTCGGGACGAGATTCTTCGGCGTCCAAAAACTAGTCGGCGGTAGCGGCTTCGATGTTTTGCTGCGAGGGGGCGGTGGGGAATTCGCCTTCCCATTTCGCGACGACGACGGTCGCCAGACAGTTGCCAATGACGTTGACGGTGGTGCGGGCCATGTCCATGAGTTGGTCGATGCCGAGGAGGATGAAGACGGGCTCGATGGGCAGGCCAAACGAGCCGATGGTTGCCATCAGGATGACGATGGAGGCGCGGGAGACTCCGGCAGTGCCCTTGCTAGTGAGCATAAGCGTGATGACGATCATCAATTGCTGCCCGAAGCTGAGGTGAACTCCGGCGACCTGCGCGACGAAGATGGCGCCAAGCGACTGATACAGGCTGGAGCCGTCGAGGTTGAAGCTGTAGCCGGTTGGCATGACGAAGGCGACGACCTTGCGTGGGACGCCGATGGATTCCATGGCTTCCATGGCGCGGGGCAGAGCGGCTTCGGAGCTGGCGGTTCCGAAGGCGATAGAGGCAGGTTCGGCAACCGCGCACACAAATTTTCTGACCGGTACCCGGAACAATAACGCTATCGGTAGTAGCACTCCCGCGAGAAACACAATCAACGCGACATAGAGTGTGGCGAGAAGCTTGGCGAGATTCGCGAGGACGCCGAGGCCGGTGTGTCCGACGGTGTAGGCGATGGCGGCGCCGACGCCAAATGGCGCGAAGAGCATGACGAGGTTGGTGAACTTGAACATCACCTCGGCGAGCGAGTCGGTGAACGCCAGCATGGGGCGGCGTTTGTCTTCGCGGACCATGGCGAGCGCGATTCCGAAGAGGATACTGAAGATGACGACCTGAAGGATTTGGCCTTCGGCGACGGATTTGGCGATGTTCTCGGGGAAGATGTGGAGGATGATGTCGGACGCGGTTTGCTTCTGGATGGGCAGCGTCTGAGCTTCGGTGGGCGAAATCGGCATGGGGACGCCGACGCCGGCCTTGCTGATGTTGATGGCGGCGAGTCCGATGAAGAGCGCGAAGGTGGTGACGATTTCGAAGTAGAGTAGGGCTTTAATGCCCATGCGGCCGACCTTCCTGAGGTCGGCGTGTCCGGCGATGCCACTGACGAGGGTCGCGAAGAGCAACGGGGCGATGATGGTCTTGATGAGCGCGAGGAAGATCAGGCTGAGGACGCGCAGGTTGTTGGCAAGGGCGGGGAAGTCGTGGCCGATCTCGGCGCCGATGAACATGGCGATGACAATCCAGGTGGTGAGGGTGCGGCGGAGGCATCCGCAGGCGAAGAGAAGGGCGAGGGCGATCCAGCGGGCAGCGAGGGCGATGGTGGGCGACAGATCGGAGGTACCGCCAACAATGAGAAGGAGTATGACAACGGCCGCGATGAGAACCCGTTTCATCCGAAGTCGGTCAGTCTATACGAACTACCCCGCTCAACGAAAAGAAGGTTGAATGGGGCACCCTGCACTCGGTATGACAGAAACTAGCGCAAGAGGTCTTCCAGTTCCACGCCGCGGTCGGTTTTTTCGTCGCGATATTTCACGATCACCGGCGAGTAGAGCGAGAGTCCCCATTCCTGGCCTTTGCCCTTGGTGATCGAGCGCGAGCCGGGGACGACGACTGCGCCTTCGGGGACGACAAGCGGTTGCTCGGGAGAGGATCGGTAGATTTCGCCGCGAACGAGATCGTAGAGCGGAGTGGAGCGCGTGAGAACCGTTCCCGCGCCAAGCACGGCGCGACGGCGGACTTGTGTCCCTTCGTAGATGCCGCAGTTTCCTCCGACCAAGACGTCGTCTTCGATGATGACGGGCGAGGCGTTGATGGGCTCGAGCACGCCTCCGACCTGGGCGGCGGCACTGAGGTGCACGCGCTTGCCGATCTGCGCGCAGGAGCCGACGAGGGCGTGCGAGTCGACCATGGTGCCTTCGTCGACGTAGGCCCCGGTGTTGATGTACATGGGCGGCATGCAGATGACGGAAGGCGCGACGTAAGCCCCCTCGCGGACAGACGAACCGCCGGGCACGATGCGGATTTTGTCGTCGATGCGGAACTGGCGGACGGGAAAGGTGTCTTTGTCGACGAAGGAGAGGTCTTCGCAGCCCATCTCCATGAGTTCGCCGAGACGGAATCCCAGGAGGATGCCCTGCTTCACCCACACATTCACGTGCCACGATCCGTCGCGGTTTTCGGCGGCGCGGATTTCGCCGCGGCTGAGGGAATCGCGGAAGTCGTTGAAAACGGCGCGCGCGCCGGAAACGTTGCGCGCTTCGGCGCCCAGGGCGTACAGCCGTTCGATGCCTGCTTGCAGATGATGCATGTCGGGCCAGTATAAATGTTCCACTCACCGGGCCGGAAACTCTGCCCATTTCGTGGACGCCCGGCGAGCAACTTGCATCTCAATTCTGGTGGAAGACCTTAGCCCGCTGCTGGCGCGAACGTTGGTGTTGGTGGCGCATCCGGATGATGAGGCGGTGGGATGTGGCGCGCTGCTGCAGAGAATCGCTGAGCCCATTGTGGTTTACGCGACGGATGGAGCGCCGCGATCGGACTATTTCTGGCGGAACTATGGCTCCCGCGAGGAGTATGCGCGGGCACGCGCTGAAGAGGCGGAGAATGCGCTGCACTCGGTGGGCGTGCAGAAGTTTGATTTCTTGTGCGAAGGTTCCATTGTCGATCAGGAGTTGTTTGGGAACCTGGAACCGGCGCATGGCTCGTTGACGGAGATCCTCGAAACGGAAATGCCTGGTGCTCTGCTGACGATGGCGTACGAGGGCGGGCATCCGGATCACGATGCCTGCTGTTTCCTGGCTGTCATGGCGGCAAAACAGTTCGGGCTGCCCTGCTGGGAGATGCCGCTGTATCACCGGCGTGACAACGTTCTGGAACGGCAGCGGTTTCTGGCGGGCGACGGGACTGAGATTGATATCTCGCGGGAAGAACTGGTCCGCAAGATAAACATGTTTGCGGCTTACGTTTCGCAGGCGGAAGTGCTCCGGGAATTCCTCCCCTACCTGGAGTGCTTTCGGCCGATGCAAGCGTACGATTTTGCGCGCCCTCCGCACGAGGGCACGTTGAATTACGAAGCGTGGGGCTGGCCGATGAAAGGATGGGACCTGTGCCGCGCGTTTTCTGACTTTTCGAAAGGTGTCATCCACAAAGAAAAATGGGGAACTGCGGCGTAACTCACTCGTTCGAACGTGCCGTTCGCCATATCTTGTACGTGGCGTATCCATTGTTGCCAGTCTCAAATGAGAGTTGCGGAGGCGCCGAGCAGATGCTGGCGACGCTCGAGGCCGAGATGTCAACGCGGGGACACCTGACCACCGTGGCGGCGTGTGCGGGATCGCAGGCCAGCGGCGTGGTTTTTGCGACGGGGGGCGAGAGTTCGAAGCCTGATCGATTGGCTGAGCGCAATGCGGAACATGAGGCGCGCATTCTTGAGTTGCTCAGGTGCACGAGCGGTTCGCGTCGGCTGTTCGATCTGGTTCACGACAAGAGCGGAAGCTTCTGGCAGCGGGCTGATGAGTTCGACGTGCCGGTATTGGCGACCCTGCATCTCCCGCGAAGTTTCTATCAGGTGGAGTTCGAGAATATTCCGCGGAATGTGTACTTCAACTGCGTCTCGCACGCGCAGGCGTTGACGTTCGCCGACGTGGAGAACGTTGTTGGCGTAGTGCGGAATGGAATTCGCGTCAGCCAGTTTCCGTTCAAGTCCGAAAAAGAGGATTACCTGCTGTGGATGGGGCGGGTGTGCGAAGAGAAGGGCGCGCACATTGCGATCGAAGTGGCGGAGCGCACGGGGCTGCCGCTGGTGCTGGCAGGGCAGGTGTATCCGTTCCGCTATCACCAAAAATACTACAACGACAGAGTTAGGCCGTATTTAGGCAGTCGCAAGCCACGGATTTCGTTTTTCGAGACGCCCACAATGGAGACGAAGACACGCCTGCTGGCGAATGCGCGGGCGGTGCTGGTGCCGAGCCGGGTGGATGAAACATCTTCGTTAGTGGCGATGGAAGCGATGGCTTGCGGCACTCCGGTGATCGGTTTCCGGCGCGGGGCAATTCCGGAGGTGGTGATCGATCGCGTGACCGGTTTTGTGGTCGATAACGCGGAAGAGATGGCGGAAGCGGTGTGGCAGGCGGGGGAAATCAATCCGCATGCGTGCCGGGTGCACGTGGAGAGCAGTCACTCGGCGCAGCGGATGGTGAGGGAGTACGAGGCGCTGTACGAAGCGGTGTTGGGCGAGCGGGTGAGGAAGGCGGCGTAGGAGCTTTTGAAAAGCAGATCCCTCGACCTCGCTACGCTCGGACTCGGGCCTGACCACCCTCGGAATGACAAAAAGAAGCAGGTCCGTCGGGGACTAGCGTCCCCTCGTGATGACAAACAAGAACTTCTACTTCTCTGGCTGCTAGACCGCGACCGCCTTCAGCAGTCCCAGTTCCGCTGCGATTTTCTCCAGCTTAGCTTTGGTTTCGCGCTTTGCCGGGACTATCGGCAAACGATAGTTTTCTTCGATCCGTCCCATCATCGCCATAACCGCTTTTACCGGGATCGGGTTCGACTCGAGGAAGTTCGCATTCATCAGCGCGAGGTATTTGTGCTGGAGCAAGCGGGCTTTGTCCCAGTCGTTCGCCAGCGCTGCGCGGGTCATTTCTGCCATCTCACGCGGGATTTCATTAGACACTACGGAGATCACGCCTTTGCCGCCGAGCGAGATTACCGGGAGCGTTACAGCATCGTCGCCGGAGAGGACGGTGAAGTCCTTGGGCATGATGCTGCAGATTTCCGCGACCTGCGGAATATTGCCACTGGCCTCTTTGACAGCAACGATGTTCTTGATCTCCGACAAACGCAGCAAGGTAGCGGGTTCGATGTTGACGCCGGTGCGTCCCTGAACGCTGTAGAGGACGATCGGCTTATCGACGGCTTCGGCGATCGCCTTGAAGTGCTGATACTGGCCCTCCTGCGTGGGCTTGTTGTAGTACGGCGAAGCGGTAAGGATCGCGTCCACACCTTCGCGAGAGGCGACTTCTTTTGCCTTGGTGACGGCTTCGCGAGTGGAGTTCGAGGTGGCGCCGGCGACGATGGGCACGCGTCCGGCGACGACTTCGACGGTGGTGTCGATCACGTGCAGCCACTCGTCATGCGAGAGCGTCGGCGTTTCGCCCGTGGTTCCGCAGGGAACGAGGAAATCGATCTTCGATTCGATTTGCCACTCAACCAGCGAGCGCAATGCGCGATCGTCGATCGAGCCATCTTGTTTGAAGGGCGTTACCAGCGCCGTGCCACAGCCAGCTAGTCTCAACATAGGAGCTCCCGCCTACAGCTTAGAAAGGACGAAGTACGATAGACGAAGGACGAAGTAGAACGCCTTAAATCGCACTACATATTAGAGTACCGAAGAATTAAATACGAAGCAGATAAACTCCGCAGGTTCGTCTTGACTTCGTACTTCGAACATCGTCCTTCTTACTCACTTCAGTTTCCGCCACACATCTTTGAAATCGTAGAACCCGGTTTTGCCGTTGATCCATTCGGCGGCGCGAACGGCGCCTTCGGCGAATCCGCGGCGAGACTTGGCCGAGTGCGCCAGTTCGATGACGTCGTTCTCGGACTCAAGGCGGATCGCGTGATCGCCGACGATATCTTCCGCGCGAATCGATTCAATCTCCAGCGATTTTCCGGCCTTCGCCTTCAGTTCGTTGTTGATCACCACCGCCGTGCCCGAAGGCTTGTCAAGCTTCGTGATGTGGTGGCGCTCGACGATATTCCCCGTATATCCCAGATTCAGAGCCGGTGCAACAGCGCGCGCCACGTCCAAGAAGAGGTTAACGCCTACGGAAAAGTTTGCGCCGAAAACGAATCCGGTGCCGGCTTCTTCAACGAGATGGCGGACCTGCGGTATGCGGTCGTACCATCCGGTGGTGCCGACAACCATGTTGCCGCCATTGCGGACACAGGTGGCGATGTTCTCGAGCACAGCATGTGGCGTGGTGAAGTCGATGACGACGTCCACGTCGGAAAGCGCGTCGCGCGTGAGGGCCTTGCCATCAACGTTTTCGAACTCATCGACGGCGCGCACCATGTGTCCGCGCTGCTGCGCGATTTCGGCCACCAATGCGCCGGTTTTGCCTCTACCTAGAACGAGGATGTTCATGCGTACGCAAATACTTCCGGATCGGGATCGCAGAAGAAGATGTCATGCAGCTTCTTCACGGCGCGCGGGACGTCATCTTCCTCGATCACGAACGTGAGATTTATCTCCGACGCGCCCTGGGAAATCATTCGTATATTGATGTCGGACATGGCGCCGAAGACTTTACCAGCAATGCCGGGTGTTTCGCGGATATTTTCGCCCACCAGACACACGATGGCCTTCCGCCCTTCATACTGCACGTCGCCCATCTGCTGCAGGTCGGCCGCGATGGCCGGGATGGCCTCGTTCGAATCGACAGTCAAGGACACGCTGACCTCGGAGGTCGAGACCACGTCGACAGCACATTTGTGGCGGTCGAAGATCTCGAACACGCGGCGGAGAAATCCGTGGGCGCCGAGCATGCGGGTGGCGACGATATCGATGATGGTGATGCGCTTCTTCGCGGCGATCGCCTTGAACGGATTGCGGCAGTGCGGCGCGCGGGCGGTGATGACGGTGCCTTCGTTCGAAGGATTGCGGGAATTCAGTATCAGCACCGGAATGTTTTTCTGGACTGCGGGCAGAAGTGTAGCCGGATGCAGCACCTTCGCTCCAAAGTAAGCGAGTTCAGCCGCTTCTTCGAAGCCGATGTTCTTAATGCGCAACGCGTTGGGGCACATGTTGGGATCGGTGGTCTTCATGCCATCGACGTCGGTCCAGATCTCGATGCGCCCGGCGCCGAGGCCCGCACCAACAATGGCGGCGGAGAAGTCCGATCCGCCACGGCCGATGGTGGTGGTGACGCCTTCTTTCGTCGATCCGATGAATCCGCCCATGACAGGGACAAAGCCTTGATCCAGAGCTGGTTTTACGTGCTCCTTCAGGCGGAACTCGATTTCGTCGAAATGGGGCACGGCCTTGGTGTGCTGGTCGTCGGTGACAATCACCTGGCGGGAATCCACCATCTTCGATTTCATGCCGCGAGCTTCGAATCCGGCGGCAACAACTTTGGCGTTGATGCGTTCGCCGAACGAGAGCACGTTATCGGTAGTGCGCGGAGTGAGTTCGCCGACGGCCGAGATGCCGCGCAGAAGGTCGTCGAGAGAGTTGAAGTCGCGGTCCAGTTCTTCGTGCAGGGGTGTGAAGGTTTCGTCGCGGAGCAGTTCGCTCGCAGCCTGGTAATGACGCTCGCGAGCAGCACGAGACAGTTCGAGAGCCTTGTCTTTGTCGCCCGCGCCAGCGGCCTTTGACATGGCGACCAGTTGGTCGGTGATCTTCGACATGGCGCTTACCACGACCACGGGTTTTTCGTGCAGGCGCCCCTCGACAATTTTCGCGACACGGTCAACCGCCGTGGCACTCTCGACCGAGGTGCCGCCGAATTTCATGACGATCATTTGCGGTCCTAGTCGAGATATCCCATGCACTTCAAGAGTTCACCATTGAGCAGGGCCGCGCCAGCAGCGCCCCGAATGGTGTTGTGCGAAAGCACCGTGAACTTCCAGTCAAACAATCCGCACGGACGCAGGCGACCGACGCTGGTGGTCATGCCTGCGCCACGCTCGAGATCGAAACGCGGCTGCGGACGATCGGGCGCTTCGTCGTACTTGATCGCGACCGGCGGCGCCGACGGAAGATTCTTCTCCTGCGGCAGCGCACGATATTCCTTCCACGCCGATAGGATTTCTTCCGCCTTTGCTTTCTTGCGTAGAGCGATCGAGACGGATTCGGTGTGTCCGTCTTCGACGGCGACGCGGTTACATTGCGCGCTCATGCCGAAATCGGCGAACTGGAAGCCGTGGCCGTTAACCCCGCCGAGGAGCTTGCGCGACTCCTCTTCCATCTTCTCCTCTTCGTTCTTGATGAAGGGAATGACGTTGCCGAGGATGTCGAGCGAAGCGACGCCGGGATATCCTGCGCCGCTCACCGCCTGCATCGTGACGACGAATACTTTGTCGAGCTGGAACTGCTGTTGCAGGGGCGCAAGTGCCATGACCAATCCGATTGCCGAGCAGTTGGGATTGGTGACGATGAAGCCCTTGGAGTCCTTGTACCACTTCTGCTGCTCGAGCGCGCGGACGTGATCGGGATTGACTTCGGGAATCACCAGCGGCACGTCTTCCTGCATGCGGAATGCCGACGAGTTCGAGACCACGGCGCAACCGGCAGAGGCGAACTGCGGTTCGAGTTCGCGGGCGATGCCGGCATCGAGTGCGGCAAAGATCACCTTGGGAGCACCATCTGGGCTGGCCGGAGCGACAGTCATCTTGGCGACGCGTTCGGGAAGCGGTGTGCGCAGGCGCCACTTGGCGGCCTCGCCGTAAGGCAGACCTGCGGAGCGGTCCGAGGCAGCCAACCATGCCACTTCGAACCACGGATGATGTTCCAGCAACTGGATGAAGCGCTGTCCGACGACGCCGGTGGCGCCGAGTATTCCTACCGGTAGTTTTCCTGATGAATTCATTGCCTAACCAAAGATTTTATTTTGGATTCTATCATTGGCAGGGTTGCGGGATTTGGCTTAGTTCGGGTGGATCAGCAACAAAACAGGCGAGATAGCGATCGAGGCGGGCGTTAAAGGATTTTTCGAATCGGGAGGATCAAAAAAACAAAGGCAAATATTAGGGGACCGCGATCTTGGCCTGGTGTTCATGCTCGTGGTGCCGGGTATGCCCGCGGAATCGCACGAGGTATTCCTCAAGCACAACTCCGATGATGCCGGCAGTGGGCACGGCGATCAGTGCGCCCAACACGCCAGCTAGAGCGCCCCCGATGATGAGGGAGATCATCACGGTGAGTGCGGGAAGGTCGACGCTGTACTTCATGATGCGGGGAATGAGGATGGCATTCTCGATCTGCTGATAGCAGAAGTAAAAAGCGACCACGCCGAAGAACTTAAGCCACGAGTCGAGAGCCGCCACGGTGCTGCTGATGGCGAATGACATGAACGGTCCAGCGAATGGGACGATGTTGAGCAGCCCAGCCAGCACTCCCAGCAGCAGGGAATACTTCACGTGCATGAGCCAGAAGGCGATGCTGGCGCTTATGCCAAGAATGGCCATGAGCAGTCCCTGGCCGACGAGCCAGTGACGGATTCTGCGCTCGGCCTTCATCATGGTGGTGCGCAATCGTCCGCGCTGGGGTTCGTCGAAGAACGACAGGATCCAGTAGAAGGTGCGCTGCCCGTCGAGGATGAAATACGCCGTCAGGATGATCCAGCTAAAGATCGCGAAGAGCAGGTCCGCCAAACCCTTGAATAGTCCGAATGCACCGCCAACCGCCGTCTCCATGTAGTCCTGCAGGGAAGTTATGTCCAGCTTTTCCATGGCTGGGACGCGGTGCAATTTCTGCAACCCTTCGGAAATCCGGAGAGGGAAGGCCTTCGAGATCGTGTCGAAGTCATTGATGACTGGAGGCAAGGCAAACACCAGGAACAGGGTGATGGCTGATCCTGCGGTCAGAATAATGATCAAAATAGCGGTTGGACGGCTGGGCCACCAATGGCCGATGTGGATCCGTCGAACGGCTTCGATGGCGGGATTCAGAACCACCGCGAAGAGCGCGCTGACGTAGATGAGCAGAAGGACGTCTTTGGCGACCCACATTAACCCCAGCAAGAGCAGCATGCCGACGGTGAAAATGATGTCGGTCCGCAGGCTGCGCTGCGCCGATTGGCCTTCGTGCTCATGCTGGAAATGGGCCTGCATGCGGGTGTTAGCGTGATTGTACTCACAAATTTTGCCACTTGGGAATGACGAAAGAGAGGTGAACGGTTGGTCTGCGGGTTCGGAAGGTGAAACATGTTTCTCTGTGGGAGGTGTGGAGGTGGCACGAGTACGCTCAGTACCCAAAGCCGGGGAACTGGTAGAGTTGGTGCAGGATAAGAATGGGGTGTCATTTTCGCGCGAATAGAGAGCGCGTAACCACTTAAAAGAATCTGTTCACGGAGAGGCTTCAGATATCACATGCGCCGCATTTCG
>Ga0335069_10002737_pt1 | contig 26938 bp, 23 predicted proteins | sample Lox_Sample_11_FD_206714 | JGI IMG/M metagenome (GOLD analysis project Ga0335069, IMG submission 206714) | Soil microbial communities from Loxahatchee National Wildlife Refuge, Florida, United States - Lox_Sample_1.1 | ecosystem: Environmental > Terrestrial > Soil > Wetlands | place: USA...
AGATGCCCCGAGAACAGGTGCCTTGTCAAGAAAAAGCTAGTGGCCACCCTAGTACTGGACGTACCCCAGCGGCATTCCTTTCGAGGATGCCATCGCAGACTGACAGCTCTGGGTCTACAGCGATATACGCTTGAAGAAGATATCGCGCACTTCCATCCTTCGCCGTGAATTTAGTGTGCGACGTCTCTGTCCGGTAATTGTTCGCGATCAGCCCTTGAAAAGGGTTCGCAAGGTATAGAAGAGGAGACCAGAGAGGCACATGGCGGCGGGCAGCGTGAGGATCCATGCCAGTGCCAAGTTGCGGACCGTGCCCATTTGCAGACCGGAGGAGTTCGCCATCATGGTGCCAGCCACACCCGAGGATAAGACATGGGTGGTACTGACGGGCAAGCCTAGTCCATCGGCGGCTCCGATCGTGAGCATAGCGGTGATTTCCGCGGCCGCGCCCTGCGCATAGGTGAGGTGGTTCTTGCCGATTTTCTCGCCCACAGTGACGACAATGCGCTTCCAGCCAATCATTGTGCCGAGACCAAGAGCGAGTGCGACGGCGACTTTCACCCAGAGGGGAATGAAGCGAGTAGCGCGGTCAATGTGTGACTTGTAGTTCTTCAGCACGGCCACGTCGGCGGCCGCGAGTTGCGGCTTGCCGGACTTCTGCATCAGGCGCAGGGCCTCACTGACCAGATACATGTCATTGCGGAAGTTGCGCACCTGCTCGTGCGGGACGCGGGCGAGTTCCTTGAACTGGGCCATTTCGGTGCCGATGTCGTTGATGAGCACGCGCAGGGCCAGCATCGTGGCAGGCTTGAACTCGCGGGTACGGATGTAATCCGTGACGTCGTCGCGCGGATCGCCCACAACCGCGCTGGCAGCCACATACTTGCCGACCGTGTCAGCGGCCTGATGAGACACGGCGATGAAATCCTGCGACTGACGAGCGGTGACGGCGTGATTCAGAGCGTAGGTAGTGGGCACGGTGCCGATCAGAATCAGCATGATCAGTCCCATGCCCTTTTGGCCGTCGTTGGAGCCGTGGAAAAAGCTGACGCCGGTGCAGGTGAGGATCAGCATGCCACGAATCCAGAACGGCGGCGGTTCGGTGCCTTTGGGGGCTTCATAGAGGCGCTTGTCCTTGATGACGAATCGCATCACGAGGAAGAGCAGCGAGGCCAAGATGAAACCGAAGATGGGAGAAAGGAGCAGGGACTTGCCGATGTTCAACGCCTGTCCCCAGTCCACGCCGCTGGTGCCCGATTTCGCGCTCATCAACTGGTTCGCGATGCCGACGCCGATAATCGAGCCGATGAGCGTGTGGGAGCTGGAGGCAGGAAGGCCGAACCACCAGGTTCCCAAATTCCACACAATTGCGGCGATCAAGAGAGCGAAGACCATGGCAAAACCCGCGCTGCTTCCGACTTGCAGAATCAACTCCACGGGCAAGAGGGAGACGATGCCGAAGGCTACGGCTCCGGTGGACGTAACCACGCCCAAGAAATTCCAGAAGCCGGACCAGACGACGGCGATATTCGGGTCCAGCGAGTGCGTGTAGATCACAGTTGCCACGGCGTTTGCCGTGTCATGAAAGCCGTTGACGAACTCAAATCCCAAGGCCACCAGCAGGGCCACACCAAGGAGAACATAGGGCCACGCGGAACCCAGAGTGATGTCGGCCAGGTCCTTGGCAATGTTCGTTCCGATGAAGACCAATCCCAGAATCAGCACGAAGCCAAAGACCAGAGTGCCGATGCGGCTAGGCGCCCGGTTGAGCTTCTCGTGGACTCCAAGAGTAGTGGTTCCTGTGGTTGTCGTAGCCATGGATATCCTTCCTGAAGCGAGGCTCTCTGCTGGCGGCGCGGTCAGAGTACGACTTTGAAAGAAAGGAATGATTAGAGGGAGCGTTTATACGTGCCCGATATTACGGCGCGATGAATAGAATGTTTCTGCTCAGCGCGTCTTAAAAGACGCGGCCCAATTGGAAGAACCATTTATGGTGGCCGGTGTCACCCGCACTCCCGCCGATCAAGATCGGGCCAAATGCGGTTTCGGCGAGCAAGCCGGCGCCGCCATCACCAGAGAGCTTAGGGGCGTGGAAGGGGTCGCCGTACATTTTGGCAACCTCGCCAAATCCTGTGATATAGACTTGCTTGCCGATAAAGGGCGGCAGTTGGAAGATCTTGTGCAGGTAGCCGGTACGCCCGAGAAAGTATTGATTGCCGACCAGTTCGTTCAAGCCGTAGGCGCTCAATCGCCCTACGCCACCCAGGAAGAATGCCGGAGTACCGAAGGACACGCGCCCAAAGGTAGAGCCTCCCGTTCCGATTAGGTAAAGCGAACCGCTCGTGGAGACCGGCTGGAAGTATTGCAGGGTCTGTTCGAGGGAAGGATAGGCGTCCGTCGCAAGGGGCGTCGTGTCGTACCACTCGAAGTTGGTTTGTGCATAGTAACCCTTGGTGGGGATGACTGGTTCATTGGTGCGGTCATAGATATAGCGGAGGTGAAAGGCGTCGGCGCGGCCACTGGCGGAATTGAAGTCCGGAGTTCCGAGGCGCAGGCTGTAATTCTGATAACCGATTCCATAGCCAACGCGAAGCTCGCTGAACCGGCTAAAAGCGTAGCCGAGATCGATGCCGCCCTCGACTATATCCACGCGGTAAATCGCACGCGGATCGCTGTACTGGTAAATCTTGAAGTTGGTTTGCCCGGCATTGACGTAAGGAGCGAAGAACCATTTTCCGAGGGCCTGGAAAGGACGATACAGTTCGGTGTGGATGCCGTAGGTCTCGCCAAACTGCAAATCCGTGCGCCATTCGGAACGGTAACCCCACACGTCCATGGCCGTGATGCGGGTTCCAAGGGTGAAGTTCACATCCTGTGGTTCGCTCCCATCAATCTGAACGGAGGGCAATAAGAACGGGGGAGCGTATGTTTTTTCGTGAACGCGGATCACCAGGCCCGGCTGGCCGCCTTCATTCACGACGTCGTAGGTGATGCTGTCGTAGCGCCCCACGCCGGTGAGGCGTGTCAGCCTGTCGTCCAGCGCTTTCGTGTCCAGAGGCTTGCCGACGAAATTATGCAGGAACTGCTCGATGTTTTTTGTGCCGAGAGGATCTGCTCCTTCGACACGGACAAATTGCGGAGCGCCAGCAGGGCCGCGGAGGCGAGATTTCTTTTGCTGGAGGTATTCCGCCCATGCAGCATCGTCAAGTTCATAGGCTTTCAGGATTTGCGCCTTGGCTTGCGCGGCGTCATAGCCCTGCTGGATGAGTTCGGTGGTTTTGGCGTAGTCAGACGTCGAAAACTTTTGAACATTGGCATTGATCACCAGGTCCGCACCGGCCATGCCGCGAATTTCCGTTTCCGCAATGACGAGTTCCACGGAACGCCCGAGCACGCTGAGAGCCGATTGGATTTCCTTGGCGCTGGCGCGAGAGATTTGCAGGTGAACGGCAATGACGACATCAGCACCCATCTGTCGGACGACGTCGGTGGGTAAATTGTCCACCAGGCCGCCATCCACAAAGATTTTGTTGTCCTCGCGCAGAGGCGCGAAGACACCGGGAATGGACATAGTGGCGCGCATGGCATCAGAGAGAGAACCGCGCTGAAAGACGTAAGGTTTGCCGGAAATGAGTTCGGTGGAGACGCAGCGGAAGGGAATGGGCAGGTCGTCGAAGGAAGGGATATTGGAATAGTTTATGGTTTCGCGGTCGATCATCAGATTGATCTGGTGGCCGGAATTTAGGCCCGGCGGAAGGGATGCGCCATTCTTGAGCCCGATGGTGATGGAGTTGGGCACAGCGCGCGCATCCTCCTTCCTGCGGAAGGAAAGATCGGTATAGGGGGTGGCGCCGCCGAGAAGCTGGGGCCAGTTCGCGGTTTCGACCAGATGCCGCAAGTCTTCGGCGGATTTACCAGTGGCATACATGCCTCCCACCAGACCGCCCATGCTCGTCCCTGCCAGATAATCGATGGGGATGTGGTGTTCTTCAAACCATTTCAGGACGCCGATATGGGCCTCTCCAAGCGCTCCGCCGCCTTCTAGAGCCACGCCAATTTTCAGCCGGCCTTGAGCCTGCCCAGCTGGGGATTGTAGTTTCTGGGGGTTTTGGGCCGGCGGCATGGGGCCGGCAGGTTCCTGTGCAGCGCAGGGTGTCACGAGTGAACAAATTAGAAGAACAGCCATCGAAAAACGCATGGAGACCTCGCGGAAAGTCCGACTGGGCGGAAGGATGCGGAACCATGTTACCTAGGATTATTAGGGTACGATACCGAAAGTCCCTGGAAAGGTTGGCCTCTCGAGTTTCTTGAAAAAGACGCGCGGTGGTTCAGACGTTGGCTTCGTCTTCCGGATGTCGCTGACGATGGGCCAGCGCGACCCCCATCAGCACGAGGACCCCGCCGAGGATTTGCGAGAGAGTCAGAGGCTCATTCAGGAGCACCGCCGCCATGGCGGCGGTGAGCGGCCCTTGCGTGAGCAGACTAATGGAAGTCAGAGTTGCTGGCAGATGACCCAGAGCGTAGGTCAGGAAAAGATAACCGCCTAACTGCGAGATCAGGCCGAGTCCCAGCAACGCCCACACGGTTCGGCCATGGGGAACGTGCAAGGAAATTCCCATTGCCAAATTCATGAGCCACAGGGCAATCGTGCTGGCAATCATGGCGAGGCGAAGAAATGAAAGCGTGCCCGTGGAACTGCGGATCTTCTCCGTGACCATCAGGTAGACAGCGAAGCAAGCGGAAGCGCTAAGGGCCATCAAATCGCCGATGCCGATTTGTGCATGGTGCTTCAAATCGGCCCACAGGATCACTACCGCGCCAATAATAGCCATCAGCAGGCCAAGCCAGAACGCACGCGACGGTGGCTTACGAAGGACCAGCCAGGTAAGCAGGCCGACAAAAATAGGGGTGTTATTGCCGAGCAGCGTGGCGTTGGCGGCGGAAGTGCGAAGGATCGAAGTGTTATACAGCGCCAGGTCTAAAGAGAAGAAAAGACCGCCGAAAGCGATGATGCCCAAGGTGCCAAAATCAAGCGGTTCGCGGCGGCGATCGAAGAGATACGTTGGGAGCAAGAGTACCGCCGGAATGAGCATGCGGTAAAAAGCTGAAGCGGGACCCGGGATATCGGTCCAACGTACAAAAATCGCGGACCAAGCGATGCAGACTATGCCGCCCGCAAGCGCCAGATAGGCGGGCAAACGCTTGGGACGCACAGCAGCACTGGCCGCAATGGCTTGTTCCGACGACAACGCGACCCCTTTGCCCTGGACTAGGGCCGATCTAAAGTTTGCCCACCACAAGGGTTGCATCAGTATCCCATGCGTCGGCCTAGCGGACAGGTGCCGAATTGGTCTCTTCGGCCGCCAGAATGGCTTGCCGCAACCTTTCCCGAAGGCTAGGGTTTGAAGGAAGGCCCCGGGAAAACCCAAGGCAGAATCGAAGAACCTATGGCCCCAATTCTTCCCAAGCCACCGCAAGGATCGGCGGACATGTCCACCGCGCCCGATAAGGTGAGCATAGTGCGTTGGGCATTTCGATTCTTGCGCTGGTCCACATATCTTGCCGCGCTCATCACAATTATCCTGATATTGCGGAAATCGCCTCCGCCTCCCGTCGTGGCTACCCCGCAAGCTGCGGCTAGCGCAGAGCAGAAGCTTTCGCAGGTCCAGCAATCGGTTTCGCAGGGCCAGCCGGCCACCTTACGGCTGGACCAAGCGGAGGTAAACTCCTATCTGGCAAGCCACCTTGATCTAGCGCCCCAGAGTTCCGCGACTCCTTCGTCCGCACCGCAGTCTTCGACATCGCTGCCGGACGGTGGCCCCGGACCGCTCACTTCTACGGATATTGAGCAAGCTAAGTCGTCTGTTAAGGACGTCAAAGTGACCATGGAAGGGGACCAAGTACACGCCTACGTCGTGTTCGACCTGCACGGAAAAGATATGACGGTGGATCTGGTTGGAAAGCTCGGTGCGCAGGACGGCTACCTGAAATTTGAGCCCGTTAGTGGGAAGATCGGCTCGTTGCCGATTCCACAGTCCGCGCTGGAGAGCGCCGTCCGGCAACTGATGGAATCACCGGAAAATCGCGACAAGCTGAAACTGCCATCGGACGTTTCGGACTTGCATATCGAGAATGGCCAACTGGTCACCACTTACCACTGAAGACTAATTCAAGCACGTCTTGAATGGGCAACCGTCGATTCGGTTCTACTTTTCTACTTTTCCAACCTTGCTGAAAACATGGAGAGACTTCGACGCCGCGCTATACTGAACCTCTGCACGGTTTCAGGGGGGATCCCGCATGGCTGTTGGAGAAGAGGACGAAAAGAAAAAAGATGCCGCACTGGGAATGGACCGGGAAATTACGCGCCGGGATTTTCTGAACGGCGTGGCCATTGGCACGGGTGCTGCGCTTTTGGGAAGCGCTGTAAGTGCGCATCAACTCCTGGCTGCCGGGGCTCAGGATGACTATGCGCCGGAAAAGGCGCCGGATTACTACCCGCCTGCGCGCATGGGCATTCGTGGCAACCACGACGGTTCGTTTGCCGTGGCTCACAAGATGCGCGATGGGGCGAGCGAGGATTCGCTCGGCGAAGTCCTGCAGACTGGCGAAACGTATGATCTGGTGGTGGTCGGCGGAGGCATCAGCGGGTTGTCTGCGGCTTACCGTTTTCGGCAGAAGACCGGCAAAGACGCAAAGATTCTCATCCTCGACAACCATGACGATTTCGGCGGGCACGCCAAGCGCAACGAATTCCAGGCCGGCGGACGCATGGTGCTGTCTTACGGCGGAACCCAGTCCATCGAGAGCCCGGGAAGATACAGCGCGCAGGCCCGGGGGTTGCTGGATGAACTTGGGATCGAGACGCACAAATTCTATAAAGCGTATGACATGAAACTCTACGCGAAGCGTGGGACGGCGGCGTTTTTCGACAAGGAGACCTTTGGCGAAGACCGCGTGGTAACGGGAATGAACGCGATTCCGTGGCCCGAATTTCTGGCCAAGGCTCCACTTTCGGATGCCGTTAAGAAAGACATCGCGCGCGTTTATACCGAAAAGGTGGACTACCTTCCGGGACTTTCCCAAGAGGAGAAGATCGCCGCGCTGAAGAAAGTCAGCTATGCGGACTATTTGACCAAACATTGCAAGCTGGTTCCGGAAGCTCTACCATTTTTTAAGACGTTTACCCACGACCTATACTGCGTCGGAATTGAAGCAGTTCCTGCTTATGCGTGTTACGAAGCTGGAGATGACTACGGTTCGTTCACCTATCCCGGCTTTGCTGGACTGGGATTTCCCGAACACGAAAAGGAAGAGCCGTATATTTTTCATTTTCCAGACGGAAACGCATCGATCGCGCGGTTGCTGGTGAGGTCACTCGTACCGGGTGCGATTCCGGGAACTACGATGGAAGACGTGGTCACCGCGCGAGCCGATTACGCAAAACTTGACGATGCGGCCAAGCTGGTGCGCATCCGGTTGAACAGCACCGTGGTGAACGCGAAGCATGTGGGTGCGAAAGACGCAGCCAAAGAAGTGGAAGTCGCGTACATGCGGGGAGGCAAGCTACACGTGGTGAAAGGGAAGTACTGCGTTCTGGCATGCTACAACGTAATGATTCCTTATATCTGCCCCGAACTTCCCGATGCGCAAAAAGAATCGCTGGCTTATCTGGTGAAGGCACCTCTGGTGTACACGCATGTGGCGATCCGCAACTCGACGTCGTTTGCCAATCTGGGTATTCACCAGATTCTCGCTCCAGGAAGCTATCACAACTATATCGCGCTGGATTTTCCCGTGAGCCTCGGCCAATACCACTTTCCCTCGAAGCCGGAAGAACCGGCGGTTTTGTTCCTGCTGCGCACACCCTGCAAGCCTGGTTTGCCGGTGCGCGACCAGAATCGTGCGGGGCGCTATGAGTTGCTGCAAACGCCATACATCAAATTCGAGCGCAATATCCGCGACCAGTTGGCGCGGATGCTTGGTGCAGCCGGATTCGATCCCGCTCGTGACATCGAGGGGATTACCGTGAACCGCTGGGCGCACGGCTATGCATTTACCCCTTTCGGCCTGGATTTGCCGGACTGGAAGCCGGGCGATGAGCCATGGGTGCTGGGCCGGAAAAGCTACGGCCGGATTGGCATTGCCAATTCCGACGCGGCCGCGAGCGCTTATACAGATGCGGCCATCGACCAGGCTTTCCGGGCCGTGAGCGAGATCCTCTCGAAGCCATCCTGACATATTTCCTCGCAAAGATTGCCGGCCGTTAATTCTTCCGCTAAGTGGGCCTAAGGAAATTCGGGCAAAAGGTGTCGTTCGTTCTACGCTGAAGCAGATAGCGGTTCCGGCACAAACCTGGGGAAAGGCTCGTCCGATGAAGATTAAACTTCTGTGCGCTGCAGGTCTGTTGATGGCTAGTGCGGTGATAGCGGTGCGCGGGCAGAATACAGAAAAGGATGAAGTGGGCCATATTCAGGCGCTGGAAATCGCCTGGAACCACGCTCTGGAGGCGAAGGATGCCAACGCGTTGAACATGCTGCTAGCCAACTCGATGGTTTCGGTGGATATCGATGGCAGCATCATGAGCAAAGGCGAGTTTCTGGCGAGCATCAAGGCGCCAGATTACCAGCCGTCGCAGGCGGTAACGGAACAGAGTACCGTGCAGATGTATGGCGATGCGGCGGTGGTGGTGGGCGTTTTTCGCGTGAAGGGAATGGACAAAGGCAAGGCGTACGTGCACCGCGAGCGATTCGTGGATACGTGGATCAAGATCAATGGGACGTGGCAGTGCGTGGCCACTACGGCGGCATTGATTACCGGCAAACAAGCGGCGGACTAGGCCGATCTACAGGTACGTAACGCATTCCGGTTCTATCGTGTCGTCGAAGGAAGATTCCCGCCGGCCGAATTGCTTTTCACTTTTTGCAACCCCGCAAGCGCTACCGGATCTTTCGGGTTCATCAGCAAGCACATCTGAAATTCGCTTTGCGCAGCGTCCCACTGGCCGCGGGAGAGGTGAATTTGCCCGAGCGCGCGGTGCGCCTCTGGATTGAAGCGCTCCAATTCGACGACATTTGTCCAGGCATCTGCCGCCTCGTCGGTGCGCCCAAGTTGGTCGTAAATTCTCCCCAAACTGATCCAGGTGTCGAGCAGCGGTGCGGTCTCGACGGAAGAGCGGAACTGGAGCGCTGCATCTTCCAGACGATGATTGTTCAGATAGAGATTTCCCAGAGCGACCATGGCATCGGCATCGTTCGGGTGAATGGCGAGGGCGCGGCGGAATTCGGATTCAGCAACCGCACCATTGCCCTGCGCTTCATACACCTGACCCAGCAACACATGCGCGGTTGCGAAGTTTGGTTTCAATCCGATGGCTCTCCGCAGCCATTCAGCCGCCTGGTCGTACTGCTTTTTTTCGAGGCTGGCCCGGCCAAGCTCCGCCATGGCCTCCACACTCTCTGGATTCAGGGAAAGTGCGAGTTGCCACTCCTGTTCGGCCTCGCCGTGCGCGCCTTCCGCCCAGCGGAATTTTCCGTACTGCACATGCGTGTGAGGTGAATTGGGAAGCAAGCGGAGCGTACTGACAATCAAGGCACGATCGCTGCGCCAGTCAAACGTCCGCGTAAAGATGGCGTAGGTCGCAAAACACGCCAGCAGAACCGTCGCTCCCGCCAGAACCTGGCGGGGAAAGGACGATTGCTTGCCCGCTCGATTCCAAATCCACAAAAGGGCGCCCCCCGCAAGCCACGAAAACCCCACAGAGGGAAGGTAAAGATAGCGTTCCGCAAAGACGGAGGCGGTCATCCAACGCGTGTTCAGAGCAGGTGCGATGGAGAAGGCGATCCAGAGCAGAGTGAAAGAGTAGATGCGTGCGCGCCGCCAAAGCAGCAGAAAGAGGGCCACGAAAACCACAAGGACACCGATGCCGAAGAGAACCGCTGGCTCGAGCAGCGACGTGCTCTTTTGAAATGGGTAGAAGGCAATCAGTGGAACCGGCCAGATGAGTTTGCGGGCATATTGGCCGATCAAGGCCAGTGCGCTGAAGACCGCTTCCGGGCGGCTGACCTCGGCGTGCAGTTGGGAGGGAATAAGCTGGCCGACAGCCACGACACGCAAAACGATATAGAGCACCAAAGTGATCCACAGCCCGGCGTACCGCGCGATTTTCTGGGTCCAAGTCGTCTCCGAGCGGTCGCTGCGATAGAAGTGTTCAAAGATCGTAGCCAGAAAGGGAAAGATGACAGCCGTCTCCTTAGTGAAAAGGCCGGCGGCATAAGCCAGGATCATCCCGCTATAAATGGCGACATGTGACTTTTCCCCACTTTCCCCGAGTCGCAGGTAGAACCAGAATGAGACTAGAAGCAAAACGGTGACGAGGGGATCGCCAACGGCGTCGATCCAAGCCACCGCTTCCACGTGAACAGGATGGATAACGAAGAGAAAAGCCGCCACCAGGGCCAGAGAATCATTGCCGAAAAACCGGCTGCCGACCAGGAAGACCAGCCAAACTGCGGCGCAATGCAGCAAAAGGCCCAGTAGATGATAGCCAAGCGGCGATTCCCCGAAGAGTTTGTATCCGATAAGAAAGGTGAGGTTGGTGAGCGGGCGGTAGAAATTCGGAACGGCTTGTTTGCCCTGCTGGGCAAGGAGCGAAGTTCCAAAAAGTTTACCAACGTACCCGAAGCTATGGACGTATGGATTCAGTTCGATTTGAGAATGGTCGTCAACGACAAATCCATTGAAGAGGCAGTTTGCGTAGAGCAAAAACGACAGAATAAGCAGGGCGCCGAGTAAACCATTGCGCGTCTGAGCGGGCAGTGTCCCCGGCAGATTCATGGTCGAACTCAATTCAGATGGCCTCATGTTCACCCTAGAAGGTGTAATCGGGTGGGTCAAGAATCGGCGGATCTACCGATGTCTAGGGGATAAAGAGCGGCATGCGCTGAGCTCAAGGAGCCAGTCGGAATGTCGCCATCAGGGAGGTGCCCAGGAGTTTCTGGGGCAAGGGCTCGCAGCGCGAGAGGAGGGCCATCGCGTGATTAACGGTGGAATTTCGTGCATCGAAGCCCTGCGAGATGATTTGGGATTCTCCTTTTTTGCCAAGGAGCCAGAGTTTACGGATGGCCAGGGTCGGAACGAGCGAAAGCCCCCAGTAAGTCCAATCCTCCACTTGCAAACCGTTGCGTTTGGCCGCTTCGGTGAGAGTGTTGGTCGAATAGCGGCGCTGGTGGCCGGCAGCCACATCATAAGCGGAGAAGGCCCATTGCCCGGCCGGAACGTTGACGATCAGGCGGCCCTTGGGTGCGAGATGAAAGCACACAGCATCCAGAAATTTTTGTTCGTCGGAGAGGTGTTCTAGAACGTCGAAGAGAAAAAGGACATCGAAACGCTGATGGAGCGAGGGTTCCCGCTGAAAGATGTCGTAGCAGCAGACGGTGCTGATGCGGCTGACGTTTTGTTTCAACGCATAGTCGTTCAGATCGAAGCCGATGACGCTTTTCGCGAATTCGTCTTCGATCTGGCGCTGCAGCAGGCCATGGCCGCAGCCGACCTCGGCCAGTTCTTTCGCCGAGGTGATCGTGTTGGTGGCGAGCCGCCGGAGAACTTCGAAGCGGCGGCGAATCCAAAAATGCTCGAGCGAGGCAATTTCAAACCAGCTGTCTGCCATGCTGACGGCTGCCGGTTGTGAAAGATACTGAATCCCGCGAGCTTCCGGTGCCAAGGTGGAGGGATTGCCGACGGTCGTGGCCAGAGGTGTCATCAAGGCCTGCGATGTGGAGAACCGGCGGGAATTTCCGTGTCCCTGAGGCCGGATTCCGAGTGTCCGAGAAGATTCAGCGGATGAGATTTGCTGCGGATCACTTCGGCGACGACATAGTTAGGCCGCCGTTTGGTTTCTTCATAAATCCGACCGACGTATTCGCCGATAACGCCAAGAAAGAAGAGAAGCACGCCCGAGAGAAAGGTGATAAGCAGGATAAGGGCGGTGAATCCTTGCGGCGATTTGTGGAAAGCCACTTTGGCCAGAACCGCGTAAATCCCGAAGAGCGCCGAAGCTCCAACGGCGATTGCCCCGAGCAACGCGGCGGCACGAATGGGAACGATGGAGAAGGCAAAGAGACCGTCTGAAGCCAGTTTGAGCAGCCGAAGGAAACCGTATTTACTCTTGCCAGAATGACGTTCCGAGCGCTCCACAGTAATGCCGGTCTGGCGATAACCTACCCAGGTGCGGAGGCCGCGCAGGTAACGATGATGTTCGGGCAGGCGCCGGATTTCATCCACCACGCGGCGAGACATTAGTCCAAAATCGCCGGTATCGAGCGGTAGCCGGATGTCTGAAAGTTTGGCCATCAGGCGATAGAACAGGAAGTAACAGAGGCGCAGTGGCCAGGCTTCCTTGCGGCCAGTGCGCTGTGCGTAGACGACGTCGTAACCCTCGTGGAAGCGCCCAACCAGAGTGGGGATGGCCTCGGGAATGTCCTGGAGATCACCGTCCATGACCACGACGGCGTCCCCGGTAACGTGGTCGAGAGCAGCGCTGAGCGCTGGCTGGTGGCCGAAATTTCGGGAGAGTGTTACCAGCACAATCCGCCCATCGTGTTCTGCGGCTTCGCGAATCATAGGGACCGTGCGGTCCGTGCTGCCGTCGTCCACGAAGAGAAGTTCGTGCGGACCGCCGGGGAGTTTATCGAGCACTCCAAGCGTGCGGCGCAGGAGTTCCGGCAGCACGCTTTCTTCGTTGTGTACCGGAATGGCTACGGAGAGTCGGAAGCCGTCGCTCATCGCTTGGTCCTGCCCTTGCAATAGATCATATTCCAAAGCTTGATTCCGAGCGTGCCCAGCTTATAGGGCTCGCAAACAACGATATCGAGATGTTGCGCAAACATGGCGCGCCAGTCTTCGAAGTGGCGGGGATATTCGCCACGATCGCGGCGAGCCATGAAGCGTTGCAGAGAATGCTCCTCCGGCAAGACAAGCTCAAGCAGATGCATATGACCATCGGGAGAAAGCCAGCTTTGCAGTCGCCGGAGTATGGTGTGGGCGTCTGAGTCGCCGACGTGATGGAGAAAGCTGTTCACCAGGATCACATCGTAGCCCGTGCCGATGGGCTGATCGTAACTACTGGCGTCGGCAACGGCAAACTGGCGGCTATACTTTCTTTGGGCATGAGCGATGTAGTTCGGGTTGATGTCAATGCCAAGATAGTCCGCATGCGCGAAAAGAGGGGTGTTCGTGCCGGGACCGCAGCCGACATCCAGCACACGGCGAGCGCAGTCAATGTCATTGTGGGCGAGGAGCGGCGCCAGCTTGGCGGAGGCAAACGGGGCTTGCCACAAGCTGTAGACGAAGGTTTGTTCGAGCAGATAATTGAAAACGCTCATGGCAAATGAGCAAGCCGCTCCTGGCAAGCCGAGACGCCATCGAGACTGACTCAGTCCGGCGATTACCACTTATTTTCCTATTGCAACATGAGCGTGCGGGGAAGAAAAGCAAGAGTTGGACGGGGAGTGCTCTGCTAGTGAATCAAAGTGCGGTTCGCGAACATCGATCCTGCAGCCTTCTTGGTACCGGAAGAGCACACGACCGGGCGTATGTGGCAATTTTTCGCGTGCTGGTGCACCATTTCGGCTGCCGTATTCGAGGTATGGATGGCCACCCCCCAGCGAAGGAGACACAAATGGCGGCGCTGCGCTACATCATCTTCGGTTTCTTGAGCCTTGCCCTCATTATTGTCGAAACCTCTGGTAGTCCCGACAACGCTCCGAGAGTGGAAGTTCAGCCCTTTGGCGCCATCAGCTCCGGACAGAAAACCGACTTGTACGTGATGACTAACAGCAAAGGGATGGCGGTTTCCATCACTAATTATGGAGCGACGGTGGTCAGCATCAAGGTCCCGGACCGCGGCGGAAAAGTGGACGATGTGACTTTGGGGTTCGACACAGCGCGGGGATACGAGGAAGGGAAGGCGTATTTCGGCGCGACGGTGGGGCGTTACGCTAACCGCATTGCGCACGGAACATTCACTCTGGATGGAAAGACCTGCACGCTGCCGAAAAACAACGGAGACAACACGCTACATGGCGGATTGAACGGATTTAGCAAGAAGATTTGGGCTGGCAAGGAAGTTTCCAGCAAGGATGGCGTTGCCGTGCAGTTTACCTACGTCAGCCCGGACGGCGAAGAGGGCTTTCCGGGAACTCTCACGGCTACCGTCTTGTTCACTTTGTCCAAAGATAGGAATGAGTTGAGAATCGACTACACGGCAAGCACAGACAAGCCAACGGTACTCAATCTCACCAATCACAGCTACTTCAACCTGGCTGGGCAGAATCAGGGCAGCATCCTCGACGAAACACTGCAACTCAATGCCAGCAGGTTCACGCCGGTCGATGCCACGCTGATTCCAACAGGTGAGCTGCGCGACGTGAAGAATACCCCGTTTGATTTCACGCATGCGGTGGCGATTGGCGCGCGGATTGACGACGCGGACGACCAACTTCGGTTTGGAAGAGGTTATGACCACAACTGGGTGCTGGACAAACCAAAGGACGCTAACGGCCCGGTGCTGGCCGCGGTTGCGAAGGATCCCAAGAGCGGGCGCGTCTTGGAGATTCTGACGACAGAGCCAGGCATCCAGTTTTATACGGGGAATTTTCTAGATGGAACGGTAAGGGGAAAAGGCGGCTACGCTTATCCCCGGCGTTCGGCGTTTTGCCTGGAGACACAACATTTCCCGGATTCGCCGAACCAAGCGAATTTTCCTTCAACAACGCTAATGCCCGAAACGCAGTATCATTCCACGACAGTTTTCAGATTCTCATTGAAATAGCCTACGGGACACAACGAATGACACTACTTTTCGCGACTGCGGAATCATCCCGGTTGGTGCGACTTTCGGGAATCGATTTGGTGATTATCGCGATTTACTTCGCGCTGGTGCTGGGGATTGGCTTTTATCTGAAAAAGTTTGCGACTACCGGCGAGGATTTCTTCCTGGCCGGGCGCGAAATGACCGCATGGGTTGCCGGTCTGGCCTTCGTTTCGGCAAACCTGGGGTCGCTGGAACTGCTGGGCTGGGCCGGTTCTGCTTATCAATACGGGATTGTAGCAGTCCATTTTTATTGGATTGGTGCCATCCCGGCCATGATTTTCCTCGGTCTGGTGATGATGCCCTTTTACTACATCTCCAAAACGCATTCAGTGCCGGGTTACCTGCAATTGCGCTATGGGCCGGAGGCCAGCGGCTTGAGCGCGATCACCTTTGCCATCATGACGATTCTGATGTCGGGCGTGAACATGTACGCGATGGCGGTGGTGATGAAAGTGGTGTTGGGATGGAATTTGAACTTCAGCATCTGGGTATCGTCGTTGACGGTGGGCATTTATGTGGCGGCGGGCGGCCTGTTCTCCGCCATCTTCAACGAAGTGTTGCAATTTTTTCTGATTTGGTTCGGCGCGCTGCTGATTCCAATCTTGGGCTTGTACGAGACCGGCGGATGGCACGGGATGGTCGCGCGCATTCAGCAGAAGTCCCCGGCCCAGGATTTCACGCATGCCTGGCGCGGCCTGGGCGATTTTCAAAACAATCCGATGGGGATCAACTGGATCGGAATCGTATTCGGCCTGGCTGCCGTGCTATCCATGGGATATTGGACGACGGACTTTCTGGTCGTGCAGCGTGTGCTCTCGTCGAAAGACATTCGCTCGGCCAAGATGGCGCCAGTTATCGGGTCTTTCTTCAAGATGGCTGTGCCGATCATCGTTATTCTCCCGGGCCTTCTGGGACTCGCGGTGCTGCCGATGCAACTCGTGCCGGCCAGCGAAATACAGCCCGGTCAGCACAGCTACAACGAAGTGCTGCCATTGATGCTGGCGCGCTATTGCGGGCCAGGACTCATGGGTTTGGGGATCACCGCCCTGGTTGCGGGGTTCATGGCCGGCATGGCGGGAAACGTCAGCGCCTTCGCCACCGTGTGGACCTACGACATTTACCGGCCGTTTATCCGGAAGAGAGCGTCCGATGGCCATTACGTCTCGATGGGTCGCTGGTGCACGATGATTGGCCTGATCGCTAGCATCGGCACGGCGTATTTGGCCATGGGTTTCGCCAGCATCATGGATTATGTCCAGGCCTTGTTCGGATTTTTTATCGCGCCGCTGTTTGGCACCGTGTTGCTTGGCATGATGTGGAAACGTGTTACGCGGCCAGCGGGATTCTGGGGCCTCCTATGTGGCGTGTTCTCCTCGGTGACGATGTTTTTTCTGATGAAGTTCGACTCACGCTGGGTGAGTGTGTTCGCTTTGTCGCCTCATGCAAAGGGGTTGGCGCAGGCCATGTTCCAGGCGCTGTGGTCGTGCTTGACGTGCGTGGTGGTAACGTTGCTGGTGACTCTTGTGACCAAGCCAAAGTCGGACGAGGAGTTGCGGGGTCTCGTTTACAGCCTAACGGAAGTAGCGCACGAAGACCATGCGAGTTTCTTGCATCGTCCTGTGGTGTGGGGCATGGTATCGCTCACCGTCCTGGCGCTGCTCCAAATCATTTTCTGGTGAACAACGATGAGCGGGAAAGGTCACATCATTCCGATTTGGTTTTTTGTGGGAGTTCTCTTGCTCGTCTATGGCGTGCTGATTCTAGGCAGCGGGCTGGTGGAGTGGTCGCATCCACCAGACACGGTGCTTTCGGAGTTGCATGCGCCAGTATGGTGGGGGGAACTGCTGATTCTTCTGGGCGGAATTTACTGTTATGCCTTCCGGCCGGGCAAATACCGCTAGTTTGCCTAGCTTCGGGAAGCGAAAGAAGCCGCTTTGGCGGCAACCGGGATCCTCTCCGCTTTTTCGATTATCTCAAGCAAGGTGTCGCAGACTTCTGCAATTTGGTCATCGCGCAGCCGATTGAAGAAGGGCAAAGCGATGCAACGAACGGACTCTCGTTCGGTGATCTGTAGATGTGTCGCAAGTTGTCCTTCGGCCTTATAGGCGGGCTGAAGATGAATGGGAGCAAAATACGTCCCGCAGGCGATGCCACGGCCCGCCATTTCCCGCACGATCCAATCGCGCTGGCCTTCAGAAAAATGCTCTGCCAGGCGAACGACGTAGACAAACCAACTGATTTTGCGGTTTGGGCGTTCCAAGGGAGGAAGATAAACCTTTCTTGAGGTGCGTAGTCTTTGATGATATTTTCCCGCGACCTCCTCGCGCCGCTTCAGGATCCCTTCGATTCTTTTCAGCTGGGTTATCCCCAGCGCGCAATTCATCTCGGAAAGCCGATAGTTGTAACCGATATCCGAATGCTGGAGCCACTGGGCGGAATCCGTGCGCCCCTGATTGCGTAAGGAACGAATCCTGGTCGCAAGTTGCGGGTCCGCGGTGACCACAGCGCCGCCTTCGCCCGTGGTGATCTGCTTGTTGGGATAGAAGCCAAAGACGCCGGCGTCGCCGAACGAACCGGTTTTTCCTCCTTCGTATTCGGCGCCAAGGGCTTCGCAGGCATCTTCGATGACGCGGAGACGGTGGCGGCGCGCGATTTCCAGGATTTTCGAAAGCTCAGCCGGGCACCCGAAGGTGTGGACAAGAAGAATCGCTTTGGTGCGTGGGGTCATCGCCGCTTCGATTCGGCTTGGGTCCAGATTCAGTGTCTTGGGCTCGACGTCCGCAAAAACCGGGACGGCTCTTTCATAACGCAGGACGTTGGCAACCGCGATGAACGCGAAGGAAGGAACGATCACTTCGTCCCCTTCACTGATGCCCAGGGCGCGGACGCACAGGTGAAGCCCGGCGGTTCCGGAACTGACCCCGATTGCGTGTTCGGAGCCAAGATAGTTGCAGAGTGTGTGTTCCAACTCGAGGAGTTTCGGGCCGAGGCTTAGATGAGGAGTCCTCAGGACTTCGGCAACCGCTTGAATTTCTTCTTCGAGGATATCCGGTGCGGAGAGGGGAATTCTCATGACGCCGCTGCTCTTTGTGCCGCGCGCTCCATCACATCGAGGGCGACGCTCCGTTTGATAAGCAACTCACGGCCAAGAGGCACAGTCGTCAGGATCTCTACAATCTTCTCCGAAGCGTGGCCGTCGCCATAGGGATTCACCATGCCTTGAAGGGAATTACGAAATTCCTGCGATCTTGCCTCCTCAATCGTTTTCAGAATGGCCGTCTTATCTGCTGCTGCGTCCAGGACATTCGCGGCTCTCTCTCTCCCTTGTTGGCGCATGCCTATATTCACTGTGGGAAGCGCGAAGGACGCCGTCTCCATGATGCCGCTGCTGGAATTTCCTACCAGCGTCCTTACTTGGCGCAACAGGCTCCAATAGGTGACGGAATCCAGATTGGTGAAGATTCTTCCCCTGCCACGCGTCGCAAGGAATGCTCTTGTCCGTTCAATCAGCGATCTGCTCCCCGCATCAGCGTTCGGATAACAGAAAATAAGCGCTTCTGGAACTTCCCCTAGCGCTGCAAATAACGCGCCGGCCTCTTCGGTCGTATCGTGTGCCAGGGTTACCGGGTGATAGGAAACAAGGATGGCCGGCTGGGAAAGCTCGATCTGCAACCTTACTTTGAGCTCTTCGCGGGTCAACAAAGTCCGGCGTCGCAGGTGATCGAGCGAAGGAGCGCCAGCCTGATGGACGCGCCACGCTTCTTCTCCCATTGCAATCACTCGCTGTTGTGCCACATTGGTCGAAGTGAAATGAATGTGGCCCATTTTCGTCAGTGCATTGCGCACCGCGTCGTCAATGGCGCCTTCACTGACCTCGCCGCCTTCAATGTGCGCGATCGGGATGCGCAGGGCGAGGGCCACGGAAGCAGGCGCGAGCATTTCGTAACGGTCCGCGATCAGCAAAAGCAAATCCGGCCGCATCCGGCCCAGCAGGTCTGCGAAGCTGAGCGTCGCCACGCCGATGGTCTTGGCCATGCCCAGATCACTGTCGGAACTGAGAAGGCACTCGACGCGAGCTGCGATCTGGAATCCATCCCTTTCGATCTCTGCGAAAGTATGGCCAAATTCGGGCGAGAGATGCGGCCCCATGGCGATGATGCGGAGATCCACAGAGGGATGGCGCGATAGGTCGCGTAGTGGCCAGTAAAGATGGCTGTAATCCGCGCGCGAAGATGTCACCACCGCGATTTTCCGCTTCATCGGGAACGCGACTCCTGTTCTTTCCGGGATTCGAGCGCCGTTTCACTGGGGCGATAGTCCGGTACCAAACGGCAAAGGCATTCCAACGCGCCTGCTACGTCGCGCTGCTGCACAGTGTTCTGCAGGGCTGTCATAGCGGAATCGAATTCCGCCTGGGATAGTTCCGGTGTGGCAACCCGGCGCAATGCGCCATTTGTTCCATTAATAACGGACTCCTGGCAAGAGGCAAACTGCTCGCTCAATTTATCGCCCGGGCGCAGGCCAGTCATAACAACTGGTATTTCGCGGCCGCCTCCAGCCTCCCCGATCAACTGCCTCGCCAGGTTGAGGATTCCAATCGCTTCTCGCGGTTGCGGGATGAAAATACCACTTTGCCCGGCGAGGCTCGCCGCCAGGACGATCAACTCGATCGTCTCTGGCATGGAAAAGAAGTAACGAGTTGCTTCGGGATGAGTTACCGTGACCGGACCGCCCGCCGCGATTTGCTGGAGAAACGTCGGGACAACGCTCCCTTGGGAACCGAGGACATTTCCGAGCCGCACGGCTCGCATCGAGCTCTTTGCACTGCACCAGCGCAGGAGGGCAAGTTCAGCCACGCGTTTCGTGACGCCCATCACACTATGCGGCTGGACCGCCTTATCGGTGGAAACCATGACCAGTGACTGCACCTCATAAGTCACGGCGAGTCGGGCAAGTTCGTTGGTCGCCAATGCGTTGTTGCGCACCGCCGCAATGACATTGGTTTCCATCAACGGGACGTGCTTAAATGCCGCGGCATGCAGGACAAAGTCGGGCTGTTTTTCGTCAAAGATCTCTGCTAGATGGACCCCGTCCGTCACATCTCCCAGAATCGGGACGCAAGCGCCGGGAACGGAGGCATGGCTCAGTTCAAAATTGAGCTGATGAAGCTTGCCCTCGGAATGATCCAACAAAAAAAGTGCCTCGGGCTTTTGAGTGAGGATTTCTCTCGCGAGCGCGGACCCGATGGACCCACCGGCTCCGGTGAGCAGCACGCGTCGGTCGGTGAGGGGAAGAAGCATAAGAATGGTTCCGGGGCCTGGACTCGAACCAGGATTCTAGGCTCCAAAGGCCCATGTGCTACCAATTGCACCACCCCGGAAGGGTGTGGACAACCCTTCTAGTTTACTTGAGAGGCTGCAGCCCACAAAATCGAGATCCTCGAAAGCGCGAAGAATGTGCCCCGCAAGCTCCTGCAAATTGGAAGAAATTCGGCGCGGCAGTTGGAAGAATGAGCAGGAAGCGAAGATGCGCATAAGCGCAAAATATGCGCGAAATGGACAATCTCGCGAGCGGTGCACCTCCTCCGGATTTCTGCTAAAGTTAAAAGGTTGTGTACCACGCCGGAGAGGTGGCCGAGTGGTTTAAGGCGCACGCTTGGAAAGCGTGTGTAGGCTAACCCCTACCGTGGGTTCGAATCCCACCCTCTCCGCCAGTTTTTCAACCCTGTCTCAATTCGCTTTTTTGTAAGCACGGCAGCGGCGGATGATCGCATTCGTGGAGCTATCGTGTGCCAGTTTGGGTTCGTCCTTGCTTTCCAGTTCGGGGATGATGCGCTGGGCGAGCACTTTCCCGAGTTCCACGCCCCACTGGTCAAACGAATCGATCTGCCAAATTGCCCCTTGCGTGAAAACGGAATGTTCGTAGAGAGCAACGAGCTTGCCGAGCGCTTCTGGAGTCAGGCGGTCCAACAGGATTGTATTTGACGGGCGATTCCCTTCGAAAACCCGGTGGGGCAACAGCCAGGCAGGAGTGCCTTCCGCTTTCACCTGCTTGGCGGTCTTTCCGAACGCCAAAGCTTCGGTTTGTGCGCAGACGTTCGCCAGCAGCATGTCGTGATGGCGGCCAAGCGGATTCAGCGCTTTGCCGAAGGCAATGAAGTCGCACGGAATCAGCCGCGTGCCCTGATGGATCAATTGATAGAAGGAGTGCTGGCTGTTGGTGCCGGGTTCACCCCAATAAATCGGGCCGGTCTGGTAATTGACGGTTTTTCCCTCAAGCGTGACGTGTTTGCCGTTGCTCTCCATCGTCAGCTGTTGGAGATAGGCGGGAAAGCGTTTGAGATATTGTTCGTAAGGAAGAACGGCGACGGTTTGGGCTCCGAAGAAATTGTTGTACCAAACCGAAAGCAAGCCAAGCAGGACTGGAAGATTGCGTTCAAAGGACGCGGAACGAAAATGCTCGTCCATCTGATGAAAGCCGCTGAGCATGGCGCGGAAGTTGTCCGGCCCGACGGCCAACATCGTGGAAAGTCCGATGGCGGAGTCCATGGAGTAGCGGCCGCCGACCCAATCCCAGAAGCCGAACATATTGGCGGTATCGATGCCAAACTTGGCGACTTCCGCCGCGTTGGTGCTGACGGCGACGAAGTGCTTGGCGACGGCGCTTTCGTTGTCTTTGCTCTTCTTGAGGAACCAATCGCGGGCGCTGTGCGCGTTGGTCATCGTTTCCAGTGTCGTGAAGGTCTTCGAAGAAACAATGAAAAGGGTCTCCGCCGGATCGAGGTCTACGACGGCTTCGGCAAAATCCGTGCTGTCCACGTTGGAGACAAAGCGAAAGGTCATGCTGCGGTCACTGTAGTGGCGCAGGGCTTCATAGGCCATGACGGGGCCCAAATCTGAGCCGCCAATGCCGATGTTGATCACGTTGCGAATGCGCTTGCCCGTGTGGCCGCTCCACTCGCCGCTGCGCACGCGATTCGAAAAGCTCGACATTTTGTCGAGGACTTCATGTACCTCCGGCACGACGTTTTTTCCGTCGACCAGGATGGATTCATTCTTGGGGGCGCGCAGAGCCACGTGCAGGACCGCACGATTCTCGGTGATGTTGATTTTGTCGCCGCGGAACATGGCATCGATGCGCGCTTTGAGACCCGACTCCTTCGCCAAGTCCAGCAGCAAGGCCAGAGTCTTACTGGTAATCCGGTTCTTGGAATAATCGAAGTAGATCCCGAGTTCGTCCAGCACGAATTTTTCGCCGCGCTTGGGATCATCGTCGAAGAGCTTCCGCAAATGTATGGATTGGATTTGCTTGTGGTGCGTCTTCAGGGCGTTCCATGCTTTGCGTTTCGTCAAAGGATGAACTGCGGTGCCTTTTGCGGTGCGTGTCCCAGTAGCTGCCATTTCTTGGCTCCTTTCCATCTGTTTCAGTAAGCGAGAATTCTACCTGTCTTTCGGTAAAAACTGATTGAAACCCTACGATGCCCGCTCCGGTAACCGGGTCCTCCGGGCTTTAGCGACGTCCCCGGCACAATCCGGAAATTCGTATTGAAGTAGGCCACCCATATGCGCCATAGTCTGTCAGAACCGCCACAGTATGTTGTGACACAGACATGGGATGCAGTGACCTGACAAGAGGATTAAACGGAGGCGAAAATGCAAGTAAAGCGGAATTTCGGTCTTTCCTTACCAACGTTGCTAGCAGGGCTGCTACTAACGGCAGGAACGCTGGCCGCTCAGGACGTGCGCTACAACTATATGCCGGGCACGGATTTTTCGAAGTATCACACCTATAAATGGGTTGCCATCGAAGGCGGCGCGCATCCCAATCAAATCATGGACGCCCAGATCAAGCAGTCGGTGGACACACAACTGGCAGCCAAGGGCATGACCAAAACCGATAGCGACAAGGCGGACCTCTACGTTGCTTACCAGGTGGCCGTGGATAAGGAAAAACAGTGGAACGGCTACGGCATGGGAGGCGGGGTGCGCTGGGGAGGAATGGCCACCGCGACCAGCAGCACGATCAACGTGGGAACCCTGGTGCTCGATTTGTATGACCCAACGACGAAGCAATTGGTGTGGACCGGGAATGCGACCAAGACGATTGACCCAAGTTCCAACCAGGAAAAAAACCAGAAAAACCTCGACAAAGCCATGGCGAAACTACTGAAGAACTATCCGCCAAAGCAGAAGTAGCGTCGTCGACAGCCGACTGTCATGCATGCAAGTCAAGAGTCATTCGATGCGCTGGAGGCGCGCGTTACACGATTGTTTCGCCCTTCTGTAGCCGTTTGGAACGCCTGTCGCCCTGACCGCCGAAGGTGGTTGTTGCCTCGGGCACAATTTGCCTTCACAATAGTAGCTCCCCCGCTTCCCGCCCGAGGAATGCATGCTCTTCCACACGATCGGTCAGGTTCGCCGTTTCTTCAAAGTTCTCGCCGGGTTCACACTACTGGCTTTGGGAGCCGTCATGTTGTTTACTCCCGGGCCCGGGTGGCTGGTGATTTTCCTGGGGCTCACGCTGCTGGCTGCCGAATTTGTGTGGGCCAAGCGGTTGATGGACCGCATGAAAGAACAAAGCACGCGAATCAAAGACTCTGTCTTGCGATTGGGCAAGTCTGATTCAGCGGACTCGGCTTGAAGTAGAATCACCTCGAGGTTGATTCCCATGATTACCGAATGGAAGGGCAAATGGGCCCTGGTTACTGGTGCGAGTGCGGGCATTGGTGTGGCCTTGGCCGAGGAGCTTGCGGTGGGCGGCGCGCATCTGGTGCTGACTGCGCGGCGACTGGACCGATTAGAGGAAGTGGCGAAGTCTCTTGGCAAGAAGCACGGCATTCAAACACAGGTGTTAGCTACCGATCTGGTGAGGCGGGAGGCGCCGCAACAGATCTATGACTTCACGCGGGAGAAAGGCCTGCGAATCGATCTGCTGATTAACAATGCTGGCTTCGGCCAATATGGCGAGTTGCATCAGGTGGAGACGCAGCGGCTGTTGGACATGGTGGAAGTCAACTGCACTGCCGTGGTTCACCTGACGCGGCTCTTTTTGCCGGATATGGTGGCCAGGCGAAGTGGGGACATTCTGATACTGGCGTCCACGGCGTCGTTCCAAGCAGTGCCGTACATTTCCACCTATGCCGCGACCAAAGCGTTTGATCTCCTCTTCGCCGAAGGGTTGGCAGAGGAGATGAAGCCTTATGGCATCCGGGTTTGCGCGCTTTGCCCTGGCTCGACGGAGTCTGAGTTTCACGCGGTGGCGCAGCAGGAGCAGTTCACGGCGAAGAAGCAGGAACCAGCGGACAAGGTGGCAAGAACGGGGCTGCAGGCGCTGGCAGAGGGCAAAAGCTACGTGATTTCGGGGCTCGGCAATTACCTGGGAGCCCATTCTCAGCGCCTCGTGCCGAGGAGCGTCGTGACGCGGATTGCCGGGAACATGTTCAGGCCCAGTAAGACCCGATAAACCTTAGACTTACCAGATGTATTCGCAACTTTTAGCCCCCGGGTAGGGTTTGAGTTCAAGTAACAACCGGAGCCGTTGGCAAAGGGCTCTGGTGGTCCCGGTTCGCCGGGAACTTTCCCTTTGCGCCACGGGAATAGTGTTAAGAGATCGGGCGCCCCCCAGGAGAGATGCCAATCGAGGATCAGGAACGAGACGAGGTCCTGCTGAAGCGCTCGGCCAAGGGCGACGAAGATGCCTTCACGCAGCTTTATCGCCGGCATCAGGCGCAGATTTACCGGTTTGCACTGCGCATGACGGGCCACACCTGGGCGGCCGAAGAGATTGTGCAGGATGTGTTCATGACTCTGGTGCGCGAGCCGAAGAAATTCGATCCCGGGCGCGGGATGTTGGGAGCTTTTCTGTACGGTGTGGCGCGCAAACGCGTGATGAAGCACCTGGAGCGCCTCCCTCGTGAATTTCCTCTGGAAGTTCGAAACGAAGAGGGAGAAGCGAAGGTAGTGGATATCGCAGACCAGCGCACCCCCGCGCACCTGGCCGAGATGAGAGAACGGCGGGAGCAAGTGCGGTCGGCCGTGCTCGCGCTGCCTCCGGAATTTCGCGAAACTGTGGTGCTTTGCGAGCTGGAGGAGATGAGCTACGAGCAAGCCGCGAAGATTCTGGAGTGCCCGGTGGGTACGGTTCGCTCGCGTCTGCATCGGGGACGCGCGCTGTTGCTGGCAAAGCTGGAAATGTTGCGTGAGGTTCCGAAGCGCGCAAATGCAGTGCTCTGAGGATTTGCAGGAGAAGTAAAGATGAATTGCGAAGAATTCGCCAATCTGGATCTGAACCTGGAAGGTGCGCCGGAAAGGCCGGAGACGAGTGCAGCGCGGGAACATCTACGCAATTGCCCTGCGTGTGCGGCGCTCTATGAGAGTTCGCAGCGGCTGCGGGCGGAACTTCGAGAGTTGGGAATGGCGACGTCCGAGGTAAGCACTCCATCTCGCGTTGAAATGCGGTTGCGGCAGGAATTTCGCACACGGCATACGACGGCAAAGAACCGTGGGCGAGCGATTGTCGCCGGGTGGCTGCTGGCCGCGGCAACGATCGTGCTTGTTGCGGGTTCGTTCTTCGTGGGGCGGCATTCGAAGAATGCGAATGTGGCCAAGGCGCATCCGGCGGCGAATTCTGGAGTTACCCAGATTGCCGCGGCCGGACCTGAGCTTGGCGGAACACTCGTCGCAGAAAATGATGGTGACGAATTTGCTTTGATCCCTGGAGCGCTGCCCGGTCTGCAGGACGAGACAACTGTAGTTCGCGTGCAGATGCAGCGTGGCGCTCTGAGTGCATTGGGCCTGACAGTGAATGAAGAGCACGCAAATGATGTCGTGGAAGTAGATTTGTTGGTTGGTGCTGACGGTCAACCGCAGGCGTACCGCCTGCCACAGCAAACGGCCAATTAGGATTTTCGCGGCACGTCCGCGGCCAACGGGAGAGAAGTAGAGGAGAAGCTGGAATGTCAAGAACATGGATAGTTTCGGTTTTGCTAGGAGCGGTGCTGAGTGCGCCGGTTGTTGTATGCGGGCAAGATGCCCCACCGCCGGGACCTCCGCCACATGAAGGCATGGGCGGCCCACTCGGTCCTCGCATGGAGATTCTGGGATTCGAGGAGATGCATCCGGGAAAAGTGGTCACCGGAGCGCCCTATTCGGCCACGACGGTGATTGAGACCACGCAGACCCTTTCGGATGGGACGAACATCACCCGGAAGATTCAAGCCAATGTCTACCGGGATTCGCAGGGCCGGGTCCGCCGGGATACCACGTTGCCCGCGATCGGGCCACTCGCTGCAAGCGGACAATCGAAGTCTTTCGTCCTGATCCACGATCCGGTTGCGGGAACGGCCTATGAACTGCGCCCCGACCAGAAGACAGCCGAACAGTTGCCTGCGAGACCTGGAGGTAAAAAGAACCCGGGTGCACTGCAGAACAAGTTCGAGGCGCGGATCCAGGAAGAGATCGCAAATGGCACGTTGAAGAAAGAAGATCTGGGCACGCAGACCATCAGCGGAATTCAGGCACAGGGCACGCGGTACACGCGCACGATCCCCGCCGGCCAGATCGGCAATGACAAGCCGATTAGCGTGGTGAACGAACGGTGGTACTCGCCGGACTTGCAAATCGTGATGAAGAGCATGCGCACCGATCCACGCTTTGGCTCAACCACCTACACGGTGACCAATATTCAGCGCCAGGAGCCTGCGGCGTCGCTCTTTACTGTCCCTTCGGACTACACGGTGACACAGGGCAAGGGGCCACACGGCGGGGGCAGAGGTGCCGGGCCGGGAGGTCCGCTGCCGGACGCCGCGCCGCCCAGCGAATAATTGGCGCATTGGACGATCTTCTCTCCTGAAGACGGCACGTCCTTACTGCAGCTACCCCCATTGCTGCGGTGAGGGCGTCGTCGTAATTGGGCGCTAGTACGAAGGATAGGCTCGGAGTAAGGATGGAGTTAAGATGAAGTTCATGGAAGAAAAGGACCTGGCGGATCAACTGATCCGTGAAGGCTACGTTCACCTGTACGTGTGGGAGGATGGCCCAAACGTTGATTACGCGGAACACAGCCACCGCG
>Ga0335069_10002738_pt1 | contig 26938 bp, 24 predicted proteins | sample Lox_Sample_11_FD_206714 | JGI IMG/M metagenome (GOLD analysis project Ga0335069, IMG submission 206714) | Soil microbial communities from Loxahatchee National Wildlife Refuge, Florida, United States - Lox_Sample_1.1 | ecosystem: Environmental > Terrestrial > Soil > Wetlands | place: USA...
CGGGCGCCCGCCCGCAGGTCGCGCTCGAGCTGCCGGCCGGCCTGCGCGCCGAGACCGCGGCCGTCTGGATCCCGGCCCAGTCACAGCTCGTCTGGCGGCTGCTGGCCGAGCGCGACGGCGACTACGAGCTGGGGCTGGCCGTCGACGGCGGGCCGCGTCTGCCCAAGACGGTGCGGGTCACCCCGAGGACGGTGCGCCTCTCGCCCGAGCGCGTCGAGGCGGGCTTCTTCTCCCAGCTGCTGTACCCTGCCGAGCCGCCGCTGCCCGCGGGCCCGGTGCGCAGCATCCGCCTGTCGTACCCGGAGCGCGAGATCGAGGTGCTGGGCCACGGCATGAACTGGATGATCCCGTTCTTCGCCCTCTCCATCCTCTTCGCCTTCGCCCTCCGCGGCCTCTTCAAAGTCACCATCTGACCTGACACCCAAAAAGCCGGAGAAGACCCGATGACCTCGCACCTGGTACCGCCGCACGGCGACCGCCTCCTCGACCTGATGGCAAGTCCCGCACGCGTGGCCGAGCTTTCGGCCCGAGCGAAGGAGATGATCTCCTGGTCGCTGACGCCGCCCCAGCTCGCCGACGTGGAGCTGCTCCTCTCGGGGGCGTTCTCGCCGCTGCGCGGCTTCATGGGACGCGCGGAGGCCGAGGCCGTGCGCACGCGGATGCGCCTCGCCGACGGCAGCTTCTGGCCGGCGCCGGTCACGCTCGAGGTCTCGGAGGACACCGCCAAGGGGCTGGCAGCGGGACGGCCGCTCGCCCTGCGGGACGGGGAGGGAGTGCTGAGAGCAGTCCTGAACGTAGAGGAAGTACGGCGAACGGAAGATCCCGCGATGCCCGCAGGAACCGTCAGCATCGCGGGATTGATTGAAGGCGTGGAACCCCCGCACCACTACGACTTCGTCGAGCGGCGGGCGACGCCCCGCGAGCTGCGCCAGCGCTTCGCCGGACGCGGCTGGCGGCGGGTGCTGGCCTTCCACACCGGCGAGGTGATGCACCGCGCCGAGCAGGAGATGACCCTCGCCGCCGCCCGCGAGCTGGAGGCGAGCCTGCTGGTCCAGCTCGGTGTCGCCACCGCCTCCTGGTGGGACCCTGGCCACTACTCGCGCATCCGCTGCCTGGAGGCGCTGATGAAGGCCTATCCGCCGGGCACCGCGCAGCTCAACCTGCTGCCGCTCGGCCGCCGCGAGCCGGCCGGGCGCGACCTGCTGCTGAACGCCGTGGTGGCCCAGAACTGCGGCTGCAGCCACTTCCTGGTGCGCGGCTCGTCCGGCGTGACGGACGACGAGCTGCGCGCCGCCTCGAGCGGCCTGCGCATCGAGCTGGTGCGGGTCCCCGAGAGGGCGTGGAGCCCGGAGAAGGGCGCCTTCGTCGCCGCCGACCAGGGGGCGGAGGCGAAGGCTGCGAAGACGCTCTCGGCCGCGGAGCTCGCCGAGCGGCTGGCCTGGGGCCGCGAGATCCCGTCCTGGTTCTCCTTCCCGGAGGTCCTGCAGGAGCTGCGGCGGAGCACGCCGCCGCGGGCACGCCGCGGCTTCACCGTCTTCTTCACCGGACTGCCCAGCTCCGGCAAGTCGACGCTGGCGAACGTGCTCATGGTGAAGCTGATGGAGGTCGGCGACCGGCCGGTGACGCTGCTCGACGGCGACATCGTCCGCAAGCACCTCTCCTCCGAGCTCGGCTTCTCCCGCGAGCACCGCAACCTCAACATCGCCCGCATCGGCTACGTCGCCTCCGAGATCACCAAGAACGGCGGCATCGCCCTGTGCGCCCCCATCGCTCCCTACGACGCGGTGCGCAAGCAGGTGCGGGCCATGATCGAGCCGTACGGCGGCTTCCTGCTGGTGCACGTGGCGACGCCGATCGCCGTCTGCGAGACCCGCGACCGCAAGGGGCTCTACGCCAAGGCGCGGGCCGGCATCGTCAAGGAGTTCACCGGCGTCTCGGACCCTTACGAGGAGCCGCGGGACGCCGGCCTCTCCATCGACACCGCCGAGCGCAGCCCCGAGGAGTGCGTGCAGGCGATCCTGCTCCACCTGGAGAAGGAGGGCTACCTCGGCCCGGCGGGGCGGGAGCTCTCGGCGTGATGGAGGCGCGGCGGCTCTCTTCCCTGCTGGAGGCGGTGGTCCCGCTCGTCCGTCGCGCGGGCGAGGCGATCGAGGCCGTCCGTCGCGGGCCGCTGGGGACCGAGGCGAAGGCCGACGGCTCGCCGGTCACCCGCGCCGACCGTGCGGCGGAGGCGATCCTGGTGGACGGCCTGCGGGAGCTCGTCCCCGGCCTGGCGGTGGTGTCGGAGGAGGGCGACGTCGACGCCGCCGTGGCGGCGGCGGGGTCGAGCTGCTGGCTGGTGGATCCGCTCGACGGGACGAAGCAGTTCATCCAGGGGTTGCCGGAGTTCACCGTGAACGTGGCGCTGGTGGAGGCGGGCGTGCCCGTGCTGGGCGCCGTGCTGGTGCCCGCCGCCGGCACGCTGTACCTGGCCGCGCAGGGGCAGGGCGCCCGCCGGCTGGACGCGAGCGGGGAGTCGAGGCTGGCGGCGCTGCCGGCCGTCTCGCCGCGTCGCGCGGTGATGTCGCGGTCGCACCTCACGCCCGAGACCACCGCCCTGCTGCAGGAGCTCGGCGTCACGGAGGCCGTCTCCCGCGGCAGCTCCCTGAAGATGTGCGCGGTGGCCGAGGGCGCGGCCGACCTGTACCCGCGGCTCGGCCCCACCATGCTGTGGGACACGGCCGCCGGCGCGGCGGTGGCGACGGAGGCCGGATGCGCAGTAGTCGACCTCGAGGGTCGGCCGCTGCGCTACGACGTGAGAGAGGGCCTGAGGCACCGCGGCTTCCTGGTCTGCGCCCCCGGCGGCGTCCTTTCGGCCTGCCTGCGCGCGCTCGCCGCTGCCGCCGCCGCCAAGCCCCCGGCCGCCCGGGCCTGACCGTCTCAGCCCCGTCCGTTCCCGCCCTTCTTCTCCTCGCCCTTCGCCTCGCGTCGGCGCCGCGAGCCGCGCGGCCACACCGGGGCCGGGATCCTGCCGTCGGGGAACTCGACCTTGCCGACCAGGATGCAGCCCCTCATCCCGGGGACGCAATAGGCGCCGTCCAGCTTCTCGCAGCGGCCGTCGACCTCGTGCGGACAGGACCAGGAGCTCATTTCGGCCCTGCCGGGTCGGCGGGCCTGCCGGCCGTGGTCCCGCCGTCACCGCCGCCCAGCGAGCGCATCAGGCCGGAGCGCACCTCGTTGCGGTAGGCCTCCAGGCCCGGGTCCCGCGGCGGCGCCGCCTTGCCGCCGAGGCTCTCGCCCAGCTTGTCCGAGAGCACGAGCGCGAGCAGCGCCTCCAGCAGCGAGCTGCCGCCAGCCCCGGTTCCGGCCGCTCCCCCTCCGACCACGATCTTGGGGACCACGTCCACCTTGCTCTGCTCGATCGCCTCCGCGAAGCGGCTCATCACCTGCTGCGCGAGCTGCAGCTGCGGGCCGCCGTAGGCGCGCACCTGCTCCTCGATGGCCAGGGCCTGGGCCACGCCCACCCGGGCCGAGCGCTCCGCCTCCGCCTCGCCCAGCGCCTTCACCCGCTGGGCGTCGCCGCCCGCCAGCGCCCTCACCTTGTCGGCCTCCGCCTGCGCCAGCGCGCGGATCTGCTCGGCCTCCTGCAGCGAGCGCTGGTAGGAGGCCTTGCCCTGGTTCGACTGGATGGTGATGGCGATCTCCGACTCGGTGAGCGGCTGCTGCTGGCGGGCGCGGGCCTCGGCCTCGCGCAGCTCGCGCTCCTTGACTGCCGCCTTCTCCTGGCGCGAGTAGGTCTCGACCTGCTCCTCCGCGATCTGCCGGGCGCGCAGCTGGGTGAGGATGGTCTCGATCGCCTTGTCGCCGGCCCCGGCGTTCGGCGTCCCGATCAGCACCTCCTTCAGCTCCAGGTTGTAGCCGGCGAACTTCTCCTTCATCTGCTCGGAGGACTGGCGCTGGATCTCGCTGCGCTCCTGGATGAGCTGGATGAGGGTGCGGGTCTGGCCGATGTTCTTGAAGTAGGCGGAGACCATGGGGTCGAGCGTCTGCTCGACCAGCTTCTTGACGTCCCCGAACTGCTGGATGACCAGCGGCGCCTTCTTGTAGTCGATGTGCACCACCACCGACAGCGGCAGCGAGGGCTCGAAGGCGTCCTTGGTGATGAGCTGGACCTCCGAGAGGTTCTCGTCGTAGCGGTGCGAGCCCACCTCGGTCTTGATCCACTTCAGGATGAAGTTGGTGGTGGGGACCGCGATCACCTTGCCGGCGTAGGTGTTGAACGCGTACTTGCCCGGCAGCAGCGGCTCCTGCCACACCCCGCGCTCCCCGGACTTCACCATCTCGCCGTGGCGGTAGGCATCGCCCGAGAGGTCGCGGCCGGCGGCCCCGGTATAGAAGACGACCACGCCCACGTGGCCGACCTCGATCACCGTCTTGGGGATGGTCTCCACCGTCGCGAACAGGCGGTTGATGTAGTAGGTGCCCTCGACCAGCACCTGCAGCTGGCGGCCGCGCAGGCCGCCGGCGGCCAGGAAGCGCTCGGGGTCCTGGAAGTTGTTGTGGTAGGTCTGGTGGGGCTCCGGGCGGTCACCGACGGTCGGCGCGATGACCTCGCCCTGCGGCAGCGAGGGCCCGTCGTGGACGGTGACGATCCCCACCAGGTCCTCGGTCATCACCACCGGCGAGAAGCCCTCGCGACGGGCGAGCAGGCTGGCCATGGCCTTGAACATCTGCTCCTCCTCGCGGTTGAGCTGGAGGTAGTAGATGCCGTCGGCGGTGATCACCACGAACTGGGCGAGGTTGAGGGCGTAGGTGCCCTCGCGCAGGATCCGCCGCTGCGGCCCGCGCTGGCCGCCGGCCTTCAGGAACGCGGCGGCGTCGGTGAAGTCCGCCACCCGCGCGTTGGAGGCCAGGGTCTGGGTGGGCGGCAGCAGCTCGCCGTCGCGGGCGAAGACGTAGCCGATCCTGCCCTGGGGGATGGTGACCAGCGGCACCACGTGCACGCGGTACTGGGTGGGGAAGAACCCGTGCCAGCCGCCGCGGAGCACGTCAGGCTGGAAGCCGGCCTCTCCCTCGAGCGCGATGAAGCCCTTGCGCACCGAGCCGCCGAAGCTCCAGACCTTCTCCACGATGCCGACGCGGTTGTTCGGGATGTAGCGGACGACGTTGGAGCGCCAGATCAGGACCATCGAGAGGACGCCGGCGCTGACCCACAGCGCGAGCGTGAGCTCGAAGAGCATGTCGCCCTCCTGCCGCCCGGGCGGCGGCGCGCGGCAGTCTATCAGAGCGTCGCCGTCCGGAAGGCCGAGGTGGCGGCGTCGCCCCGTATCCCCCTCCGCCCCGACGGGAACCATGCCTGGACCGCAGGTGTCCAAGGGACAGGAGGAGGCCATGGACCTGATCGGGCTGGCCGGAGCGTCACGGCCGGCAGTGGTGGGGGCGCTGCTCGCGGGCATCGTCGCCGTCGTCGTGTTCGCGCGCGTCCTCGCCCGCCGCGCCAGCCGCGGGAGCCGGACCCTGGTGAACCTGAACGGCCGCGACTAGCCTCGCGGGAGGCGGCTCGTCAGGCGAGGTCCTGGCGAAGCGCCTCCCGCTGCTCGGCCGTGAGTGGGGTCTCGCCGCGCAGCGCAGGATCCGGGTGGTCGCAGCCAACGGCCACCGGCACGCGGCCCCGGATCGGGAACTTCAGGTACTGCACCGCCGAAAGCCGCGTGTCACCGACCTGGCGCGGATCGTAGCTCGGCCGCACCCGGGTGCCGTCCTCGAGCGCGAGGTAGAGGTGTGCCGGCAGCGCGGTCCACTCGCCCAGCCGCGTCGTGCGCTCGGCCGGGTCGCCGACCTCGATCAGCAGGGTGCAGCCGAGATCGCCGCCGGTGCCGAGCAGCTCGTTGTAGGTCTTGATCTCGTGGCGAATGTCCGCTTCCTTCACCATCCGCTCCGCCCGCGTCATCTCCTGGATCTGGTAACGGATCGTCTCGTGGTTCTCGAACAGGAACGTCAGGAACCGGCCCAGGTGGACGCGGCGGGCGTCCTTGGCGCGCATGGCCGAGCCGCGGATGGCAGGCCGCTGCTCCTCGTATGTGGCGTAGTCGAGTATCTCGCTGCGCTCGACGGTCTTGGTCACCGCCCTGCGTCCTCCTTCGACTGGTCCGGCCCCGGACCGACGCGGTTCGGGAACCCGTCCGCGCGGTAGGCGCGGGCCAGGATCGACATGGGGTGCAGCGGCTTCTTGCCGGCGTGCTGCTGGAACTGCAGCGCCGCCAGCGGACAATCGGTGGCCCACACCTCGGCGTCCGCGCTCTTCATCCCCTCGAACGCCTTCTGCCCCACCCGGATCGAGGTGAGGAAGCCCTCCACCTTCATGGCGTGGGTCCCGTCGTGGCCGCAGCACTCCATCGTCATCTTCGGGACCACGCCCGGGATCCTGCGCAGCAGGTCGCGGCCCTTGAAGCCGATCCCCTGCGCCCGCAGGTGGCACGGCGCGTGGTAGGCCACCGGGCCGCCGGGCGTGGAGCGGAAGTCGGTGTTGAAGCGCGGCTGGTCGCGGATCTCCCACAGCAGCTCGGAGGGGTCGCGCACCAGCTCGGCGAGCCGGCGGGCCGCCGGCCGCAGCGGTCCGGGCAGGAGGTCGGGGTACTCGCGGCGCATCATCATCGCGCAGGTCGGGTTCAGGGCCACCACCTTGGCGCCGGCCGCCAGGAACGGCGCCAGCACCTCCAGGTTGTTGGCCGCCTGGCGGCGCAGCGCCTGGAGGTCGCCGCTCTCCCAGGCCGGCATGCCGCAGCACTGCAGGCCCTTCACGCACGCCGTCACCACCTGGTTGCGCTCCAGCACCTCGAGGGTGTCGCGACCGATCTGGGGCTCGTTGTTCTGCACGTAGCAGGTGGGGAACAGCACCGCCTCGACCCCCTCCGCGCCCTGGCGGATCCGCCCGGAGCGCTCGGCCCACTTCTCGAAGGTGGTCGACGCGAAATCGGGCAGCAGCTTGTCCTTGTGGATGCCGAGCGCCGCCTGCATCAGCAGCCGGTGCAGGCCGACCCGGTTCATCAGGTTCGCCAGGCCCAGGCTCGCCCTCGCCATGGCGGAGGCGCGGTCGGGGTCGGCCAGGATGCGCTCGCGCAGCGGGACCCCGCGGGCGCGGGTGCGCACGGCCTTGTACCGGTGGACCAGCTTCGGCAGGTCGAGCTGGAACTCGTGCTTCTCGCGCGGGGTGTAGGGGCACTGCACCTCGCACAGCTTGCACTGGAAGCAGGCGTCCATCACCCGGTCGGTCTCGCCGGCGGTGATTCGGGTGACGTCCCCGTCGTGCTTGCGGTCGACGAGGTCGAAGAGGATGGGGAAGCTGTCGCAGTACTTGAAGCACATGCGGCAGCCGTGGCACAGCTCGAAGGCCCGCGTCACCTCCCCGGCCAGCGCCGCCTCCTCCCAGTACCGGGGGTCCTCGGGGTCGTAGGACAGTCCGTCCGTCGGCTTGTACGAGATCGGCTTTGCGGTCGTGCTGGCCATGGCAGTACCGTCCCGCGCGGTCAACGGGATTCGCGCCGCGGGCGGTGCGCGGCCGAGGCCGCCCGCGGCACGACAGCGGAGCTCTCAGGCGATCGAGTCGAGCAGCTTCTGGAAGCGGCCGGCGTGCGACTTCTCGGCCTTGGCCAGCGTCTCGAACCAGTCGGCGATCTCGGCGAAGCCCTCCTCCCGCGCGGCTCTCGCCATCCCCGGGTACATGTCCGTGTACTCGTGCGTCTCGCCCTCGACCGCAGCCTTCAGGTTCATCGCCGTGTCCCCGATCGGCAGTCCGGTCGCCGGGTCGCCGACCTGCTTCAGGTAGTCGAGGTGGCCGTGGGCGTGTCCGGTCTCGCCGTCCGCGGTCTCGCGGAAGTTGCCGGCGATCTCCGGATAGCCCTCGATGTCCGCCACTTTGGCGAAGTAGAGGTAGCGGCGGTTCGCCTGCGACTCGCCGGCGAACGCGTCCTTCAGGTTCTGGTGCGTCTTCGTCCCCTTCAACACCTTGGCCATCTGAGGTTCTTCCTCCTCGCTTGGGTTTGCGTCAGTTCTCGTGCGTCGCGCTCCTCGCGCACGCCGGGCACAGGCCCGTGAAGCTCACCGAGTAGTCCCGGATGCGGAACCCGCCGGCCCTCGCCGGCAGCGGGATGTCGGGCACCGCCGCGTCGTCGAGGTCGACCAGGTGCCCGCACTCGTCGCAGACCAGGTGGTGATGGCGTTCGGTCACCGGGTCGAACCGCGCCACCGCGCCGGTGTGGTGAACCTTGCGGGCAAAGCCCTGCCGCACCAGCGTCTCCAGCCCGCGGTAGACGGTGGCGCGGGAGAGGCCGGGCAGCCGCCGGTGCAGCGCTTCGTAGACCTGGTCGGCCGTCGGGTGGTCGGGGCGCCTGGCCAGCTCCTGGTAGACGGCGCGACGCTGGATGGTGAGGGCCAGGCCTCGGCGGCGGCAATCGTGCGCGAAGGCCACCAGGCGCGCGCCGACCGTCCCCTCTCCACCACGCATCCTGTTTGAAACAGTATCGCAAACAGGAAGAGATTTCAAGAAGGACCGGCCTAGCCCACCCAGGCCCGCGCGTTGCGGAACAGGCGCATCCAGGGGCTGTCTTCGCCCCAGCCGTCCGGGTGCCAGGACATCTGGACCGTCCGGAAGACGCGCTCGGGATGGGGCATCACCACCGTGAAGCGGCCGTCGGGGGTGGTGAGGCCGGTGATGCCCAGCGGCGAGCCGTTGACGTTGCAGGGGTAGGTCTCGGTCGCCTGGCCGCGGTCGTCCACGAAGCGCAGGCAGGTGATCGCGTCCTGGGGGCGCTGGCCGGGGGCGAAGAGAGCGCGGCCCTCGCCGTGGGCGGTGACGATCGGGATCCGGCTGCCCTCCATCCCCGCGAAGAAGAGCGAGGGGCTCTTCGTCACCTCGGCCAGGACCAGCCGTCCCTCGAACTGCTCCGAGCGGTTCTTGACGAAGCGAGGCCAGGCCGCGGCGCCCGGGATCAGCTCTGCCAGCGCGCTCATCATCTGGCAGCCGTTGCAGACGCCCAGGGCGAAGCTGTCCCGGCGGGCGAAGAAGGCGGCGAACTCCTCGCGGGCGCGCGGGTTGAACAGGATCGACTTGGCCCAGCCCTCGCCGCCGCCGAGCACGTCGCCGTAGGAGAAGCCGCCGCAGGCGGCGAAGCCGGCGAAGCCGGAGAGCGAGAGGCGGCCCGCGATCACGTCGCTCATGTGGACGTCGACCGCCTCGAAGCCGGCGCGGTCGAAGGCAGCGGCCATCTCGACCTGCCCGTTGACGCCCTGCTCGCGCAGGATCGCGATCCGCGGCCGCGCCGCCTTCACGAACGGGGCCGCCACGTCCTGCGCCGGGTCGAAGGTGAGGTGGGGCGACAGGCCGGGGTCGGCGGCGTCCTCGATGCGGTCGTGCTCCTGCTGCGCGGCCTCGGGGTTGTCGCGCAGCGTCTGCAGCCGCCAGGTCGTCTGCGACCACAGGCGCTGCAGCGCGGCGCGGTCCTCGTCCAGGACGATGTGGCCGCCGAGGCTCACCCGCAGCCTCTGGTCCCGCCGAGGCGCGCCGATCGCGTGGGCGGTCAGCCCCGCCCGCCGCAGGACCTCGAGGACGCGCGGGCGGTCGCGGGAACGCACCTGCAGCACGGCGCCGAGCTCCTCGTTGAAGAGGAGCGCCGGCGCGCGGCCGGCGTCGGCGGCGCCGCCGGCCAGCGGCGTCAGGTCGAGGCTCACGCCGGTGCGGCCGGCGAACGCCATCTCGGCGATCGTGGCGAAGAGGCCGCCGTCGGAGCGGTCGTGGTACGCGAGGACGAGGCCGGCGCCGCGCAGCTCGGCGAGCGCGGCGTAGAGCGCCTTCAGCCGCTCGGGCTCGTCGAGGTCGGGCGCCTGGTTCCCGGTCTGGCAGTGGACCTGCGCCAGGATCGAGCCGCCCAGCCGCGCCTTGCCGTCCGCGAGGTCGACGAGGATCAGCTCGGTCTCGCCCAGGTCGGTGCGCAGCTGCGGCGTCCAGGTGGCCCGCACGTCGTCGCAGGGCGCGAAAGCGGAGACGATCAGCGACAGCGGCCCGATGACCTCCCGGGTCTCGCCGTCCTGCTGCCAGGTCGTGCGCATCGACATCGAGTCCTTGCCGACCGGGATGCCGATGCCGAGACGGGGGCAGAGCTCGAGGGCGACCGCCTTCACGGTGTCGAACAGCGTCGCGTCCTCGCCGGGCGCGCCGGCCGCCGCCATCCAGTTGGCCGAGAGCTTCACGCGTGACAGCGAGGCGACCGGGGCCGCGGCCAGGTTCGTGAGCGCCTCGCCGACCGCCAGGCGGCCGGAGGCCGGACCGTCGATCACGGCCAGCGGCGTGCGCTCGCCGATGGCGAACGCCTCCCCGGCGTAGCCCTGGAAGCCGAACAGGGTGGTGGCCACGTCCGCCACCGGCACCTGCCAGGGGCCGACCATGGGGTCGCGCGAGCAGAGGCCGCCGACGGTGCGGTCGCCGATCGTCACCAGGAAGGTCTTGTCGGCCACCGCCGGGTGGAGCAGCACGCGGTGGACGGCCTCGGCGAGGTCGATGCCAGAGGCGTCGAAGGCCGGCAGCGAGGGCCTCAGGCGTCGCACGTCGCGGGTCATCCGCGGCGGCTTGCCGAGCAACGCCGGCAGCTCCATGTCGACCGGCTTGTTGCCGAAAAGAGGGTCGGCGACCTCGAGGTGGCGGTCCTCGGTGGCGACGCCCACCACCGCGAACGGGCAACGCTCGCGCTCGCACAGGGCGCGGAAGTCGGGGAGGCGGCCGGGCGCGATCGCCAGCACGTAGCGCTCCTGGGACTCGTTGCTCCACACCTCGCGCGGGGTCATCCCCGGCTCCTCGTTGGGAGCCGCCCGCAGGTCGATGCGGGCGCCGCGAGAGGAGCCGTGCGCCAGCTCCGGCAGCGCGTTCGACAGCCCGCCGGCGCCGACGTCGTGGATGGAGAGGATGGGGTTCGTCTCGCCCAGGGCCCAGCAGCGGTCGATCACCTCCTGCGCCCGCCTCTGCATCTCGGCGTTGCCGCGCTGGACCGAGTCGAAATCGAGATCAGCGGCGTTGGCGCCGGTGGACATCGAGGAGGCCGAGCCCCCGCCCATGCCGATCAGCATCCCGGGCCCGCCCAGCTGCACCAGCAGGGCGCCGGCCGGCAGCTCGGCCTTGTGCGCGTGCATCGCGCGCACGTTGCCGACGCCGCCGGCCAGCATGATCGGCTTGTGGTAGCCGCGGACGACGCCGGCGACCTCCTGCTCGTACGTGCGGAAGTAACCGGCCAGGTTCGGCCGGCCGAACTCGTTGTTGAACGAGGCCGCGCCGATCGGGCCCTCGACCATGATGGCGAGCGGCGAGGCGATGCGGTCCGGGCTCGAGGGCCTGCCCTCCCAGGGGCGCTCGTACCCCGGCAGGCGCAGGTTGGAGACCGAGAAGCCGCACAGGCCGGCCTTGGGCTTGGCCCCGCGCCCGGTCGCGGCCTCGTCGCGGATCTCCCCGCCCGAGCCGGTGGCCGCGCCGGGGAAGGGCGAGATGGCCGTCGGGTGGTTGTGCGTCTCCACCTTCATCAGCGTGTGGGTGAGGTCGTCGCGGTAGTGGTAGCGACCGCTCGCCGGGTCGACCAGGAAGCGGCGGACGCGGCGGCCCTCCATCACCGCCGCGTTGTCCGAGTACGCGCTCACCGTCCCCGTGGGGCTCGCCTTCTCGGTCTCGCGGACCATCTGGAACAGGGACTGCGGCTGGCGCTCGCCGTCGACGACCCAGCTGGCGTTGAAGATCTTGTGGCGGCAGTGCTCGGAGTTCGCCTGCGCGAACATGGTGAGCTCGACGTCGGTCGGGTTGCGGCGGTGACGCTCGAAGTAGGCGAGCAGGTAGTCGATCTCGTCCGGCGCCAGCGCCAGGCCCAGGGCCGCGTTCGCCTCCGCGATCGCCCCGGCCCCGCGGCCGAGCACATCGACCTCCGACAGCGGCTTCGGCGGCACGTGGCGGAAGAGGGCCTCCGCCTCCTCCAGCGAGCGCAGCACCGTCTCCGTCATGCGGTCGTGGAGGACCGGCAGCGCCGGGGCGAGGTCGGCGCCGCCCTCCAGGTGGTAGGCGGTGCCGCGCTCGACGCGCCGCACCAGCCCGCCGAGACCGCACTGCCGCGCGATGTCGGTGGCCTTCGACGACCAGGGGGAGATGGTGCCCAGGCGCGGCACCACCAGCAGCAGACGGCCGTGCACCTCCCCCGGTGGAGGCAGGTCGGGGCCGTAGGTGAGCAGCCGTTCCAGGAGGGCGCGCTCGGGGCCGCTCGGCTCGTGCTCCACCTCCACGAAGTGCCAGTGCTGGGTGGCGACCACCCGCAGGCCGGCGGGCGCCAGGGCTCGGTTGAGCTTGTCGAGGCGGAAGCCGGAGAGGGCCGTGCCTCCGGGGAGGTCGAGGAGGGCCATAGGCGGCTATCTTAGCGTGGCGAAAGGCCGGTCCCCGCCGCGCGGGCGGCCGCCAGCCCCTCATGGCAGCCACCTTCGAGCGGGCGCCTCGACAGCGGCCGGTGATAGTTGTATTATACAAGTATGAAGGCCGGGGGGAAACACGCTGCCACCGCGGACGCGGCCCGGCTGCGGGGCCTGATCGCGGCGATCGTCCGCCGCTTCTCGCTGGCCGAGCGGGCCGACGTGGTCTGCTGCGGCCTGACGGTGGCGCAGGCGGCGACGCTCGAGGCGCTGCGCGCGGGGCCGGTGCGGCTGGGGCCGCTGGCGCGGAGCCTCGGCATCACTCCCAGCACGCTCAGTCGCAACCTGGTCCGGCTTGAGGCGGAGCGCCTGGTCGCCCGCGAGGCGGACCCGGGCGACGCGCGGGCGGCGAGGGTGACGCTGACCGCGGCGGGCGACCGGGCGGCGGCCCGGGTGGAGGCGCAGGAGCTGGAGTTCGCGGCGGAGGTCCTGGCGCGGCTGGGGCGCGGCCGCGGACGCGAGGTGATGGCGGCGCTTTCCGAGCTGCTGGGGGCGGTGCGGGAGGAGACGGAGACGTGCTGCCCGGGGGCTTTCGAGTTCCTGATGGAGGACGTGGGCGGGACCGGGGACGGTCCGAGGAGGAGCCGTGACGGCGAATGCTGCGGTCGGAAGTGAGCGGGAGGCCGGCGAGGCGGTGGTCGAGCAGGTGAAGGAGAGGTACGGCGAGATCGCGGAGGGCAGGCGGGGTGGCTGCTGTGAGTCCGAGTCCCCGGTGGCCTCCTGCTGCGGCACCGCACAGAGCGTGTCGGTGACGCTCGGCTACCGCACTGGCGAGCTGGAAGCGGTGCCCGCCGGGGCCGACCTGGGCCTCGGCTGCGGCGCGCCGGTGCGCCACCTGGCGTTGCGGAGCGGCGAGACGGTGCTCGACCTCGGCTCGGGCGGGGGCCTCGACGCCTTCCTGGCCGCCAAGGCGGTCGGCCCCGGCGGCCGGGTGATCGGCGTCGACATGACCCCGCAGATGCTCGAGCGGGCGCGCGCGAACGCGCGCAGGGGCGGCTACGCGAACGTCGAGTTCCGCGAGGGCCGGCTGGAGCGGCTGCCGGTCGAGGACGCCTCGGTCGACGCCGTCACCAGCAACTGCGTCATCAACCTGGTGCCCGACAAGGCCGCCGTCTTCCGCGAGATCGCCCGCGTGCTCAAGCCGGGCGGCCGCATGGCGATCTCCGACGTCGTCCTGGACGGGAAGCTGCCGGAGGCGGTCGAGAAGGACCTCCTGGCCTACATCGGCTGCGTCGCCGGCGCGGCGCAGCGCGGGGCCTACTTCGGCCTGCTCGCGGCGGCCGGCCTGGGGGAGGTCGAGGTGCTGCGCGACGTCGACAGCCTGATGACCTGGGCGGAGACGGCTCCGGCGGAGGCGCAGGCGCTGGCCGGGCGCACGGGCGTGAGCCCGGGCGAGGTGGCGGGGAAGGTCCGCTCGCTGACCTACCGGGCCCGCAAGCCCGCCGCGGGCCGCTAGGCCCAGCCGCGGCTGCGGACGAGGTCCGCCACCCGCCGGCGGACCTCGTCCCGGATCTCCCGCACCCTCTCCACGGGCTGGCCCTTCGGGTCCTCGAGCGCCCAGTCCAGGACCTCGGCCCCCGGCAGGTACGGGCACTGCTCGCCGCAGCCCATGGTGACGAGCAGGCGCGCGCCCTCCGCCAGCTCCGCCGTCAGCAGCTGCGGCCTGGCGCCGCCGAGGTCGATCCCGACCTCCCGCATGGCCGCGAGCACCTCGGGGTGCACGGCGCCCCCCGGCGTGGTCCCCGCCGAGATCGCGGTCGCCCGCGCCGGATCGGCCAGTTGCCTGAAGAAGGCGGCCGCCATCTGCGACCGGCCCGCGTTGTGGCGACAGGCGAAGACGACCCGGTCCATTCCCATCTCCCTCTCTTGCCTGGTGGTATTATAATTCGCCAGGTGACGAAATGACGAACCTGGCCCGATCGGTCGAGGCGCACAAGGCGCTGGCCCACCCCGCCCGCCAGCGCCTGGTGGCGATGCTGCGCGGCGGCGAGCTCTGCGTCTGCCAGCTCACCGTGGTGCTGGAGCTGGCGGCCTCGACGGTCTCGGCGCACCTCAACGAGCTGCGCCGCGCCGGCCTGCTGGTCGAGAGCAAGCGGGGACGCTTCGTCATGTACCGCTGGTCCGACGAGCCGGAGGCGAAGGCGCTCCTCGCGGAGCTGACGGCGCGGATCACCGCCGACGACCGGGTCGCCGCCGACGCGAAGCTCGTCCGCTCGCTGCGGAGGGTCGGCGTGGAGGAGCTCTGCCGCGTCGACCTCGACCTCTCGCGCGTGGGCATCCGCAGGCCGGCGTCGCCGTGAGCACGCGGGGGGGAGGACCGGCCGGACCGATGATCGTCGCTCCCGCCGCCCGGTTCGTCGCCCCGGCAGCACCGTCCCCGGTCCGGACCCGTCCCGTGGTCGGAATGGTTGCGCTGCCGGCCGGCGCGGCCGGGTGGTGGCTGGTCTACGCGCAGCTTCCCGCCTTCGCCGCCTGGCTCGCCTACGACGCCCTGGGCCTGGCCCGGGGGTCGGCAGCGGGCGCGGCGGCGGAGTTCTTCCTGTACGACACGCCCAAGGTGCTGATGCTGCTGACGGTCGTCGTCTTCGCCGTCGGCATCGCCCGCTCCTTCTTCACGCCGGAGGCGACCCGCCGCATCCTCGCGGGTCGGCGCGAGGCGCTGGGCAGCGTGCTGGCCGCCCTGCTGGGGGTGGTGACGCCGTTCTGCTCCTGCTCGGCCGTCCCGCTGTTCGTCGGCTTCGTGACGGCCGGCGTGCCGCTCGGCGTGACCTTCTCCTTCCTGGTCTCGGCGCCGATGGTCAACGAGGTGGCGCTGGCACTGCTCTTCGCCCTCTTCGGCTGGAGGGTCGCGCTCCTCTATGCCGGCACCGGCCTGGCGGTCGCCGTCGTGTCGGGTGTCGTCATCGGACGGCTGCACCTGGAGCGCTGGGTCGAGCCCTGGGTCTACGCGGTGACGCCGGGCAGGGCGGTGGTCACCGAGCCGCGGCGCGACTGGGGGGGACGCCTGGCGGCCGGGCGCGAGGCGGTCCGCGACATCGTCGGCCGGGTCTGGCCCTACGTGATCGCCGGGATCGCGGTGGGCGCCGCCATCCACGGCTACGTGCCGCAGGGCTTCATGGCGGCGATCATGGGTCGCGAGGCCTGGTGGTCCGTCCCGCTGGCGGTGCTGATCGGGATCCCGCTCTACTCGAACGCGGCGGGCATCCTGCCGGTGGTCCAGGCCCTGCTGGCCAAGGGCGCCGCCCTCGGCACCGTGCTCGCCTTCATGATGGCGGTGATCGCGCTGTCGCTGCCGGAGATGGTGATCCTGCGCAGGGTCCTCACCGTCCGGCTGATCGCCGTCTTCGTGGGCGTGGTGGCGGCCGGGATCCTGCTGGTCGGCTACCTGTTCAACGTCGTGCTGTAGCGCCGCTCGGAGGCGAGGAGGGGTCATGGAGATCGAGGTGGTGGGGCCCGGATGCGCAAACTGCCGGAGGCTCTACCAGGAGGTGCAGCGGGCCCTGGCCCAGAGCGGCCAGCCAGCGACCGTGACCAAGGTCGAGGCCATGGAGGCGATCGCGGCCCGCGGCCTCCTGAGGACCCCGGGGCTCGTCATCGACGGCAGGGTGGTGGCGTACGGACGGGTCCCGCCGGTTGCGGAGATCGTCACCATGATCACCACCGCGCTGGCCAACCCCTAGGCGCCGGGTCGGCTCCCCGGCCTCGCGGTCGTGATGCAATAGGCGCCAGGGGTGCCTGCCCCGGTCAGGGAGAGCAAGGTGCGGGTGCTGGTGGTGGAGGACGACGAGACCATCGCCGGGTTCGTGGCGAAGGGACTGCGCGAGGCGGGCTTCGCCGCCGACCATGCGAAGGACGGGCGGGAAGGGCTGGCCATGGCCCTCGACCAGCCCTACGACGTGGCCATCGTCGACGTGATGCTGCCGGGGCTCGACGGGCTGTCGCTGATCCGCGCCCTGCGCGAGCGGGGCCGCAAGACCCCGGTGCTGATCCTCAGCGCACGGCACTCGGTCGAGGACCGGGTGAAGGGGCTGGAGACGGGCAGCGACGACTACCTGACCAAGCCCTTCGCCTTCGCCGAGCTGCTGGCCCGGGTGCAGGCGCTGGTGCGGCGCGCCTCCGGCGCCGTGGAGACGACGCGGCTCAGCTACGCCGACCTGGAGCTGGACCTGCTGACGCGCCAGGTGAGGCGCGGGGGGCGGCTGCTCGAGCTGCGCCCGCGCGAGTTCGCGCTGCTCGAGTACCTTCTGCGCCACGCCGGGCGCGTGGTCTCCAAGACCATGATCATGGCCCACGTCTACGACTACCGTTTCGACCCGCACACGAACGTGGTCGACGTCCTGGTGCACCGGCTGCGCGAGCGGATCGACCGGGACTTCGAGCCGAAGCTGCTGCACACGGTCCGGGGCGTGGGGTATGTCCTCAAGGCTGACTGACCGGCTGCGCCACGCGCTCGGCTTCCGCCTGGCGCTGTGGTACGCGCTGCTGTTCGTGGCCAGCGCGCTGGCTCTGCTGGCCGTCACCTACGCCCTGCTGGCCTCCTCGCTGGCCACCCGCGACCACGAGCTGATCCGCTCGACGCTGGAGCGCTATGCCCGCGAGTACGCGGAGGGCGGCCTGGGCCAGCTCCAGCAGGCGATCGCCTCCGACGTGGTCGCCGGCCGACACGAGCGGCTGCTGGTGCGGGTGGTGGGAAGGGACACGCAGGCGGTGTTCCTCAACGTCCCCGGCGAGTGGGGCAACGTGGACCTGTCCCGGCTGGGGCTACCGCCGGCCCGGGGCAGGCCGGGGTGGTCGCGGCTGTCGCGGCAGGGCCGCGAGGCCGAGCTCGAGGTCGCCTCGCTGGTGCTCGAGGACGGCACGATGATGCAGGTGGGCAAGAGCACCGAGGGCCGGGTGGCGCTGCTGGACCGCTTCCGCGACATCTCCCTGCTGGTGCTGGGCGCCGTGCTCACGCTGGCGCTGGTGGCGGGGGCCGTGCTCACCCGCGCCGCCCTGGCCCCGGTGCGGGCGCTGATCGGCGTGGTGCGGGGGATCCTGCGCACCGGCAGCCTGACCATGCGCGTCCCCGTGCACGGCGCGGGCGACCCGCTGGACGAGCTCACGCTGCTGTTCAACGGCATGCTCGACCGCATCGAGACGCTGGTCGCCGGCCTGCGCAGCTCGCTGGACAACGTGGCCCACGACCTGCGCACGCCGCTCACCCGCCTGCGCGGCATCGCCGAGGAGGCGCTGCGCTCACAGGACCCCGCCGCCCGCAGCGAGGCGCTCGCCCGCTGCGTGGAGGAGGCGGAGCGCCTCGCGGAGACGCTGGACACGCTGCTCGACGTGTCGGAGGCTGAGACCGGCGTGATGGCCCTGCGCAGGGAGCCGATCGACGTCGCCGTCCTCCTGCGCGACGCCGCCGAGCTCTATGCGGACGTCGCCGAGGAGAAGGGGGTCGCGCTCGCCGTCCGGGCGCCGGAGGGGCTCCGCGTCCCGGGCGACCCGCGGCGGCTGCGGCAGGTGCTGGCCAACCTGCTCGACAACGCGGTCAAGTACACGCCCCGCGGAGGCCACGTCGAGGTGTCGGCGCAGGCGGTCCCGGGCGCGGTGGCCATCGCGGTGCAGGACGACGGCATCGGCATCCCCGGGCACGAGCTGCCGCGCATCTTCGATCGCCTCTACCGCGCCGACCAGAGCCGGACCGAGCGCGGCCTCGGCCTCGGCCTGAGCCTGGCGCGGGCGATCGTCCGCGCCCACGACGGCGAGATCACGGTCGCCTCCTCACCCGGCCGGGGCTCGACCTTCACGGCGACGCTGCCGGCCGCCGGCCCCGCGCAGGCCACGGCCGCAGCGTCGTGACTCGGCCCGTCACCGTCCTCACGGACTACGCCCTCGCCGCGGTCGCGCTGGTGCTGGCCTGGCGGCTCTTCCGGGAGCGCCCCGGCTTCGGGCCGGCACGGCTGTGGGCGGCCTCGTTTGCGGCGCTCGGGGCGGGCGCGCTGCTCGGCGGCACCTGGCACGGCCTCCCGGCCGAGGCGCCGCTGCGGGTGCGCGAGGCGTTCTGGTCGTCGACGTACGTGGCCGTCGGGCTCTCGGAGCTGCTGGCGCTGGCGGGGGCGGCGCAGGCGGTGCTGCCGCGCTGGGCGGCCCGGACCGCCGCCTCGCTCCTGGCCGCGCGCTTCCTGTTCTTCGCCGGCCTGGTCGTCCGGCGACACGACTTCGGTGACGTCGGCGTCGAGGTCGGCCTGACCCTGGTCCTGCTGTCCTTGTTCGCGCTCGAGCTGCTTCGGCGGCGGGAGCCCGCGGCGGCGTCCGTCGCCGGGGGCCTCGCGCTGTCGTTCGCGGGCGGCCTCGTGCAGTGGCTGGGGCTGCGGCCGCGCCCGTGGTTCGACGACAACGACCTGACGCACGTCATCCAGTGCGGCGCCACCTGGCTGCTGTTCCGGGGGGCGCTGCGGCTCCGCCGCCGGCCCGACGACGATCTTTCACCCGCCGGGCGCCCAGCTTACACGGCCGTAATGCCGGCGAAACGTCCCGGTAACCCCTCCGCGCGTTGAATACGAGTGAACGAAGAAAACCAAGGCCCCCTCCTCCGGGGGCGAGCGGAGGTTCCTGAGCCATGACGAATCCCTTCGGTCGTTACAGCGAGCGGTTCTGGGGTGCCCTCAAGTTCGGCGCCCTCGCCCTCCCGGTCGCGCTGGCCGCGGGCCTCGCCACGGCCACCGTGCACGCACGGGCGGCCGCACCGGCGAACGCCCCGGTCCCGGCCCTGGCTGCCGATCCGGCGCGCGTGGCGCCGGTCGCGTCCTACGCGGACCTGGTGAGCCGGGTGGCGCCATCGGTGGTCACCATCCGCTCCGAGAAGACGGTGAAGGCCGCCGACCTGCAGCTCCCCGACGAGCTGCGCGAGTTCTTCGGCGGCCGCCTGCCCCGGATGACGCCCCACCGCGAGGGCGCCCTCGGCTCCGGGGTGATCGTGAGCAGCGACGGCTACATCCTCACCAACAACCACGTGATCGACGATGCCCAGCGGGTACGGGTCGAGCTGTCCGACCGCCGGGTGTTCTCGGCCAGGGTCGTGGGCACCGACGCCCCCAGCGACCTCGCCCTGGTGAAGATCGACGCCGCCGGGCTGCCGGCGCTGCCGATCGGCGACTCCGACAAGGCCCGCATCGGCGACGTCGTGCTCGCCTTCGGCAACCCGCTCGGCGTCGGCCAGACCGTCACCATGGGCATCATCAGCGCCAAGGGCCGCTCGACCGGCCTCGGCCAGGGCGGCTACGAGGACTTCCTGCAGACCGACGCGCCCATCAACCAGGGCAACTCCGGCGGCGCCCTGGTGAACACCAGCGGCGAGCTGGTCGGCATCAACTCGCAGATCCTGTCGCCCTCCGGCGGCAACATCGGCATCGGCTTCGCCGTGCCCGCCTCCATGGCGAAGAGCGTGATGGCGCAGCTGGAGCACGGCGGCAAGGTGCACCGCGGGCAGCTGGGTGTCACCGTCCAGGACGTGACCGCGGACATCGCCAGGAGCCTCGGCCTGCACGAGGTGAAGGGCGCCCTGGCCGGCGACGTGGTGCCGGGGAGCGCGGCGGCCCGGGCCGGCCTCGAGCGCGGCGACGTCATCGTGGCCTACGACGGCAAGCCGGTGGACGACGCCAACGGCCTCCGCAACCATGTGGCGGAGACGGCACCCGGGACCCACGTCACCCTGACGGTGGTGCGGCAGGGCGAGCAGAAGACCCTCAGCACCGACCTCGGCGAGCTGCAGCCGACGAGGACGGCCTCGAACGGCGGCGACGACGACGCGCCGCACGGCCGGCTCGGGCTGGCCGTCGAGCCGCTGACGCCGGATGCGGCCGAGCAGGTCGGCGCCAAGGCCACGAAGGGCCTGCTGGTCGACCAGGTCGACCCCGCGGGCCCGGCGGCCTCGGCCGGCTTCCAGCCGGGCGACGTCATCGAGCAGGTCAACGGCAAGGCGGTCAGCACCGTCACCGACCTGAGGTCGGCGACCGCCAACGCCTCCGACGCGCACCCGGCGCTGGTCCTCGTCGACCGCAAGGGCGCGAGCCTGTTCCTGGCGCTTGCACCCGGCCGGGCGTGAGCCGCGGGCGACACCACTGCTGCGGACGGCGGGCGGGCCCATGGGGCTCGCTCGCCGTCCCGTTCCTGGGACCGGCGCGTCCGCAGGCGGACACGACGGCAGCGGGAACGCCGGCAAGTGCCTGAGCCCGCGCGGCCGGCCTGCCCGACCTCCTGGCACGCCTCTCGCTGCCGCGGCGGGGAATGAGCGGAATCGTCCAGGACCTCAGGCTGGCGCTGCGCGCGTTCGGCAGGAAACCCGGCTTCGCCGCCGTCGTCGTGCTGACCCTGGCGCTGGGCAGCGGCGCCAACACGGCCATCTTCACGCTGCTGGACCAGGTCATGATCCGTCCGCTGCCGGTGGTCGAGCGGCCGGAGCGGCTGGTCGTCCTGAGCGGCCCGGGGCCGTTCTCGGGGTGGACGGAGAGCAGCAGCGCCACCGTGGCCCCCTTCTCGCAGCCGATGTTCCTGGGACTTCGCGACCGGGCTCCGGCCTTCGCCGGCGTCCTCGCCCACTACCGGACTCAGGTCCACGTCTCGGTGGCGGGGCAGACGGACGCCGCGAACGGCGACCTCGTCTCCGGCAGCTTCTTCCAGGTGCTCGGCCTGCGTCCCGCACTCGGCCGGCTGCTCACGCCGGACGACGACCTCACGCCGTCCGGCCACCCGGTGGCCGTGCTCGGGCACGGCTTCTTCCTGCGGCGGTTCGGAGGGGACGCCTCCGTCGTGGGTCGGACGATCGCCGTCAACAGCCACCCCCTGACGGTCGTCGGGGTGGCGCCGCCCGGATTCAACGGCGTGGAGATCGGCTCCGCCAGCGACGTCTACGTGCCGCTGTCGATGCAGCAGGAGGTCCAGCCGACGTGGGGCAAGCGCCTGGGCGACTGGCGCTCGCGCTGGCTCGAGTGCATGGCGCGCCTGCGGGACGGCGTGTCGGTGGCCGAGGCGCGAGCCTCCACCGACCTCGTGTACGCGCAGCTCCTGCAGGAGGACCTCGCCCACCTGGCGGGGCCCTCGGCCAGGTTCCGCCAGCAGTTCCTGGGCAGGAAGCTGGAGATGTGGCCGGGCGGGCGGGGGACCTCGGGGCTGCGCGACCAGTCGGGCACGCCGCTGGTCGCCCTGATGGCGATGGTCGGCCTCGTGCTGCTCATCGCCTGCGCGAACGTCGCCAGCCTCCTGCTGACCCGCGCCTCCGCGCGACAGAAGGAGACCGCCGTGCGCCAGGCCCTGGGCGCCGGCCGCCTGCGCCTGGTGCGGCTGCAGCTGGTGGAGAGCGTGGTGCTGTCCCTGGCCGGCGGCCTGGTCGGCCTGCAGCTCGCCTTCTGGGTCGGCCAGGCCCTGATCCGCGCGCTGCCCTTCTCGGAAGCGCAGCGGACGCTCTCGGCGGCGCCGGACCTGCGCATCGGGGCCTTCACCCTGGCGGTGTCGGTGCTGGCCGGCGTGGCGTTCGGCCTGCTGCCGGCGCTGCGCGCCGGCCGGGGCGACCTCGCCCCCACGCTCAAGACCGAGGCGGGCGCCGTGGTCGGCGGCGGCGCGCACTTCCGGCTGCGTCGGGGGCTGGTGGTGGCCCAGGTGGCGCTGTCGCTCCTGCTCCTGATCGGGGCCGGGCTGTTCACCCGCAGCCTGATGAACCTGCGCTCGCTCGATCCCGGGTTCCGCGCGGACAGGCTCTACACGTTCACGGTCGACCCCTCCCGCAGCGGCCAGGCGTTCGCGCAGCGCGCGGCCACCCTGCGCCGCATCCAGGAGGAGCTGGCGGCGGACCCGGAGGTGGTTTCGGCCTCGGCGGCCGCCATCGGGCTCATGACCGGCAACGACTCGTCGAGGACCGTTCACGTGGACGGCTACCTGCCGAAGGAGGGGGAGGACATGAACCCCAACTTCAACTACGTGGCGCCGGGATTCTTCGCCACGGCGGGGATGCCCCTGGTCGCCGGCCGCGACCTGCAGGACGGCGACGTGCTCCAGGCCCCGAAGGTCGCGGTGGTGAACGAGGTCTTCGCCCGCTACTTCTTCGGCGGCGGGAGCCCGGTGGGCCGACGCTTCGGCGTGGGCCGCAAGGAGGGCGGCTACGACATCGAGATCGTGGGCGTGGTGCGGGACGGCAAGAGCGGGACCCTGCGTGAGCAGCCGCTGCGCTTCGTCTACCAGCCGTACACCCAGGAGCCGGCGATCGGAGGGCTGACCTTCTACGTGCGCTCGAAGGTCGACTCCGCGGCGCTCCCCTCCCGGTTGCGCGAGGCCGTCCGCCGCGTGGACGCGTCCCTGCCGGTGACGGACCTCAAGACCATGCAGGCGCAGATCGGCGAGTCGCTGTTCGTGGAGCGGATGGTGGCCGCGCTGTCGGCGGCGTTCGGCCTGCTGGCCACCGTCCTGGCCGCGGTGGGCCTGTACAGCGTGATGAGCCACGCGGTGGCCATGCGCACCCGGGAGATCGGGCTGCGCGTCGCCCTGGGCGCCGACGGCAGGTCCGTGCTGCTGATGGTCCTGCGCGAGGTGGTGGTGCTCGCCGCCCTGGGGATCGGCGTCGGCCTCCCCGGCGGCTTCGGCCTGGGGCGGCTGATCGAGTCGCAGCTCTTCGGCCTGACGGCCCGCGACCCGCTGACCTTCGGCGTGGCGACCCTGACGCTCGTCGCCACCGCGCTCGCCGCGGGGCTGGTGCCCGCGGTGCGCGCGGCGCGCGTCGACCCCATGACGGCCCTGCGCTACGAGTGAGGACGGCCGGCACGGCCGGCCGCCGTGCCGCTCGGACCGCGCTACGACGAAAGGCCCGACCCCCGCTATCATCTCGGGCGCACGGCCGGCGGCCGTGCAGGAGGCCAGCATGGACCAGCCCAGGACCCTCAAACGCCGTTCGTTCCTCGGGCAGGCGGGGGCGGCCGCGGCCGCCCTCTCCTACGGGCGCATCCTCGGGGCCAACGACCGCATCTCGCTGGGCCACATCGGGGTCGGCCGCCGGGGCCACGAGCTCGACGGGATCGTCGCCCGGCTGGCGAAGACCCACAACGTCGAGATGACGGCGGTCTGCGACCTGTGGAAGACGAACCGCGAGTCGGCCGCCGCCGCGGCGACGAAGGCGTACGGCCGCGCGCCCCGCTCCTTCCAGTACCTGGAGGATCTGCTCGCCCTCAAGGACGTGGACGCCGTCCTCGTCTCCACGGCCGACTTCCAGCACGCTTCGCACCTGCGGGCGGTGGCGGAGGCCGGCAAGGACGCGTACTGCGAGAAGCCGATGGCGAACGACCTGGCCGAGGCGAAGGCCGCTCGCGACGCCGTCCTCGGCCGGAAGCTGGTGGTGCAGGTCGGCACCCAGCACCGCAGCGAGCCCTACCAGATCGCGGCGCGCGAGACGATCCGCTCGGGCGCCCTCGGCCAGGTGAGCAAGGTCGAGATCGTCTGGAACTACCACGGCCCGCGCTGGCGCGGCCGCGAGGAGGTGGCCCAGCTCCGCGAGGCGGACACCGACTGGAGGCGCTGGCTGCTCTCCAAGCCCTACCGGCCCTTCGACCCGCGGCAGTACTTCGAGTTCCGCCTGTACCGCGACTTCTCCAGCGGCATCCCCGACCAGTGGATGAGCCACGGCATCGACCTCGTGCACTACTTCCTGGACGACCCCTACCCGGCCTCCGTGGTGGCGCACGGCGGGGTCTACGCCTGGAAGGACGGGCGAGAGAACCCCGACACCTTCCAGGCCCTGCTGGAGTACCCGAAGGGCTTCCTGGTCAGCTACGCCACCAGCTTCGGCAACGACTGCGACAGCTTCAGCCGGGTGATGGGCAAGGCGGCGACGCTGGTGAACATCGGCGGCGAGGGCAGCCCGCGCTGGAAGTGGGTGGAGGAGAAGGGCAACCACGAGGACGACCCGGGCGTGAAGCGTGCGGAGCGTTGGGTGACACTGCCCGGCCACGACGAGCCCGGCCCCATCGGCATCGGCGACGAGGACCCCTCGCACATGGCGAACTGGTTCGACTGCCTGCGCAGCCGGAGGCAGCCGAACGCGACGGTGCAGCACGGCTTCGCCCACTCGGTCGCCTGCATCATGGCGGCGCGGGCCCAGCGCGAGGGCCGCAAGCTCTGGTGGGACGCGAAGGCGGAGGCCATCGTCGAGCAGCCGCCCGCCTGACGACGCCATCGCCGCGGCAGCCACCATGCGCATCGAGAGGCGGACCAGCGGGCTGTGGCAGACGAACAGCGTCGTGCTCTCGGACGCGCGCCAGGTGCTGGTCGTCGACCCGGCCTACTTCCCCCGCGAGGTGGAGGAGCTGGCCGCGCTCGCGCGCAGCCGCGGCTCCGACGTCACCGTCGTCTTCACTCACGGCCACTGGGACCACGTCGCCGGCTGGTCGTACTTCGAGCGGGCCACGGTCCTGGGCAGCGCCGTGCTGTCCGAGGAGATCCGCGAGGACGGTCCTGCCGCCCGCCGCAGCCTGGACGAGCTGCGCGACTTCGACGGCCGCTGGTACGTGCCCCGGCCCGCGCCCGCGGCCTGGCCGCGCCATCTGCGGGTGCTGGGCGAGGGCGACCGCCTCGGCGTGGGCGGCGCGAGCGTCCGCGTTCTCGAGCTTCCCGGTCACAGCGCGGACGGTCTGGGGCTGCTGCTCGAGGGGGAGCGGCTGCTCGTCCTCGGGGACTATCTGTCGCCGTGCGAGATCCCCTTCGTCGAGGACCTGGAGTCCTATCGCGCCACCCTCTCGCGGCTGCGGACGCTGCTGCCCGAGCTGCGGCGGATCGTCCCCGGCCACGGGCCCGAGCTGGACCCGGCCAGGGCGCAGGCGATCCTGCAGGCGGACGCGGCCTACCTGGACGCGCTCGCCGACTGCGGCTCTCGCGGAGACCGGGAGGCGGCGCTGGCGCTGCCCTGGCCGCGCGCCGCCGACGTGCCGGGCATGGGCGAGTGGCACCTGAAGAACTGCGAGGCGGCCGGGTTGGGGGCGGCCGGAACGAGACCTGAACCTTGCCCTACGGGCTGACGACGATCGTGTAGCTCCGGCACTGGTAGGGGTGCAGGATGGGGGCGCCGGCGCAGGAAGGCCAGGTGGGGCAGTCGATGTCGGTGACGCACACCGTCGCGTGCTGCGTTCCCGCGGCGTAGGTGTGCGTACTCCGACAGGACCCCCCGGTCGAGCCCACCACCTCGAAGACGCCGTCGCCGTCCAGGTCCATCTTGATGCGCAGGCGGTCGTTGTCCGGGTCGGAGGTCTGGCACACGTTGAAGTGGACGTCGAGCGGCGCCGTGCCGGTGATCGTCCCGTTGCTGCTGGCCTGCGGGTTGGTGTGGAACACGACGTCGGGGGGCTGGTTGGACGGGGTGGGGGTGGGGACCGGAGCGAGCACCGTGACGACGGTCGAGCACCGGGCAGACTGGGTGGGGGTTGTCACGACGAAGGCGGCGTTGTAGGTGCCGGCCGCGCCGTACAGGTGCGGCTGGCCGGGCTCGCTTCCCTGCGCGCCGTCGCCATAGTCGATCACCACGTTGTACGCGCCCTGCGCACCCGAGATGCCGAGGCTGAAGGCGACCGAGAGCGGGGCCACCCCGTTTGCCGGATTGGCGGCACAGGTCGCGGCCAGGGCCGGCGCGGTGGTGTACTCCTTGTGGCACGCCGGTCCAGCCGTCGCCAGCGACAGCAGGAGCGCCAGGACGACCGCGAGTCGGCGTGTCATGTCCCCATCCCGGCCACCGGGCAGGCGGCCACCCGTCCGCATCGGCCGGATTGTACCGCCGCCGCCCGGGCGAGGCGGCCGGAGGGAACTTCGGTCCGGGCGCGTCGTAGCTTCGAGCAGGAAGGCGGAGCCCCGAAGGGCGCGATGGCAACGGCGATATCGACCCCCGGGCCGCGAGCCGTGGCCGCGGCCGGTTTCGAGCAGCGCGTCGCAGGGCTGCGCCGGGAGCACGAGGCGCTCTGGGCCGCGACACCGGAGGACACGCCGGTGCTGGGGCCGCGGGTGCCCCGCCGGCGCCAGCAGCAGAACGCGCGCGAGGCGGAGCGGCTCCTGGACGAGGTGGCGGCCGCGGTCCTCGAGTGTCCGGAGGACGATGCCGGGCGTCTCGCCTGGCGCCGGCGGCTGGAGGCCCGCGTCCGGGAGTTCGGCGGCCGCCAGCTCGGCTGGCCCGACGGGTACCAGGACCTGCTGTTCGCGGACGAGTACTACCAGGCCACGGTCGACTTCGTGCGGGAGGCGCGGGCCTTCGACCCTGGCGTCCGGCCCGACGCGGTCGGGCAGGCGCTGCGCAACGTCTGGATCGGGAACAGCCTGCAGATGCTGATGGGGCTGCCCGTCCGGCAGTCGTCGTCGCTGTTCGGCTACAGCATGCTCTACCCCTGGACGGACAACCTCCTCGACGACCCCCGCCTGACGCGGGCGGCGAAGGCCGCCTTCAACCTGCGACTCGGCGCTCGCCTCGCCGGCC
>Ga0335069_10002739_pt1 | contig 26932 bp, 46 predicted proteins | sample Lox_Sample_11_FD_206714 | JGI IMG/M metagenome (GOLD analysis project Ga0335069, IMG submission 206714) | Soil microbial communities from Loxahatchee National Wildlife Refuge, Florida, United States - Lox_Sample_1.1 | ecosystem: Environmental > Terrestrial > Soil > Wetlands | place: USA...
GCGCGATGGGTTCCGGTCCCCGTCACCTCAATGGCATTGGTGAAAGTGTTTTCAGATGAGATATTGGCCGATACGGTCTGACCGGTCGACGTGAAGGAAAACAATGCACCAACATGGCCTGCCACAAAGATCGGACGGGAGGCGGAAAGCGTTGTGTTCCCATTCAATGCGCCCGGCGTCAGCGTTGTCGGAGTGACGTTCTCCAAAAAGAAAGGGCCATCTTCCGGTGCGTACCTGGCAATACCCCATGAATGCGTATTGAAGCGTTCGATTACCTGTTGCTGATATCCACTGCAGGCTACGTAAATGATGTCAGCAGACTCATCCCAGCGGATGTTATCGAGGGCCGCCGCCGGCCAAATCGTCGGAATGCTCACGACGCCAGCGGCTTCCACGTTTACTGAATCTACCAAAATCAGTCGATTCAGTCTGCTAAAAAAGCGTATCCAGAAATTTGCGGTTGGCGTGAATGCCAGAGAATACGTTCCAGACTCCAATGTGATGGAGTTAAAGTATTCACCGGTCCCTTGAGACAAGCCGACAGAGAACGTCACCGGTCCGCGATTGACGACGACTCGTAGCGCGTGTTCGACACCAGCCTGATTGACCGTCACTTGCTGATCGCGTATCGCTGCATCCGTGCCGTCTCCGGTTAGGCCCATGTAGCCGCCGGACACCCATGCAGAGGTGGCGCCACCCTCATCGCTGTCAGTCCATCCGGACAGATCAGAATTGAAGTTACCATTGGTAACGGAAGCGGTAACGGTTCCCCTGATCAAAAGGGCGTCGTTGATCCAGATCCGCATGTTGCTGTCGGTGAGTTCGATCAGCGCGGTGTCCGTCGTCGAGAACACGAACGGCAGGAACTTTGCCGCTGCATTGTTGTAGGTCGATCCGAGATAAGACAGTCCCGGACGCAGCATCATGGATCCCAGCACGCGAGGCATCCAATTGACCATCGTATCCGCTGAGAGCGGTACTCGCTCCACGTCTACGCGCGCAATTCCCCTCTGAGAGACGATGCCCCTATTGAATGCAAGGAGGGAAACCTGCTGCGTAGGCACTTATCCCCCGATCAGCTGTTGCGTGTTTCCTAGATCCTGGTTTCCGCGAGTCTGACGTGCCTTTACCCAGTTTCCCTTGGCCGGGAACAACGTAGGCGTAGACAAGGCATTCTTGTTCTTCGCCGTCAGCAACCGCCTGGCCTCCAGTCCATCCTTGGGGTGCAGGATGTAATCACGGCGAGCCTGATCGGTGGTCAGTTTCAGGATGATCTTGCCGGCCAGATGTGCCGATACGTAGTCGGCGAAGGTCTGCGGCCACCGCGCCATGGCCAGGCCGTAGTCGGTAGCATTGGACACGAAGCGGACATAGATCGGCGTTAGTGGCGCGTACCAGTAATCCACTTCATCGAAGTAGTTAAGTAGCGGGACCTTGAAAAACTCATCTTGGCAAACCGCAGCCGTCGATACCCAGTCCGCCGGCTTATTGAACCGGTAGTTGAGCCCGAAGGTCGGACTGGCATCAGGATCGTTGTCGATGAGCTGGGTCCTAATGGCAAAGTTCCATGGCGCCTGCTCCAGACAAAACTGGATCGCACTGCCATTGTTTCCCCACGCCTGGTCAAGCAGCCTTCGCGGCTCCCGCTCTTCCGTCAGGGACGCTAGCGAACGCTCCCCGCAGATGAGAAGCGCATCGTTATACAGGTTAAGCTGAGTGGTAGAGGTTGTCACGCAGCGATCGTCTTCAGGTACTGCGCGAGATCACGGTGGGCGTCCGCGAGCAGAGGAATCTTGTCCTTGATAATGGCACTGTCTTTCTTGCGGATGATGCAGTGCTTGAGGTGTGGGCCTTTGAACTCCACCCGGTATTCATCGTTGGCGGCCGGGATGGTGAGGTCGGCTGAGGTCAGCTCCTTATACATCAGCATCGTCACCCGCGCCCAGGTCCTATCGCAGGACAGCACCAGCAGTTGAGCGAACCACGCCATGTCATCAGTTGTCACTTCTATCAAGGCCATGGGCCGTAATTGCGGGCCAACCGTCGACCAGTAAGACGGCGAAAGCACTTCATCGATGGTCGTGCCCTTCTCGGCGCAAACGGACCATATCTCTCGCGAGGATTCAGCGGGCAGCATGCGCGATACGGGTACGCGCGGCTTCTTCGGTTGATCTGACATAGGGCTCCTCCTATGTGATGAAAAAGGAGGGCGGCCGAAGCCGCCCCAAGACGGGAGATTACCGCGTTGAACTGAGGAAAGCGCCGCTCGATGCAAGGGCTGCACCGTTAGTCGTAACCGAGCTCAGCTGGCCGATGATGAAGTACCCAGACGACCCGGTGTTGCCACTGCAAACGAGGATATCGCCCTGTCGCATGCCGAGCTTAAGGGCATCGGTGAAGTAGTTCGAGTTGAATACCTCGGTGCTGCCGGCAGACGACGCGTACCACCACCAAGAGCGAGCGCCAAGACCGGCGCCATCCTTGGACACGTCAGTGACGTATCCGGACGAAATCTGCGTGGTGTTCGCGCCGCGACCAAGGAAGCCGCCCCAAACCTTGACCGGCGGGTTCGAGACCGAGGACGCCGCAGTAGTGCCTTGATAAGACATTGATATTGCTCCTGTTTAGGCGTATGCCGAACCGTCGGCCGTAATAACGACAACACCGGCGTTCTGCATCAGCACGCTGCCCATGAAGATCGACACACGCGCCCAGCTGTAATCCTGTTCCTCGTCGTAGCCGACCGGCGAATTGAGGCCGCCGGTATCAGTGGCGTGACCGATACAAGACTTGTGATAGAGGAAACTGATTTCAGACGACGTGCCTTTGCCGGGAAGGTTCGGATGCTCGATGATCAGAGCGTTCCTCCAGCGATAGGCCATCGGCTTGTCGCGCCAGCTCGGATCTTCTTCACCGCCAGCATAGGGTTTGACATCGACGAAATCAGCGTTGCTGAACTCCGGCGCCTGTTCCAGATAGGCCAGAAAGGACGGCTGAGCCAACAGCGTGATGTTGCTGTCCCACGGCACGGAAGCATTTGAGAGCTTGACGCGCGCGTTCTGGAAGAGCGACACCGAAGGCAGGGTCGTCGAGCTGCCGATCGTCACGGTCCCGGTGTTCAGGGTCGTGATGATGTCGCTGTCGATTTTGCGATTGACGACGCCCATACTGGTCTGCTGCATGATCGAGCGCTGATTGCCCTGCGATGCGAAGACGTTGAAGCCGGTCTTGCGCACGAGGTCGTGCCATTCGATCAGGGTTGCAGAGTTCTGCGCGAGGTTATCCGCGCGGGCCGGGATCAGGCCGTTGACGCCGCGGGAAACTGCCTGCGCATTGCCGGAATCGGCAACCAGAAACACGGCCACGTTGCCCTTGATAACGGCTTCGGTGGTGACTGTCTCGGCCAATAGAGAACGGTGCTGTTCGAAACCCAGCACAAATTCCTGTCGATCAAAACCGCTTATGCGGCTTTCAGACTATCGCTTGCACTAACTCTAGGTTTCGTGCCCGGAACACTTAGTCGTTGCCGGTGGTGATGAATCATTGCGTCGATCTTCGCTCTTTTTAGTCGAGAATGACGTGCAGTCTTAGATAGAAATTCAAGGGCAAAACTACTGTTCTGATAGCCCAAGCTTCTCCACCAAATCTTCACGTTATCAGACTGTCCTTGAGGTTGTATGTATCCGCCAAATGAATGCTGGAGAAATTCCAGTACGCAAATATCGTTTACATGGGCGACCGCACTGACAAAGATGCTCCACTGTCGATACTCGCCGTTCATGTGACTACGATACGAGTAACAGCCATCACCATCCAAATATCCAGCTACCCACGCCCAACTTGGATGATTCTTAGGTTTCAGCGGACCATGCTTCAGTCGACGAGACTCCTTAACTGCTTGAACTAGCGCTTCTCTTTCTTCAGATGAAACGGTGTTTTGTTTCGCCCTGAGATCGCGCCACATTTCATACAGCCATTGCCAATGCTTTGCTTTTATGACCATGTGCTTGACTATTCTCGGCAGCAACATTTCAAGGTCAGCACGCTTGGAGACATTCCAGGTTTTAAACTGGTCAAACTCTCCATAACGATTCACCGTTCCGAATCCGGTCAATGCCGGCAGCGATTCGATGAAGCCTTCCTTATCAACTGCTGTCGATGAGGCCAGCCGCATGTTCAAGCCAACAAAGCAACGACCAATATTGTTCTGGTCGCTTCTGAAGGCAAATGACAAGGAGCCATCCGCATCTAGCAAACCTGCTAGGTACTTCACTAATGATTCATTCATCTCAAGATCCGCTCTGTTATGTCTTGAGAAACCTTCCGTCTGGTTGGCGATTTCTCGCGTTTCCAGTTATTCAGTTCCAGTTGCTCTCAGCAATCGTTTACTGAGTTTGAAACGCTGTGTCTGACATGTATTACTCCAAAAGATGACGATGACCTGTCGCCTTCGGGATAACCGATATCTGCCGCCAGGGTGTCCGCTTTCGCGGGGCTGGACACTCAGCCTAATCGGGGCCGGGCTACCTGGTGAACCTTACTCTACGTCACTAGAAGCGCGTCTATGGCACCCCTAGCCCTTCCCGCGAGATCGCGCGTCGATGAGATCGCGATAACGCTTCTGCACTGCTTCATCGCGCCAATACTTCTTGCCTTCGGCGGAATGCTTGGGCGCTGCCATCCAGCTCTCGTACTTCTTAATCTCATCGTCGATGGCGGTCATGATGTTGGCGCCAGCGCCTGGCACCAGCGTCGACACCGGGTTGATCTGACGTGACAGGCCCGCCAGCCAGCTCAGCACCTGCGGATGGCTGGCAATCGGATTGCCGTCGGCAAGGCGGCCGCCGAGGAACAGATCCTTCATTCCGGCCGGCGCCTGGTCCAACAAGCCGTTGATCATGTTGACGTTGGTGCGGAAATCATTGCCCCACTCGGCGCGCAGCTTGTCTTCCGACGAGACGCGGAACTGCTCATCATTGGCGGACCGCTCTTCTTGCTGCCGCACTTGGTCCTGGAAATACCAGTTGACTGCGGCATTCACCTGTGATGGCGGCATATTCGAAGCGTGGGCGGCTTCTAGGAAGCGATCAATAACAGGCTTGTCCTCGTCTCCCATGACCAAGCCTTGCGCCAGCTCGATCTTGTATTCCTTCGCAGAGGCGGGCACGCCTTGCTCGGCACGCCATGCGGTCTGCTCTTCGGGGGTGCCTTGAGCGGGGAACGGCTTGGCGCTCTTGAGCTCGCCGGAGCTGATACGGTTCTGCGCGGCGATCAGTGCGGTGAGCGCCTTGGTCGGCGAGTCATAGCGAGCAAACCGCTGCAGCAACTTTTCGTCGACCTTGCCATCCTGGCCGAGTGCCGCAGCTTCCCGCCAGCGGTCAGGCCAGGAGACGACGAGTGGATCGTTTTCAGGTACAGGACTTGGGGCAGGCGCAGGTGACGGACTTGGCGCGGGGCTAGGCGCCGGACCTCCGGAAGGCGGAGGCGGGGCCGGCGTTGGTGACGGTGCAGGACTCGGTGCGGGATCAGGCATTTGATTTGCTCCTCAGCAAACTCAGGTTAACGTGAAGCATCTTCACAATCTCAAGGCCGACAGTGCGTCGCCCTTGAGCAAAATCACTATCGCGGGGATCGCCAGGGAAATAGGTCTGGTCATACGTCCGGCAGGCTGATTCGATCAGCCACTTCAAGGCGCGCTTCTGCTGCTCAGGCGTGGCGGTTCCGGCGTTCAATCCCTGTATTGCCGAAGCGTCTGCCAGATCCCAATCGGCCGGCATCCATGGCGCGCGCGGCTTAGGCTGCTTGGGCGGCGCCACCTTGACCTCCTAGCTGTCCGGCCAATCCCTGTAGATCCACGGCTGCCTGCGCGCCCTTCTGCACGTTCTGCAGTGTTTGACTGGTCTGCGCGATCGATTGCGGATTCATGGCCGCCTGCATCTTCTGCTGATCAGCGAGTTCAGCCGCTTCGGCATCCGAGCGTATCCACGTGGCAGGAGCTCCAATGCCTTCGAGCACGTCTCTCATCGTGGTCTGAACGTCGATGATGGTCCCGATATGCGGGTCAAGCTGCGCGGCCTGCTGGATCAATGCCTCGACTTCCGTAAACTTCTGTCCCTTCTGTTGCTCGATGGCATCGTGCAGTGGCGATTCAAAATGGAACTGGATCGGCGCGCCGCGGAGCCGGCGGGGCATGTCGTGAGGCGAACCGAACCCGCCATTTCTGAGCATCAGGCTGAACGTCGCCTCGCACACCTGCGCGTTGTAGTCCTGCTCCATGGGCTCAAACAGAGGCAGGGCGCCGCGGATGTACTCCTGCACCCGCTGGCCTACCTCGTACGCTGTCATCTCCGGAGCGCGCTCAGGTAGCGTCAGGCGATCAAGGAAGAAGGCTTGCGAAAGCAGTTTCTGTCCCTCCGTGTACATCTCGATGCCCATCGGCATACCGCGGTGATCCAGCGTCATCGGGCGCAGGGCTTCACCCAGGCGTTCGTCGTATTCTTCATCGACCCAGGTGATGCCACCGGCGTAGACCGCGACATCCGAGCGGACTACGTTCTGTGTAGCGATCATCGGCGGGTTGACCAGCTTTTCACCGGCCTCCAGTAGCGTGTGCATCATGGCCTGAAGAAGACGGGCATCAGGCAGCGCGCAGATCGCTGCTGGCGAGAAGGCGTACTGATTGCCTGAAACGGTCTGCCAACGGGGCACTACGTATTCAGAATCATTGACAGGAACGGCCTCGATAATCACTCGGTTAGAGCCATCGTAGTAGATCGACCAGAACGGCTTTCCCCTGGCGTCACCGTCGTACTGCTCCGCCTCGACGATCATGTGCATGCACTCAACCGTCTCCGTCGGCGTCTTTTCGGCCATCTTGACGACGTTCTTGTGCACCTTGCCGCGAAACAGCTGGTTCAAGATCCTGGCTTCCGGCTTCCACTTGCGGAAGATCGGGCCAACCTTGCCTTCAGCATCCTCCAGCCACGCGACATCGCGCAGATGCCAGCAGCGGTACAAGAGTCCATCGCGGGCCTTGTTCATCTGGATCGATAGCACGCAGTTACCGAACGCTGCGTAATCGTGATCCGCTTCCTTGGTGGCACGATTGAATAGCGATGCGCGATCGTACATCGCGCGCCGTTGCGTCTGCGTGCTCCACTCCAGCCAGCGGCGGGACTCGATGTCCTTGTCGATCCGCAGATCTTGTACGCCAACGTGGAACCAGTCCTTGGCGGTCGGCCTAAGCATTGTCGATAGGGAGTCGCCGAGATTGCGGCGCACCTGCAGCGGATAGCTCGTGAGCAGATTGATCGCCCGCTCCATGCCGATCGAGCGCTGATATGTGAAGTCCGCGCGCTCGACGTAGAAGTTCTCGCTGATCTCCTGCCAAAGATTGTGCAGCGTTATCCGCTTGGAGAACGTCGACTCAGCGAGGCTGTATAGCTGCTTGGCGTCGATGTCATGCTCCAAGCTGGTCGGACGGCTGGCTCAGGATTGTGCTGAGTCGACCGCTGCGCAGCCGCATGGCGTTGATTGCCGCCTGCTGGTTTTGCTGCAACGCGTTGTAATCGGGTAGCGGAGGCGTTGTATCGACCTGTTTACCTGGCGTTGCCTGCCCATAACCGGCAGCCGATTTGACGCCATTCAGGCCGCTCAGGCCGATCGCACGCTCATAGCTCTTGATTCCCTTGAATCCGAAGAAGCTCTCCCCGAAATGCTCAACCGCCTTGAATACGTGACTCATCACTGCCTCCGATGCGGGTGATTCGACGACATGACGACTTTAGGCTTCACCACGCGACCTTGCCTTTGATCGGCCCACTCCAATGCCGAATTGATCATCTTGGCACCTTCCCACCAGCACATGATCACCGCGTCGCCGCGATTGGTTGAGCGGCCGAGACGGGCGCAGACGTCCTCTTTCGGCTCTGCTTGGATCAACGTCTTCTTGACCTCGAACGTGGGTGCCGCGAGGTCCGCTAGCATTGTGGAATCCGGAGGCAGGGCGATATCACTGCCGCCGGGCTGACCTGGGTCCAGAGCCTCCCTGAAGGCCCACAGAGCGGCCGTACGGACGTTGGTGAAGCCAAGCTTACGGTCCGCCGTGCGCTTGTGTGTGCCACCGCCGCCTTTGTAGGAGTACGCCTCGATGTGGTTGCTGGCCAGGCATTCGTAGAGTGGGCCGCCGTAACCGCCGCCCATGTCGACGACGACCAATGCGCCATCCCTGCGGATCTCAGAGACACGACCAGCTGCGAAAGCACCAGCCCGTTCCGCCGGGATCTCCCGACCGGGGATTTCACGGATGGGACCGAACCATGAGTCATAGCGGTGAGCGATCGCCATCGGGTCCTCGCCACCGCCGGAGCAGTCGACTCCCAACGCGCACATCGGCGCATGCTCGGGTGGGAACGGCTTCCAGCGCTCTTGCGCAAGCTGAATCCAGCGCGTGGGGATGATCTGGTTAGGCTGGTCCTTGAACGAGGTTTTGAAGCCGCCCATCAGAATAGAGCGGAACGGCTCCGTCATGTTCGCTAGCTGGCGCTCGTAGTCGCCGCCAGCGTAATACGGATTGTCCTTCACAGACGAATGGATGTAGGTGCGCGACTTCGGGGCAACTAGCTTGCCGCCGATCTGGATCGGGATCGGTCCATCCACCCAGCGGTCATCGCCGTTTTCGTCGACCACGTACCAGCGTAGTTCGCCCGGCTTCGCCGGCTTCGGGAAGTGCGGGTCAAGCCATGGCGCAAACATCTCGATCACCCACAAACCTTCCGGACCAAGAGGGGGATTGGTGGCCAATACCACGCGAGTACGTTGCGCTTTGTTCTCATGCCGTAGCCAGCCGAGCAAAAAGCGGATCTGATTTTTCGCGAACTGAGTGGCCTCATCGAAACAGATCAGATCGTGCGGCCGTCCCATCCATGACTGCTCTGAGCCGACGCGACCGGCAGCGCCGAAGTCGATGAAATGCTCATCGCCAATGACTAGGCGAGGAGGCGCCGATCCGTTGAATCCGTCTCGGCTGCCGTTGACCTTCAACGCATAATCAATACATCCGTCAAGGTCCGTGTACTGACGGCGCATAAATAGCGAGCGTTTGTGGCAGTTGAATGCTAATCCGATGCAAATAGCCGTTTTACCACCACCAGGTTCCCCGCCGAATAGCAGCTCATCCGCCTTGCTGAAGTACGCCTCCGTCTGCGGTCCAGGGTTAGGCACCCATCGGATGCCCTGCTTGTCAAGGGCAGCCTTGGAAGCCGCGCCAATGGCTTGGACGGCTTTCGGCGACTTCTGACCCAGCCGCGCCAGGATGTCATCCAATGCGATCGACACGCAGGTTCTCGGGCCGCTTGATGATCACCTGACCAGACGGCAGACCGTACGGCGTGGTCCAGGTGTTGGTCATGTAGTTGAGATCGTCCATTGCACCGCGCAGATGGGCGATCTCGCCTGAATCCTTGCTCATGCGCTCGGTCGCGGCCTGGATGCGGTTGTTCAGTTCGCGGGCACGTGCGGTCAACTTGATGTAGTTGTGATCCCACTCGCACATGCCGTACACCGGCATCGGGCGCAGCAGATCGGATTCAGGAGGCACGTAGACGCCGATACCACGCTCAAGAGCGTTCAGGATGAAGTGCTGGCAGCCGGCGCGCTGATAACCGTATTCTTCGGTGTTATGCGATGCGAGACCTTCTGCAATGAAGGTTGCCGTGGATGTTTTCAGTCCAACGACAGGCTGTTCGCCGAGGAACTCGATACGCTCGACAGCGACCGTGCTCTGCTTCTGCATGATGCCGAGGAACTCCGGAGAGAACTTTTCGAGCAGACGACGCGGACGGACCCTGCCGAGGAATTCCATCGTCTTGGAGCGACCGCCGCGGATCGAATATTTGATGCAGTCGCCATTCATGCCGCCGTCGGTTGAGTCCTGCCCAAGCTCAAACCCCATCCGCTCGCAAGCCGCTAGCACTTCCGCAGACATCGCGTTTTCGCGCTGCGCGAAACCGATGCGCAGTAGGCCATAATCGTCTTCTCCGCGTTTCTGCGTAATGTGGCCCTCTCCATCGAATGCTGCCGCTAGATAGCCGGCATCCCATGAGCGATCCTCCTCCCATGTGTCGCATAGCTTTATGACGCGCGTCGGCCTACCTTCACGGTGATGCGGCGTGACCAAATCCTTTGTCATCTTCCACCGCGCGTGATTCTCGGCGTGGGTCAGCCACATGTGCTCGTCGGAGCACACCTGCGTCGTTCCATCCTCGAAGTAAATGCGATAACACGGTTTTGTGATCTGGCTAGCGCGCAGAACTTCGCTGGTACGCCAATACCGTTTCGGCGTGCTATCGCCGTTTGCAACTGTCTCCTCGTCGAATGCTATGAGCTTGTCACCGACCTTCAGATCGCCGGCACGAACCCATCGCAGATCGGCCGTGAGCACTTTGGTATCTGGATGCGGACAAGCGCTCATATCTACGCCGAAGAAGCCGATCACATCGTCTGCGGGGTCATGGCCTGGGCTCTTGCGGGCCTTCTCGATCTCAAGAATCGCCAGCGCCGCCATCAGCGACAACGATGAAGTCAGGAAGTAGCTGCTGAACTCAGTCTCAACTTCCTCAAGCGGGTAGCGTACGTGGTTCTTGATCTCCGGGATCTCGCCGCCGGTATAGACCGGCCCGCGGAACTCGCGCAAGAACTGGCAATATTCCGGACTGAACCAAGGCTTGCCAGGCTCCCAGCGATGGACCTCGAACCATGCCGTGAACCGCGGAGACTGCCCGTAGGCGCCCGGCGAGCATCCCCACATCTCCCAGCGCTCATCCGCGTGCGGAGAGGCCGGGTATGCGTGCACCTTGCCCTGCGTGAACTTCGTGAACGACTCATCCTGCCACGGTGCGAGTCCGATTGAACTCGGGGCAGATCCCACTAGGGCTATGCGCATGATACAGCCCTCGCCAACATATATGCTTCCTTGGCCATTTCGATGGTTTTGAACGTTCCAATATGTTTATGCCCTATTCGCGCACGATACCCGCACTTATTAGATGCCTCGCTAACCCCCAATACACCTAATTTATTATTGCGCTGGCAGCGGTGCCTATTGCTGTTATTAACAGAATGATCTACGTCTCTAAGATTGTTAATCCTGTTGTTAGTAGCGTTACCGTCTATGTGGTCTATACATTTATCCGGCCATTTTCCATAAACATACAGCCACGCAAGACGATGAGCCCTATGTAAGCGCCCACAAATTTTTATCTGAACTCTTCCGCGAGTCTCTGTTCCAGCAATAGTTCCAACCGGAATCCTTCTGTTTGGGCTTACGCGCCAACGAAAAATGCCGGACTCCCTATCGTACTCAAGAAATGTTCGGACAATTTCTGCATTCAAAGCGATCTTCATTAACTATGCTCCTCAGCTAGTTAAATCAGGTGGTGGTGGTGTAGGTGTGGCCGGACGCGGTTGAGCCGTTACCGGTCACGGCCCACAGTGCGGTAGTCATCGGCGTCAACTGGATCGGCGCACCCAGCGACGACAACAGAACGACCGTGAACGATGAGCCAGCCGAGGTCTGGTAGTTCTCTCCATTGGCGGTCTTCACGTAGGCAGCGGCCGTGCCATTGGTCATAACGGTCAGTGGATTGGCACCGGGGATCGGCGGGTCGACAGTGAAAACCTGGCTGGAACCGGCACTTGAGGTCGGCAAGATGTGGTTGCCGAACGGAAGCAGGTTAGTTGCCGTGGTGTCTGCGGTCGTGCAGTCCATGCGCTCGCCCTTGTACGTGCCGGCGAGGAAGTCGAACTGCCCGCGAGTTCCTCCACTGATGGCAGTCGTCACGCGCTGGAGGCCGATCTGCCGGCCGTGAATGGAAATCAAGTATTTGTCGGTAAACATAAATCACCTCTGCTGTTGCTGTTATGCGCCTGCCGGGCGTACGGTCCCTTACTGAACAATCTTCATTTCTGCTCTATGAACAAGAATAGTGCACGATGATCCGGCGGTCCCAAAAATCCTGATCATTGGGGCCAAGTGCACCGTATTTGCTGGCACAACCCCTACTGGGGTTCTTATTGTGACGATCTTATTGATAGGGAATGTCGAATCCCATAGATTAGTGAATGCCGACATATAAGACCCATACACATACGAGTCAGGAGCGGTGTATAGAGTGTTTCCAACGTACCCGGTTGGGCGCAACGTCCCTGAATAACCAGAGTCTTGGAACTGTATTGATGTCCTGATTCCGAATTGGCCGCTAATCGCCGTCACTGCAACATCTACTTCGAAAACGAGCTTTGTACCTGCATTAACGTTGGGGCAGCACAACCATGTGACGGTTCCATCAACAACCGTTTGCCCGACGGTTGTTGGCCACGTCGGCTCACCGGAGCCAGTAGACCCGCCGACGCTAAGAGACTTGTACAGGTATCCATTGTTTCCAGTCGACGGATTTACAAGCTCTCCTAGACCTTTTGCTGTAGTCCCCGCCCAATTTCTGCTGATATAAACATCAGATCCAGAGATAGCAGCTAGAACTTCCACAGAATCTCCGTTCGCGGTGAATGAGCAGGCCACCTGAAGTGCCTGCCCATCCGATTGATCAAGCCTTGTTTGTCCGCCTGTGCAAACAGCCGATCCGGTGCCAGTAGTAGTTGCGCCCCACGCATGAGGACCAGTCCCTGAAGCAGACCCAGCTACTGCCCACTTGTTTGTGCCGCTGGCATTTGCTCCATAGGCAAGCGGATTGGATGACATCACCAATGGTGATCCGTTTGAATACGACCCAGTTTTGACTGGAGGGGAAGACGTCAGCGATGACAGACAGTTATAAATCTCACGCCCCAGGTAAAGCGCGCCAGTGTAGTTAGGATGAATGTTGTCAGCAGTAAAACCGGTTCTTGGAACAGACGTCGCGTATGAAACAAAATAGCGATACAAATCGCAAACGATCAAATTTGGATACGTTTTGCCTGCAATGCGAATCAAGTCGTTAGCGTATTCCAATGATTGAATTTGATTACCGCTAATGTCTCCTCTGGGCATGAGGGTTGACGCGATGACCTTTATCCCTGAATTCCATAGCGGACCCCACAAATATGAAACCAATTTCGCGAGGATTGTGGCCCCACTATCTGGAGACCCGGCTGCAGCGTTGTTTGTTCCTGCTAGCACAAAACAGTATTGGGAGCCAGATGAAACCGCTCCAGAAAGAAAACTTGATGCTATTTGTTCAATGGTGTAGCCGGTTTGAGCGCCAACGTAGTTGATGTTGAACGGGGAGCCCATCAACATATTGGCCATCGTAAAATAGCCGTCGGCACCAAAGCCAAGAGCATTGGCTATGTTGAAATTTCTGAGGGTGATTGAATCGCCTATCAGCGCTATATTATTGGCCGCCGCAGTTACTGTTAATGCGGTTTGCGTTACAAAAGGCGTGCCAGTGGCGCGCAACATCAGAGCCCCGATCCAGCGGTGACGTAGAACGTGTTGCCGGCCGCCGACCCGATCACCGCAAACACCGCCGCGGCGCTATCCGTGAACGACTCTGCCGAGTTGGGACCGATCGGGATGCTCGTTGTGGTCCCAGCCGTCGGGCTGGAGCCTGCGGCGCCGATCTCGATGAAGGTGATGTTGGACCCACTGTTGTACACCCGGTACTGCTGCAGACCGCCTGAATAGCTCGTGCTGCCCGCCTGGAGCGTCTGCGAGGTCGTAGTGACCGCCACACTGTTTGTGAGGTTGTTCCCCTGCGCAAGGAATGCTCGAAAGTCTTGTTCGCTCATGGCTGTAGCACCGTGCTGACCTTGTGGTACTTCTTAGCGTGCGACTTCGGCAAGCCGCGCTTCTTGTCCAGCTCGCGATCGCGCTTGGAGCCCTGGCGAACGCCGCGCTTGCGGTCGTCGGCCATGTCCTCACGCTCAGTCCATTTCTTGCTCATTGCCCGAGAATCCTGTTGGCTTTTGCGACGATGCGTTTTTCAGATGATGCGGAGAGGTTGCCGGCCTTGACCTGCTGCGCCGCACGGCTCTTCGCATTCGCTGCGTGAGCTTTGTCCGGCATCGGATACTTGCGTTGGCCAGGCAGACCAAACGTGGATTTCTTCAGCTTGTTTCGCTTGCGAGCGGTCAGAACGGCCATCAGTACTGCGCTCCGCTTGCCGCCATCATCTGCGCCTGCTGGCCGCTCAGAGCGGGCTGCAGGATGGTCCGGGCCTGCTTCTGCTTCTTCTTCTTGGGCTTGGGACCTGCTGGTCCGCCCAGGATGGTAGGAGGCATAACTCCGGGAGTGGCCATCAGTGCACCTGCTCTTGCTGTGCTTGCTCAGGCATTGCGCGCGCTCCGTTTTCCAGCAGAAACGCCACTTGCCTTGCGACTTCGATTGGATCAGCCTGCGTTTCGGGGATGAGGTCCTTTCCATCTTTGCCAGTAACCTGCAGCGGTAGGACCTTGCCGAGCAGACTCATGAACGCAGCAGGACTGTCTTCCGCCTGCTTCGCCAAATACTTAACGCCTCCAGCCTGATCAAGAGCCTTGAGGATCATGTCCTTAAGCTCTGCGGTGATCTTGTTGGGCTTACCTTTTCGACTTCCGCCGGCCATTTCACTTTAATGCACTTTGTTGGTGCATTCTCGGACGTAGATAGCTCCGATTATCACGCCAGTGGCGTGGCTCTATGGCCCCCTTTTGACGGGGTCCGGAATGCAGCCGAAGAGGGCTAGCGCAGAATCAATAAATGCTCGCGATAAAGCGCAGAACGAACACCTATAATTCTCAATGCAATTAGAGACTCGGCGCTACGGTCATTGACAAACAATCTTGTAGATATCTAAAAGCGCTACGCGCGCGCATTTAACAACCTAAGCCGTTCTGCTTCTGTACCTGCAGATATTTCTGATTGATGTACGCGGCGCGTGGAACAGCTTTGCCAGCCGCTTGTAGCCGAGTCCCATTTCCTCGTGCAATGCCCTGATCTTGTCGACCTCGGCATCGGTCAGACGGGCCTGATGGTGGGCCTCGCCTTTCCTGCCGTATGGCCACTCAGCTGACGACACGGTGCTTTGCCATGGCCGCCTCTTCGGCAGTCTGGTGCTTGATGCCGCTGCCGCGGTATTGCTCGGCGAATCGGACTAGCCTGACGTATTCGGCGAGGTCTGGCACTGCCACTGCGTAGTCAGGATTGGCCTTGTCGGTGTCCGGGTGCCTGAAGTGCACTTCGATCATCTGCGCGCCGGCTGCTACTGCCAGTGCGCCGGTCAGGTTGTGCGCGGTGTGGTCGGATAGGCCGATTAAATACCCCCTACCGTCGATCGCCCTAAGACTCCACGAAAATAGCAACGCAAGATCTGGCGGACGGCATGGATAAGCCGATACGCAATGCAATACAGAATGACAATTGCGCAGGTTTCGCACCGCAACCTTAACGCCGTGAATATCCATCATCCCAGTAGACAGGATCACCGGGCGGTCGCCGTGCGCGGCCAAGAACTCGCTATCGCCGGCTTCGAAGCTAGACACCTTGAACCGCTTCACGAATGGCGCCACAACTTCGATATCTTCAGGCAGATACGTTGTGCACATGAACTCGACGCCCATAGTTTCGCAATGACGAGCGAGTTCGGGGAGCCATGTTGCCGGCATCTGGTAGCGCCGGTAGATCTCGCGGTAGTGGTCACCGACCTTTCTCCGGCCTGCCAGTCGATCCGCATCGCTCCAGAATTGGAACTTCACGACATCCGCGCCAGCGTCAGCGGCCTGGCTGATCATCTCGATAGCATTGCCGAGGCTGCCGTCATGGCAGCTCGCGGCTTCGGCGATGACTTCACAGTGCATAGGTCACCTGAATAATCTTTCCGCCCAGCTTCTCGAATAGATGCTGCGATGCGGTGTTAGCCGGGTTGACGTTGGCCAGAAGCGGCCCTGGATGACGTTTGCGCAGCTCGGCGATGGCCGCCTGTGCGTATCCGTGGGCCTGGAATTCCTTGATCACGAAGATCCCGACTTCCCGGTTCTTGGTGAGGTAGATGGCGCCTACCATATCGCCGTCTTCGACCACATACCATGCCTCGTATGGCCTTGAGCGGACGAACGTAACGTGCTCCTCGTACGCCGGCATGCGCTTGTGCGAAATGCTCTGCTCTGGCGTCCGCTCGCTGAGCAACTGGTACAGGAAAAACTCTTTTCCGCGAGCTCCGTTAGCGCTGTAGACATCGATCAGCTTCATGTCCGCACCGTGATCCCGTGAGCCCGCAGATATTGGGCGGCGCCGGCTGGCGTGTTCTCCGTGAACTGAAAGACCGCTCCAGCTGCTACCGCATCAGCTCCGACCTGGATGGCGGCCAGCATGTCCGCGTAGTCCCGACAGCCACCGGAGGCGATCACCGGAACGCTCACGGCGGCGGCTACGCGCTTGATCAGATCGATGTCATAGCCTTCCATGGTCCCGTCCCGATCGACACTGCTGATGATGATTTCACCGGCTCTCAGGCGATCCATCATCTGGCAGTACGCCACCGGCTCCAGTCCGGTGTCGACCGTACCTGAGCGCTGATGAATCGTGCCGGCCTTGATGTCCGCAGAAACGATGATGGCCTGCCGGCCGAATTTGTCGGCCGCGGGCTCCACAAGTTCCAGCGCCTTGGTGCCGATGACTACCTTGTCGGCGCCCATGCGCAGTAACGTCTTGATGTCGTTGAGGTTGCGGATACCGCCACCGACGGACAACGGTCCCCAGCAGTCTGAGGCGAGCTCGTCGACGAGCTGAAAGTTCGGCCCGCGTCCCTCGGTAGTCGCAGCGACGTCCAGCAGCAGGATCTCATCGACCTGGCGGGACTGGTGGACCCTGACCGCTTGAGCGGCGACGCCGACAGAGCGCCACGACTGATAACGCTCGCCTTTGACCATGGTCCGGCCGCGGCACAGAATCGTAGTGATTATGCGGCGGGCGAGCATGACCAGAGCTTGAATTGATTGGCGAGCCACGATTCAGACATTCCGATGTGTTCTAGGCCCTCCTCGCGCGACACGCCGGCATAGTCGCCGCTGAAATAGCCTTCATGTAGATCCAGCCACGCCATCGCGTATTCACGACTCGTGCGGCCAGTTCTGACATCTACGCTGATCTGCTGGCATCCACGTCCAAATCCGTACTTTTCATACATCACGTAATCGTGGACGCACGTTTGCCAGTTGTCGAGGTTTTCGGCTATCCACCAGTTAGCCGGAGAGGGCGGCTCATTGAACGTGTGCATGCCGGCCGCTATCGCGACATCCGCGTTTCTATGCGAGTTCCACGGAATGAATTGCCCCAGGAAATACGCTTCCGCGAGCGGTCCGTCCGGCAGCAGGTAGTCGCTCATGTCACGCTCGGTGATTCCGAGCTTCCCGATCATATCGGATGGCCTCAGCCCCAGGAATCCGCCGAACTCCGAGCGCCAGCGCGCGGTGAGTCGGTCGGCCTCGTCGGTGCCGATAGGCCCGCCGTATTGATTTTGCGGGCTCTCGCCGTAGAACATGAGGTTGATACCCAGCGCCTTGGCCACGCGGAACGGCGTCGTGAAGATCGAGACATGCTCCGGCCAGCTGATATCACCGACCAACTCAAGCCCCAGGCGGTTCAGCTTTGCACGCACAGTCCGATTCGGCGTCACTTCGATGGTCCGCGCGTAACGGGCGAGATTGTTGATGTTGGCACGGCCGATCGGCGTCAGATGGCAGGTAGCGGCGGTCACCACCGTCACATCGGCGCCCAACTCCAACAGGGTCAGGACTTGGTAATGGCTATCCTTACCGCCTGAGCTGGGGACGATGCAGCGGCCGTCGTGACGGTCCAGGATCTGCAACAAGGCCGCCTTGCGCGTCTCCCAATCGATCTGCGGGCGCTTGGCGTAGCTGACGCAGGCCGAGCAGACGCCGTCCACGAAGGCGGTATCGGGTCTGGAATTTGGCATAACGCACTTCGAACACCGGATCACAGCGTGGCCCCTTCATGCAACTGACGTTTGGCGGCGACATACGCAGCGTGCGCTTTATCCGCAGTGTCGTGATACCCGAGGTGCACTGACTTTCCAGAAATTTGTATAGCCGCCTTGAAGCGAGTCTTGCCGCGCGCCGGCGGCGACACGCCAAGGACTCCTATGCGACTACGCGAGGTGGCCGCCCTGACGTTCTGGGCGTTGATCGCAGGATTCGCTAGACGAAGGTTGCTCCACTTGTTGTCGGACTTGTTGCCGTTCTTGTGATCGATCATTGAGGCCCATTCCCCTGTCATGTAGAGCCACGCTAATCGGTGCGCAAAGTATGATTTGTCGAACAGTGATATTCGGACATACCCGCGAGAGTTGACGCTTCCAGCGATCGTTCCATGCTTTATGCGTCTACGGTTTACCGCCCACTTAAATATTCCGGTTAGCGGATCGTAGCTAAGGAATTCCTTGATTTGTTCTTGTGTTAGCGTCACGGCTTCGTCTCCTGCAACTCGTCCTCGAATAGATACGCTGACTTCGTCTCGCCGTTGACGAAGTACCGAACGTCATAGCGAGTCCCGCAGGCGTCGATATGAATGCCCATGACACGGCCCCATGTTTCGATCTCCGCGACATAAACTCTCTGACCGAAAGAAAACTTCACCGTGTACGCTCCTTGGAAAGCAATGCCCAGTTCAGATTATCCTGACCCGTCATTCGCTTCCATGAAAAGCCATAGTCCACGACCGTCAGATCCGGAAACCGGTCCAGCATCTCGCCGGCAAAATCCCGCTTCCAGAGCAGGCCATTCCGCCCGCGATACTCGACCTCGACCGGCGTCGGGCTGAAATATTCGGCGATCAGGATGTAGCGCTTCGAAGCCCGATAGAGCACTTCGTAGGCCGCCTGCAGTTGCTCTTGCGGGATGTGAATGAGTAGACCTTTTGTGAACGCCAGATCACATTGCGGATGTTCCACATGGAACATCGATCCGCGGATGACGTTGCCGACGTTGATCTGCTGGGCTGCGAACTCGTTCAACTCGACGCCCCATAGCTCCGCGCTCCGCAGCAAGCGATGGATAGCTTCCAAGTTCTCTCCACGTCCGGCTCCGAACTCGATGATGGAATCAATCACGCCGGCCTTGTGCAGAACTTGCCTGAAAAACGCATGATTGGCATCCACTCGCCCCACATTGCGCATGTGGTACTCGTCGCCTGCATCGCCCTTCCAATATTCATCGTTCATGGAGCTCCCGGTAGACTCGTTCCGCGTCATCCCAATCGCTCTGCACATTGATGTCGATGGCGCGCGGCGCGCGGATCGCGTACAGAGTCGTGTTCTGGTGGTACAGCTCTCGGCCTTCGGCAAACAGCCAGTAGTTGCCCCAGTACAGCCAGCCGATGTCGCGTAGCGGATCGGTGCCGACCGCTACCACGTAGCTCATCCCGTCGAGATAGCTGTAGGAGGCCCGCAGATCGTCAGCAGTGAGCAGCGGGGTTGCCGGGTACACACAGCACACCTCGTCGCGCTCGTAGAGCCGTAGGCTACGTACGGTGTGCTGCATGACCTGCTGAGTGCCAATGTGGTCCTGCGCCAGATGCGGCGGCCGGTGGAGAGGCTGCGCGCCGTAGGCCAATGCGATTTCTGCGATCTCGGCGTCGTCGGTCGTGACGTATATCGTCTGAAAAAGGCCGCTTTCCTTGCATGCTGTGATCGTTCGGCCGATGACTGGGATGCCCAAGAAGGGCTTCACATTCTTGCGTGGAACGCGACGACTGCCTGAGCGAGCCGGGATTACTGCAACCCTCATTGAAAGGCCTTCATCGTCGACAGATCCGGATAGTTTGAATTCGGCAGGTCATGGTTATGAAGCGGCAGGTTGCTCAGCTTCCACAGCAGGCGCGCGGCGACGTCGGGAGACAGATAGCAGTGGTATCCGACTTCGCGGATGTCGTCGTCACGCGGGTCCACTCCTTCGGTGCGCCCATCGAAGCGCATGCGACGAAACCACGCGTCCGCCTCGTCATCATCGTGAAGGATCGCTCCGCCCTGGGTGTCGCCGCAAATTTTCGAACTGTGAAATGAGATGCAATGGTACTGTCCAGCGCGGTACATATCAGACGTGAAGCGGCGCGCGTAGTCATAAACTGGACTCGGCCTCAACTGGTATCCGCCTGACCACTTCTCATCGTAGAACCTCACCTTAAGGCCAGCATTGATGATCGATGCAGGCACTCCTACATAAGAGTGCCGCGGCATCCACAATTGCTTACGGCGATGCGATTTTGCGATCCATTTGCACGCCAGCAGCAAGGCCATCGTGCAAGATGATGTCGTCACCGCGTACTTTGCGCCAGTGTAGTCCGCGACGGCTTCCTCAAAACGGCGGACGACATCAAACGGGCTAGACATTGGCGAGCGCCTCGCGCAGCTCCGCAACCGTCATCCTGCGCGCGTCCTTGCTGCAATTGCCTTCGCACATGCTCTCGTGTTTCTTCTCGAAATCTGGCAGCCCCGTTAGCGTCATCTTCACGCCCATGGCTTCAGCCAGATCCGCAAGCCGGTAGGCTGGCAACTCCGGAATATTCAGCTCGCCGCCCTTCATCGCCTCAAGCGTCCGCACGACGAGACCGACCGCCTGATCGATCTCCATCCAAAACCGGGTACAGTCCGGATCAGTGACCGGAACCGCCTTTTTGCCGACGGCGATCATCGCACGCCACTTCGGGATTACGCTGCCCTCACTGCCGGCGATGTTGCCGTAGCGCGTACAGGCGAACATCGGGCCGTGTCCATCGTTCGCCGACAACATCAGCGATTCGGCCAGGGCCTTGCTATAGCCATACGGACTACAAGGCTGGAACGCTTTGTCCGAAGAGAGCCCGACGACTCGTGTCACGCCGGCATCCCTAGATGCTTCAATGACATTGATCGTTCCTTCGACGTTCGTGCGAACCATTTCACTAGGGTTGTAAGCCCCAACTTCAATCCGCTTTAGCGCCGCGGCATGTACCACGGCCTCAACACCAGCCATTGCCCTGCGCAGGCGGTCACGGTCGCGCACATCGCCGATGAACCAACGGATACGCGGATCATCGTTCAGCTTCTGCCGCATCGCGGCCTGAACGTGTTCGCCGCGCGAATAGACACAGATGCGATCGTCCGGACCGGCCGCTTTGAGCCAGTACCCGACGAAGGCCCGCCCGAATGTTCCCGTGCCACCTGTTACTAAGCAGCTCATACAAATTCCGACATCATCATGTCGACGAGTGCCGTCGCCTGCACTTTGCGGTCTTGCTTGGTTTCCCGCGCGAACGAACCGAGCATGAGTTCAACGCGCTTGCTGAGCCGCAGACGTAGTTGTTCGGTAATCTGTGATCGCTTCTGCGTCGTCGGCGTGTCACCGCTAACTGCTTTGTAACAGGCCCTTGCGAATGCCTCCGCGAACTGCGCGCCGGTCGACGGGTCGAGTGCACACCACTTAACCGGCTTCTCGAAGTGCATGATCACCATTCCATCCTTGTCGGATATCTGGACGGTCCTTGTGCCTTCGTAGTCATGCAGGATCTGTGCGCTCACTTGTTTCTCTTTTTAATGATCCGTACAACCAATCCCACATGTGGGTGTATGAATGTGCACTCATCTCGCCGGTTTTTCTTGAAAACCAGATTTGATACGTAACTCCTGAATCAGAAATGCATATCACTTCATAGCCGTCCACGCAACTTTTAGAATGGACGCTAACAAAGTTCACTTCTTGAGCCTCTCCGGGATCTTGATATTGAGCCTACAGGCAGCGCCGAGCACGCGATCAGAGATACGCAGCGGCAACTCATCTGGCCACTTGCTGATAGCCTGCTGGGATACTTCTAGCGCGCGGCTGGCTTTGGCCACGCTTCCGAACAGTTGGACGGCTTCCTTTTTGTGCATGGCCTAGCTTAACCGAGCCGAAAGGCACTAGCAACAGGCGTTGCTCACTTCATTTAACAACCATGGTTGACAATCGCCTGGGCCTGCTGTATCGTTAGATCCGTCGCTGCACTCCGCAGCCTGTACCTGAGAGGGAGCTATGAGCAATCTGAAAAAAGGCCAGCACGTTGCAATCATCAATTGCACAGTTGGCGGGACTTTCTTCGTTGAAGGGTTTGCCACAATTGTTGGGGAACCGAAGCCGATCGACGAACAGCAGCGCGTCCGGTTTGATACTGGATATCGTCAAGTCGTTGAGCGTTTTGTTGACATCGAAGCGCAAGCTGATCCGCATGAGTATGTCAGTCTGCTAAACAGTCGGAGCAAGTCATGAACACCAAACGCACGCACCAGCCCGCAATCTACTGGAAAGCCCGGCAATTGGCCTCTGACGCGATCCGGGAGCGCCGGAATACCAAACCACGCACTGACCGGCACGCGGCCCTGGCGCTCATTGCAGAGGCTGAGGCGCGGTTGGAAGCGCAGACCATCGTGTTTCCTGTCTTCCGCTGAGGTCGCCATGAACCGCAATCGCCCACCCGCCCTAGTGTTCCTGCTCGCCCAGGCACGTCTTACTATCGAAGCGGAGCACCTGACCGGCATTCGGATGCCGATCTTCGCCCACTTCGAGCTCCTGCAGATCCTCGACTGTGCGCGCCGGCTGAGGGCTGGATGATGCGCCCTCTGTTGCTGGCATTGCTGTGCATGTTCTGCTCCATCGTTGGCCTGGGGCTTGGCGATGGCTGGCTGGTATTGATCGGTCTTGTGGGGTCTGCACTGAACCTTGCTGCTTTCATGGGGGTGACACAATGAGCTTGACCCGTACTGACTGGCTGATGATCGCCAAAACTCTGCGCGATACGAAGCCGGCTGACGTTGTGGGGCCTGATTATCGCAGGCAATGGGAAATTGACTGCGAAGCTCTTGCCGATGTGTTAGAGGCCAACGCCGAGCGCCAGTGGCAGAAGTTCGACGCCGGCAGATTTTTAAGGGACTGCGGCTATACGTCAGACTAGCGCTCTCTCAGCAACCAGGCCAGCTATGTGTTATTAGTTGCACAATCGGACACGTCACCGACCGCTGACGAAATAAACGGAGAAACGACATGCGAAGTACGAACGATGTCCTGTATTTTATTGAAATGAGCATCTGATTCGGCGGCACGCTTTTCAACTCAACCGAAACCAAGGCCCGCTATATGCGGGCCTTTTTTGTTGCTCCTGTTGGTTCTACTGATTTCTACGGATACTGCTGAAAAAACGCCCAGACCATGAGCGCTATCACTATGACGCAGCCGATCCCTATGCAGTCGCCGATGGAGCGAGGTCCTTTCATGGTCAAACTCCACACATTCCTTCGCACTCGTTCTGGAATCCGAGAGGATCGAATAGTGTTTGCTGCCCCATGTCCTCGGCCGAGCGCAGATCGACCTCTTCCAGTGGCTTGCAGGATCGGTGCAGGTAGATGTCTGCATCCATGCCACGCGCGGCCCGTACTGGCGCATCGCCCCTCAACGCGCGGTCGACTTCGACCGCGCTGTTCCACGACTCTGGATCGTTAATTTTCATATCCCGCCACATTGCATCATCGTGATACGGGCAAAACGTACAGGCTGACTTCGCCGGCTTGGGGTAGCCTCTAGCCAGCATCCAGTCCAGGCAATGCTGCCGAGTCATCCGAAGCTCGATCAGTGGCCAGCGATTCTGAATGTATGGCTTGCCGGAATCCTTCATGCGCCCTATTTCATCAAGGCTGATACCGATAAGCTGCTCGGCCAAAACCACATCGCGCGGGCCGCGTTGTCCAGGCGCGAGTCCACATAGCTCGCGCGCCTTGCGCTGTAGCGGCTCGATCTTGTATTCCCGCGTGCACTGCCGGCGGGTCATTCCAACGCTTCCGGAAAACGCGGTGAAAGCTGGGATCGAGGCGACTCGCCCCGGTTCCAGGGAAAGCAGATCGTCTCGCAGGTTTCCTGCACTGACGCGGTGAACTGGAAAGGTCAACTGCGTTTCCAGCCAGTCGAGCCATTCATAAACCTTCCGCGGCTCCGATCCGGTGTCAGCGAAGATCGCTGCATCGACTTGATAACCAAGTGCGCCCGTTGAGGCCATGAGCGCCAGCGTGCTGCTCTGGACGCCGGCACCAAGGGATAGAACCCTGATCATGACCGCCCCGGCCCGGCAGCCTCTGTCAGCTCCCCCCAGATGGCCAGCAGCGCCGCATCAGCCCGGCCGATGTCCTTCTTCCGGGTCAGCAGCGATGCAGCCGCTGGGAGCCGCTGCGTGGCTACCGTGCGGGCTACGTCCTTGTCTTGGCCGGTGAGCTGAAATGTCCGCTTCCACTTTGAAGGATGCACGAGGACGATCGCGATGCCCAGAGTTCCGAATACGCCCTGGATCACGCCGTAGCCTTCCCCAAAGCGGAACATGCCGGAGACGCCCTGGCCCTTCATCGCGTGGACCTGCTCCAGAATGGCGACCTCTGCGGCTCCGGGATGGTTGGCCCGCACTTCCCGGACCTGCGTTGCCAGCTCAACGGCGTTGATCTGGTTGCCGCCAGCTGGCCGGGGAATCGTGGGCATGTCGATGAATCGGTCGAAGCAGCCATCAGCCAGCACAGCAAGCGCGCCTGTCTGTCCAGGGTCTATGCCATAGGTGAGTCTCAAGGTCACATGTCACCCCCTTGGTGTTGGTTTGAAATCCCGGCACCACGTCTTGTGTGGCTTGGAGTAGTTGGAACCGCAGTGCGGGCAGCCTGCAAAGCGCTTCACGGTGTCGTTCCGGATCACTTCTCTGATCGGCGGCACGATGGGCGGTCTGTTAGGCAAGTTGGTCATCTCTTCCTGCCTTTGGCCAGTCTGGCCCTTACCCATTTCTCGGTTTCCATCATGTCTTCGCTGAGGACGATCCAGCCTGGTCCGGAGGTGTCCCATTCGTCCTCTCGATCTCGCTGATCCACTTTCTCAGCTGGGCGAATGCGTACTGCCGGTCGATCGGGCTTAGGTTTTCCAGGCAGCGCCATAATGGATACACCGCTATTGCGAGTTCTTCTGACATGTCACCCTCTGCCCGCGTGGGCCGTATTTCCATGTGCGGATGGTGTTGCGCGGGATTCCCATGCCGGCCGCTACCGCGCTTTGCTTGTAGCCTCGTTTCAACAACCACAGCGCTCGTTTTACCTCTGCATCTGTGTACTCCCGCTTTCCGTTTCGCGGCTTGTGGGCGGCGGCCATGTTAGTGCTCTCTCGCTGCTGCCATTACTGCTGATTTGAAGGCCGGGAAGTGCTCGAACTGATCCGGGCGCATTCCAAGCTCCTTGCCCTTTGCTTCGATGCCGGCCGCTGTCTCCGACCAGTGACGCGACGCCTGTTCGATCTGCTGCGCGGTCGGCAGGTTGACTTCAAATTCGTCGGTCCAGCGTTCGCCCCGGAGCCATGTCGCCGGCAAAGGCACAAATTGCTTGCGATCCGGGGTCCAGTTGTTTCCGACGATGGCTCGCTTGATGGCGTCCAGAAGCTCGGGAAGCGGCGGCCTAACGTCCTTGGTCTGCTGCCATGCCTTGTAGGCGTCCTTGCGAGCCTCGTGGCGCGGGTAAGCCGAATAGAACTGCAAGAATTCAGGGTCCATTAGTCCCACCCCATGCATCCGCAATAGAAATTGTCGAACTCTTGAGGCCCTTTCGGAGTGAACGCGCTGCACTTGATGGTCGGCCTCGTTGGAACTATGGAAGTGACTTCAGCGCTGAATACCTCGACCTGAGAATGATGTTTACCCGTCTGCTTCCGGTAAAAATCAGCGTGATGTTCGGCAACGGCTTTGGCGTCAGCCTCTTCGCAATTGAAGTCCTTCGCAACATCCTCTTCATGCCGCTCGATCTTGTACCAGCGTCGGACAAGGTGAATAGTTGCGCGCCAGCGAGGAAGATGAGCAACCTTAGCGTAACCGCATTTGCAAATATCAGTAGCCTCTCGGCTACCCTCTCCGCGAAACTCAAAGAATGCGAGGTTAAAACTTGACGGCTTTTTCGCGTGACCATGCGGCAAGTATGAGCATTGCGCAAAGCGGCCGTTAAGATCCGGTACACTTTCGGCCGGCTCAAAGCAGTCATGTATTACGCAGCACGGCCGCATCTGTGCTTCAGTCTCTCCGGCTTTGCGGCCTATTCCTTGGGCAACGCATCCGCATTTCATCAAAACGGCTTCTCTGCTCATTTGTCACCTCTCCAAATTCTCAGTCCGCGAAGCAACTGATCGGCCTCGACGCGCCGTCGTTTTGCGGACATTTTCTCTTGCTTAGTTGTCTCGAAAATTCTCTTATGCTCAGGAGGAATGACAGAACCTTCCACCTCGTCAATCCATCCAGCGACCGGCGGCCACTTCACACCGATTGCAGCCAGTTGGACACGGTTCCAACCACCTCTACCAGTCTTGAACTGATGTACCCACTCCTTAGTAACCATGAAGCTGTTTAAGCTGTTCATAGATTTCCTTTGGTGGGGGTTGTGTTTGGGCAGCTCTCCACCTGCCGGTTAAGGCATGTAGAGAGCCGTTTCCCCCGGAGCCGGGCCGGAATGGGCAGCAAAGCTTTCCCAAAGCTACTTTGCAGCGTGCCCAGACTGTTGTCGGCTGCTAGGGAACCGACCCTCCGCGCTCTAGGCATAAACTCCCCACGCTGGGCGCTTGGATTGCTTTCGCCCACAACCAGCCGTTGCAGAAGGTGGTCCAAGACTCACGGCCGGACTGAGATAAGCGGGGATTGACACAGAAGGGACGTATCCCTGTAAACTACACCCGCGAACCTCAGACCCTCGCAATGTAGCACCCGGTTCCATCCGGCACAAGCCCGACAGCTTCCCCAGCTGTTCGGGCTTTTTCATTTCACACCGACAAAGATTGCCGGCGGTCTCGGCATTTCAAGGTCCGTCGATCTCCACAAATGCAGGCAGTGCGGGTGATTATTGATGTACTCTGATTTCGGTGGATGGTATTGCACAACGCA
>Ga0335069_10002740_pt1 | contig 26927 bp, 24 predicted proteins | sample Lox_Sample_11_FD_206714 | JGI IMG/M metagenome (GOLD analysis project Ga0335069, IMG submission 206714) | Soil microbial communities from Loxahatchee National Wildlife Refuge, Florida, United States - Lox_Sample_1.1 | ecosystem: Environmental > Terrestrial > Soil > Wetlands | place: USA...
GATTCGCCGTGGGTCGCAGCGCAGCGTCCGCGAACTGCAACGTGCGATTGCGGAGTTTCTCGACACCCACAATCAAAAGCCGCGCCCGTTCGTGTGGACCAAAACCGCCGCCGACATCCTCGCCAGCTTCGCTCATCGAACAGTCCAAACTCATGGCCCGTCACTTATTAAATGAACCATTGGGACAGGACACTAGCGGAACGCCGGCATCACCATCTCCGCCACGTCGCGGAAGACCTTGCGCTGGTAATCCGCCGGCGGCAGCATCGTGATCTCCTTGATTCCCGCCTTCTCCAGCTCGCGCACGCGATGGGTGATCTCCTCGGGCGTGCCCACGAGGCACACTCCTGCGATTGCCTCGGGCGTGATGAAGCGCCGCTCCTCGGGCACGAGGAACGTGCAGTGGCCCTCATGGATTTGGCGGAAGCGCGCGTTTTCGGGCAGGCTGAAATTCTTCACCCGCTTTACATAGTCGTCCCAGATGTTGCGGAAGAACGGCGGGATCAGCTCGTCCTTCTCGCCGCGCTGTTTCCAGATCTCGTAGGCGAAATGGATCGTGCACGCGACCTGCGAGCCGGTCTCGTTGACGACCCGCTCGTCGGTGAGCTTATCGCCGGGCCGCAGAACGCATACGGTGGTCAGAATACTGGTGTAAAAATCCGGGCCGATCTTGCGTCCCGCCTCCTTGGCGCCGGCTTCAACGAGCTGCATCGAGCGGCGGAAGTCCTCGGGACTGCCCGTCACCGTGATCCAGCCGTCGCCGAATTCGCCGGTCGCGCGCAGCGCCTTGGGACCGTTGGCCGCGATATAGATCGGAATCGGATGATCCAGGTTGATGAAGTAGCGATCGCGATGGATGAATTTGATCTCGCGGGTTTTGCCCGCGTAGGTGTAATCGACCGCCTTGCCCTCGAGCAGCGCGCGCACCACTCGCAGGTACTCGCGGAACTCCCGCACCGGCATCGGATCCTGCCCCATCACGCGCATCGCGGTATGGCCGGTGCCGATGCCGAGAAAGACGCGGCCGGGCGCAAGTTGCGCGATGCTCGCGATCGAGTGCGCGGTGACCGGCGCGATCCGGGTGCCTGGAATCGCGACCCCGGTGCCGAGCCGGATGCGCTTGGTGTTGACCGCCGCGAGCGCCAGCGTCGCGTAGCAATCCGACCAGATCATCTGGGAATCGGGAACCCAGGCGCTGTCGTAGCCAAGCTCTTCCGCGTAGCGAATCAGCTCCCACTTGTCGACGTGAGTGTCGAAGATCATTCCGAATTTCATCGACGCACCTCTCTTTTGTTGGCGATCTTTTTGGCGGCCGTCTGGCGATCGGACCGCCGATCGGCTCGAAGCTCTATCTACAAGGTTTCCGCGCGGGCGCAAACCCTGCGCGTCCGTCGCGAGGCTCCGCGGCGCTAATGGGCGAGCGACAATCCGGCCTCGGCGAGGCGCTCCGCGAGGACCGGTAGCCGGTCGTGGCCCCAGAATGGCTCGCGCTCGAAAAGGAAGAGCGGCACGCCGAAGACCTGGTCGGCCGCAGCCTCCTCCTGCGCGGCGGCATAGGCGCGCGCGCCCTCGCCGGCCAGATACTCGCGGTACTCGGCGGGGGAAAGCCCGAGGGTCGCGAGCAGCGCGGCCGCGGCCTCGGGATCGTCGGCTTCGAACTCGCGCCGGAAGAACAATTCGAAAGCCTTGCGGCTGTATTCGCGCAGCAGACGTTTCGATTCAGCGAACAGGCCGCCGATGAGCGCGGGCGTCGTATCGTAAACTTTCTGCGGCGCGCGGATCATGATTCCCCGCGGCTTCGCCCAGCGCCGCGCGTCGAGGTAGGAGTACTTCGCTTTGTAATCGGAATAGATGCTGCGCTGGCCGCGATCCTTGATGCGAAGCTGGAACGGAATCCATCGCACGCGGACGGAGAACCGCTGCTCGAGCGCGAATGCGGGATCGAAAGCGAGGTACGCAAACGGACTCTTGTAGTCCGAATACATCTTGATTTCCTTGCGTTCCATCGCGCTGTCCTACGGCTTCAGATTGAGCAACTGCGCGAGATGGAGCGGGCGGCGATCGGGACAGAAATGGCGAATCTGGGTGCGGCAGGCAAAGCCGTCCGCGACGATCATCGTCTCGGGCGCGCTCTCGCGCACCGCCGGAATCAGCACGCGTTCCGCGATCGCGCGCGAGGTCTCAAAGCGCTCGGCGCCGTAACCGAACGGCCCCGCCATCCCGCAGCATCCCGCATCCGGCGCCTCGGTCTTGAGCCCGCCGATCCCGCTCAGGATTGCCATCTCGCCCTTCATCCCTGCAAGCGACTTCTGATGACAGTGCCCGTGCACGAGCGCGCGGCCCTTGAGCGCCGGCGCGGCGAAGGCCGGGGCTTCGCGCGAAAGAAATTCGTCGAGCAGCATCGCGCGCGACGCGAGCGCGGCGGCGCGCGGGTCGGCGGGAAAAAGCGCGGGGAGTTCGTCGCGAAACGTGAGCAGGCAACTCGGCTCGAGTCCAACCAGCGCTGCGCCGCCCTCGAGCATCGGCGCAAGCGTGTCCATCGCCTGCCCTAGACGCCATCGCGCGCGTTCCAACATCCCGGCATCGTAGAGCGGCCGCCCGCAGCACAGATCGCCCGGCGGAATCACAACCCGGAAGCCCGCGCGCTCAAGCACCTCGGTCGCAGCGACGGCGACCTCGGGCCCGAAGAAATTGTTGAAGGTGTCGGGGAAGAGAACGACCTCGCGCGCGGACTCGCCGTTCGCGGCGGGCGCGCGTCTGCTCGGCGCCCTGCGATTCTTTGCGAACCACGAACGAAATGTTTGCGCGGCGAAACAAGGAAGTTCGCGCTCGCGGTGGATGTTCAACACGCGCCGCGCGATTGCGCCGAGGCCGGGCGCGTGCGAGAGCGCGTTGGCCAATGCCGGCGTGAACGCGCCGAGCCGGGCGGTCTCGTGGATGCGCGCGAAGAAGCGCACGTCGCGGGGGCGGCGATGGCTCTGATAGTACTTGGCGAAGAATTCCGCCTTGTACGCCGCCATGTCGATCGCGGCCGGGCACTCGGTCTTGCACGCCTTGCACGAAAGACAAAGGTCAAGTGCCTCTTTAAGTACCGGATCGTTCAGGCCAGCGACCAGGCCGTTGCCGCTCAGCGCCTCCCAGAGCAGATGCGCGCGTCCGCGCGTCGAATGCATCTCCTCGCGCGTCGCCATGTACGACGGGCACATCGTGCCCGTGTCGCTCTTGCGGCACTTGCCGATCCCCACGCATTTGAGCGCCGCACCCGCAAGCCCGCCCTCGGCGGAGAAGTCGAAATGGGTCTCGGCGGGCGCCGGACGATAGGACGGTGTGAGGCGCAGATGGGAATCCAGTGGATGGGGCGAGACGATCACTCCCGGATTCATCATCGCGTCGGGGTCGAAGATGCGCTTGAAATCCGCGAACGCGCCGATAAGTTGCGGACCGAACATCCGCGGCAAAAGCTCCGAGCGCGCAAGACCGTCGCCATGCTCGCCCGAGAGCGAGCCGCCGAACTCGGTCACCAGGTCGCCGATCTCGAGCATCGCCGTGCGAAAGGTCTCGACCCCTTTCGCGCTGGTGAAATCGAAATTGACCCGGCAGTGGACGCATCCCTCGCCGAAGTGGCCATAGTAGGTCGCCGCCGCGAGATCATGCCGGTCGAGCAGCCGCACGAAGCGGCGCAGATAGTCCCCCAGACGAGCGGGCGGAACTGCAGTGTCCTCGGCGCCCGGCCAGGTGCGCGCGTGGCCCGGAATCAGCGCGCCGGCGCCGAGTCCCGACTCGCGCAGGCTCCAGACCGCGCGTTGTTCCGAGGCGGCGAAAAGCGGCGCGACTCCTGCGCAGGCGCGCACACGCCGCGCCTGGGCCGTCAGCCGCTCGGCCGCGGCCAGCGCGCCGTCGGCAGTATCCGCGCCAAGCTCGACGATAAGAAACGCGCGGCCGCTCGGCAGAAGCCGCACCGCGTCGAGGCCCCTGGCGCGCGCGAAGTCAGGCAGATGATGGTCGAAACCCTCGAGCGCCTGCGGACGATGCTCCAGGATCCACGGCACCTGGTCCGCGGCGAGGTAAACGTCCTCGAAACCCAGCACGACCAGCGCGAGCCGCCGCGGACGCGGCACCAGCCTGAGCGTCGCGCCGAGCGTCACGCCGAGCGTGCCTTCCGAGCCGACCAGGGCGCGCGCGAGGTTATGGCCGCGTTCGGGCAAAAGCTCATCCAGATTGTAGCCGGAGACGCGGCGCGGAATTTTCGGATAGCGCCGGCGGATCTCGTCTGCCGAACGCGCCGCGAGCTGGCGCGCAGCGGCGTAGATTTCGCCCTCGCGGCCGCCGCGCACAGCAGCCGCGAAGGTTTCGCCCTCGCCGCCCGGGCCGAGCGACAGCCGCGTGCCGTCGTAGAGCGCGACCTCGAGCGACTCGACGTTATCGACCGTCTTGCCGTGAGCGGCGGAGTGCGCGCCGCAGGAGTTGTTGCCGATCATGCCGCCGATCGTGCATCTGTCCTTGGTCGATGGGTCTGGGGCGAAGAAGAGGCCCTCGGGCTCGACCGCCGCGTTGAGCTGCGCCTGCACGACGCCCGGCTCGACGGCCGCGAGGCCGCGCCCAGCGTCGATGCGCCGGATCGAATTCATGTACTTGGAGAAGTCGAGGACGATCGCCGCGTTGCAGGTCTGGCCGGCGAGCGCCGTGCCGCCACCGCGCGCGAGAATCGGCAGCCGGTTTTCGCGCGCGAGCGCCAGCGTGCGCATCACGTCGCCCTCGTGGCGCGGAATCACGACACCCAGCGGCACCTGGCGGTAAACCGACGCGTCGGCGGCATAAAGCGCGAGCGTGGCGTTGTCGGCGCGGACCTCGCCGTCGATGGAGCGGCGAAGCTTGTCCCATAATATATGCGGCACGGTTGCCATGCAGGAAGGCAAGGCCCGCGGGCCTCGCGTCGCGATTGTAGTTGATTGCGAGGCCAGTCCGGTAGCGCGCCGGGTGTTCTCGCAGCGGCAAAGCACTCGCGGGCGCACGCGCCCGCGTGGCTGCGAAGCTGCCTTGGGCGCCGCCTCCTATCCGGGCAGCATGACGATCTTTCCCGCCACGGCGTTGGTTTCCATCAACTCCTGCGCCTGCGCGAGATCCTTGAGCGGAATCCTGCGGTCGATGACCGGCTTGATCAGCCCGCGTTCGACAAAGCGCATCGCCTCGATCAGTTCGCCCTTGTTGCCCAGATGCGAGCCCAGGTAGTTCTGCTGCTTGTTCCAGAGCAGCCGGATGTCCATGTGGGCGTCGAAGCCGGAGGTGGCGCCACACGTGACAATCGTGCCGCCCCATTTCAGACACTGCATCGAAAGGGGCCACGTGTCTGCGCCCGTATGCTCGAAAACTATATCGGCGCGGCGGCCTTCGGTGACGCGGCGAACCTCGGCGAAGATGTCGTCGCGCGTGCGGTTGAGCGTGAATTCGGCGCCGAGCTTGCGCGCAAGCTCGAGCTTTTCGTCGCTGGAGGCGACTGCGATCGGCCGCGCGTTGAACAGCTTGGCGATCTGGATCGCCATCACGCCCAGGCCGCCGCTCGCGCCCCATACCAGCACGAAATCGCCCGCCTGCACGTGCGCCCGCGACACCAGCATCCGCCACACCGTGACCAGCACGAGCGGCATCGAGGCCGCCTCTTCAAACGTCAAATTCCTGGGCTTGGCGATTACGTTGACCGCAGGCACCTTGCAGTACTCGCCGTGCGCGCCGTCGAGCGGGCCGGTCTGAAAGCCCCAGATTTTAAAGTCGTGGCAGAAAAACTCCTCGCCCCGCGTACAGTAGTAGCAGTGACGGCACGCGATACCGCAATGGACGACGACTTCGTCGCCAATCGCGACGTCATGAACCTCGCTGCCGCGATCGACCACCACTCCCGCCGCGTCGGAGCCCGAGATATGCGGCAGCAGGATCTTCATCCCCGGCAATCCGCGGCGCGCCCAGATGTCGTTGAAATTGCACGCCGAGGCCTTGACCTTGACAACGACCTCGTTGGGACCGGGCTTGGGCTCGGCAATGTCCTTGTACTGTAAGACCTCGAGGCCTCCATTGCGCTCGAAAACTACTGCTTTCATCGGATTTCGTGTTCCTATGGCCGTCCCGCGGATGTGCAGGCGTGCGCAATTAGGTATATGTTTAGGGCAGACTTGGCAACGGGGCGGTGCCCGAGCGACTTCCTTGCGCACCCGTTCGAACCACGCCCAACGCCAGTGAATGTTAGCCGTTTTTGGCCCAATATTCGCCCTCGGAATGTCCCCGAACGAACCAGCGGGCGGCAAAATTTGCCCACTGTTTGATGAGTTTGCAATCGCGATGCCAAACCTGCGAGAGCCTGAGCCTTCTTTCGTATGAAATAGCGCGAAGACGCCGCCGCTGATCAATGCGTTTGCACTTGTAAAGCAGTTGCCCCCGTTGATATTGGATTCGGTCACTCGATCGCCCTACTAGTGGAGAGAATTGACAATGTACGTACTCGATAACGGCACCCGCTTCGTCATCCCGCGCACGGAGATGACCTATCCCGGTCACAGCATGAAGCTGCATCAGACCGCCGCCGACGCCGTCAAGGCGCCGGTGGACCATGTGATGGCGGATTTCGAGGATGCGTGCCCTTACGAATTCAAGGGACCGAAAAGCCACAAAGTGATGGTCGAGGCGCTCAACACGCTCGACTTCGGCCGCAAGGTCGTGGCCGTACGCCCCAACAATATCCATTCACCCTTCTTCAAGGGCGACATGGAGGCGATTGTGCTGGGCGCGCCCAACCGCTTCCACGGCATTATGCTGCCCAAGACGCGCGGACCGGAGGAAATTCGCGAGGTTGCGCGGATGCTCGACGACCTCGAGAAGCGCGCGGGATGGAAGTATCGGATTCAGATTGAATCGCTGGTCGAGACCCCGCAGGCGCTGGTCAAGGCCTACGATATCGCAACCGCGTCGGACCGCATGTGCGGCCTCGTCTTCGGGATCGCCGATTTTGCCGCGAACCTGGGCGTGCGCGAGATCGTCGAAAATCAGAACCAGAACTTTCACTATGCCAAGCAAGCGATGGTGGTCGCGGCCAAGGCCGCCGGCCTGCACGCAGTGGACAACGTTTACCTGCGCCTGTGGCGCAAGGACGACCCTCCGGCGAAGGTCGCCGAACTGCAGCGGGGGCTGCGTGAGAAGAACGTCGGCGCCGCCAACCTGGGGATGGACGGGACCTGGGTCATCCATCCGCAGCAGGCCGAGATCGCCAACGCGTGCTATACGCCGAGCACCGAGCAGGTCGAAGAGGCGCGCCGCGTAGTCACGCTCTACCATGAGAAGGGCGGCGGCTCGATGGCCGATCCCAAGAGCGGCGAAATGATCGATGAGGCGACGATCAAGATCGCGCTGATGGACCTGGCCAAGGGAGCGCAGGCGGGAATCGTGAGCGAAAAAGAGCTCAAGGAATGGTCGGCGAAAAGCCGCGCGATTACCGGCTATGACATCCTGGAGTTCATGCGCCGCGTGGCATAGCTCCCGGTGCAGACAAGATTAGGGAGAGAAGGACTTTCAGCGATTTCGTCAATCTGGGCCACCGCTTCGAGGCTTCAGAACATGCCGGGCGCCAGCCGCCAACGCACCCGCTGCCGGTAGGCCCGGTATTGGGGATCGCGATCGAGCAACTCCTCCTCGAGCACGATGCGCCAGACCATGAACGGAATCGTCAGCGCCACCAACGCGAAATTGCGGACGCTTGGAGCAGCCATCGCGGTGCCCAAGGCGGTCAGCAGCCAGGCCGCGTACACCGGGTGGCGAATTAGTCGGAAAGGACCGCGCACCACGAGGCCACGGTTGGCCGGGAGTATTCCAAAATGGCGGCCCAGGTAAAGCCACCCGACCAGCATAAGCGACAGACCAGCCACCTGAAAGATCGCGCCGGCCGCCCCCAGTGTGGGCCAATTCGTAACGGCGAAGCGCGTCGCGGGGCGCATGAAAAGCGGCAGAACCATCATCACCGAAGCCGCGATCAGCGCCTGATAATCGGTTCGGGCTTCACGCGGCGCTGCTCGCGTCAACGACAACACGGCCATCGTTAGAGCGCCGATGATCCAAATCCAGGCCGAGAGATTCGCGCGCGGGGCGTTCGGTGTCGTCGACAGCAACTGCGGCACCCAAGGCGCCAGTGTCGCCACGAAGGTCGCCGCGACGCCAAGATTAGCCGCTACGTGAAGCAGCCGGGATCTGTTCAATCTGCTTCCCGGGGGGCGCGACCACCCGGTTTCACTGGTGGGCGCGCAGCTTTCGACCCTGCGACCCTGGCTTGTAATCCGTGTTCCGCCACCAACCGCCGTTGCGCGCGAGCATCATTTGCTAACGGCTAATAGCAGCAAACCCCTTGGCAGAGAAGCGGAGCGTCATGTCGGCGATGGCGCGCCGGTAGCCTTCTTTTTCGGCGCGATCTTTTCTTTTCTGGGCGATCTTTTCTTTTCATAGCGATCCTGCCAATTCTCGCTCTGTCAGCGACAGAACCGTCACAGGAGGGTCGCGTCATGAACTTCGAGAATCAGGTCGTACTGGTAAGCGGAGCCGGACGCGGGATCGGCAAAGAGATCGCGCTGAGTTTCGCGCGCGCGGGCGCCGATATCGGCTTCGCCGAGATCAGCGCGGAAACGGCCGAGCCGACGGCGAACGAGATCAGGAAGCTCGGACGCCGCGTCTTCTTCAGCAAAACCGACGTCAGCGACTACGACCAGGTGCAGCAATTCGTCGCCGGCGCGGCGCGCGAGCTGGGCCGCGTTGACGTGATGATCAACAACGCCGGCATCGCCAAACCGCAGCCGTTTCTGGAGATCACCCGGGAGAACTGGGAGAACCATCTGCGGATCCATCTCTTTGGCGCCTTTTATTGTTCGCAGGCCGCGGCGCGCGAGATGGCCAAACGCAAGTACGGACGGATCGTTTCAATCGCCTCGGTCGCCGGATTGATGGGCCCGATCGACCTTGCGCCCTACGGCGTGGCCAAATCGGGCATTATCGGACTGACGCGCGCGATGGCGCTTGAGCTGGCCGATCACGGTATCACCGCCAACGCGATCGCGCCCGGACCGATCGAAACCGACATGATCCGCGCGGCCTGGACCAAGGAGGCGCTCGAAGAGCGCGCCAATCATCTGCCGATTCGCCGCCTCGGCAAGGTCGAGGAGATCGCGCGCGCGGCGATTTTCCTGGCGGCGCCCGATTCGGGCTACATCTCCGGGGCGACCCTGGTGGTCGACGGCGGATCAGTGGCAGCCGGCGCCTACATGGTTGAGAAGTATCGCCGGCGCAAAGCGGGACAAGGCTGAGAAGCGCGGCCCGGCAATCGCGCGCGGCAATTCGATTGGTCCCGCGCGGCGGGCGATGCAGCAGCTACGGCGCTCACCAGTATGAAAGCTCGAGCGTCTGCTTGCCGGCCGGTAGCGAGACCGCGAGCAATCCGCCCTGCGAAATCACGCTGCCGCGTCCGGCGGTGAGCCGCCAGAGGCGATCGTAATTCTGGTTCACGACCAGCGTGGCGGGCGCCGCCACATCCACCGCAAATTCAAGGCGATTCGGAGTCCAGAGAATCAGCTCAACGGTGCCCGCACCGAGGAGGTACTGCTCTCCGCGATACCCGGGCTCGCCCTCTCCCGCGACAGGAGTGCTCCAGTCCGTGTAGTCGTTGCAGTTGATGATTCCCTGATTCATCAAGGTCACGCGCAGCATGTCGCGCGAGACGACATAATAGCCGGTACCAGGCTCGCGCACCTGACGGAAATCTCCGGTGGCGACCGACGGAACAGGATTCTGGATCGGATAGTTCAGGTTGTAAGTCCCCACCCAAAGACAGTCGAGCGTTGCGACGGCGATGAGGCCCGCGGCAACCACGGTCCCGCCGGCGGCCGCGATCCAATCCGTGCCGAAGCCCGCCAGCACCGCGATCGCCTGCACCATCGGAACGATGAACCGATAAGGCAACCGCTCCCACGAAAACACCGGCAGCGTGTGCAGGAGCGGCCACGGCCACCACGGACCGCGGGCACCCATCGTCAGCGTCACCATCACGGCCGCAAGCAACACCCAGGGCCATGCACGCCGCGGGCGTGACAGTCCGGCGATTGCGAGCGCCATGAACAGACCAACGTAGGCGCCGACTTCGTGCCAGCCCCACGTCATTTCACTCGAACGCTGCAGATCCTGGTTGCGTGAGAACAGCGCTATCCACAGCGCGTGCAGCGTGCCTTGGTCAAGCGCGGTGGGTCTCGGATGGGCCGCGGCGACCCGGTAGCTCAGCATCAGATGCGGCCCCGCGAGCATCAGCCCCAAAACACCAACCGATACCGTCACCCATAGAGGCCGCATACTGCGATGCTGCACGGCGAGCGCCGGCGCCAGGACGGCGAGCACCAGCGCGGCGTAGCTCGGCGGATATGGATTTCCATCAAGCCACATCAGTGCGAGCACCAGCGCCGCCGGCCATACCCATCGAAGCCGCCGCTCGACCGCGAGCTCGGTAAACGCGAGCAGCCACGGGAGATAGCAGAAGCCCATCATCACGAGTTCCCCTGATGCCAAATGCAAGGGGAACCATGAGCTTGCCGCGAACGCCGAGGCGCAGGCCACGGCGCCCAACGGACGCATCGCCAGCACGCGGCCAAGCACGTAGCCGCCGGCCCATGCCATCGCGAGATGCAGCCACACGGCGAGCTGGGTACCGGCGGCGGGCCCGAAGATCAGGACGAGCAGAAAAAACGGACTGAGAATTCGCGCCTGGGGATTGGCCAGCAATGGCGCGCCGCCGCACATCCAGGGGTTCCAGAGCGGAAGCTGATGATACTCGACGATGCTGCGGCGGGCTGCAACCGTCAGCTCCAGCGCGAAGTCCCAGTCCCAGAAGCTGGTCAGCACGCCGAGATGGAGAAGCAGCGGATAGGTGAAACCCGCGCCGAAAGCGAGCGCTGCGAGAATCACCAGGCCCGTTTCGCCGCGCATTCTCATCGGGCTTCGATCGCAGGAACCTCGTTCAGTGGCGGTCAACGGCGTGGTAACGCGCCGCCACGACCTCCCATTCGATATGATCGAGGAAACGCGCAACGTATCTCGCGCGATCCGGATAATTGAGCAGGTAGGCGTGCGAGGCGACGTCGCACACCAATAGCGGATTGCCGCCGGCCCATCCCCCGGCATCGCCCTCGCCCGCCGGAAAATTGGGCCATCGATCGTCGTACGGATCGTATTCGAGAATCGCCCAGGTCGGCGCGATCCGCGCGCACTCGACAAAGTCGGCGCGCCAGCGAGCGAACGAGCCCATGTGCTCGTTGATGTTGTCGAGCACGTAGCTCGACGGCTTCATCGGCTTGAGCGCGAGATTGCGGAAATAGAACTCGTGCAGCAGCACCGAATTCGCCGCCTCCATCTGCTGGCGGCGGATCAGGCCGTAGTCGTTGCCGTGCTCGGCGTCGCGCGGCATGGCGGCGAGCACCCGCTCGGCCACGACCAGGCGCTCAAAGTCGTTGCGATAGGCCCGGTAACTTTGCGCGAGCTGTTCGCGCGAGAGAAATCCCGGAATCTCCGCATGCGGCAGCGTCATCGGATGGCGCGGCTGAAAGCCCGCCTCGCCCCTCAGCAGACCCTCGTTGGCAAGGCCGCTCTCGAGAGGAGGCGGCGGCAGCGCGGTTTCGGCCGCGCGCACAACTTCGCACATCACAGCCGCGGCACCCAGCGTCAGCGCGCCGCCCAGGATTTCGCGCCTGCCGAAGCGGCGCTCGCGATTATTCGTAGCCGGACGGGCTTCGCCCTTGCTCACGCTTTACGGGACGGGCGCGACGTTCAGCAGCCCCGCCGCCTCGTCATGCCCAAGCATCAGGTTGAGGTCCTGCACCGCCTGCCCCGCTGCGCCCTTGCCCAGGTTATCGATCGCCGTCAGTACCAGAAGGGTTTGCGAACGGCGCTCGAGTACGAAGCCGAGCTCGCAGAAATTCGTCGCGCGGACGTTTTTCAGCTCGGGCAACTCGCTCGGCTTGAGCAGCCGCACGAAGGGAGACTTCGCGAACGACGCCTCGAACGCGGCGCGCACGTCATCTTCGGTCGTGCCGGCGCGCGGGCGCATGAAGATCGAGCTCAGGATGCCGCGCGTAACCGGCAGCAGATGCGGCACGAACATCACCGCAATCTCGCGGCCCAGCACGGTGCCGATTTCCTGCTCCATCTCGGGCACGTGGCGATGATTGCCGACCTTGTAGGCGCGGAAGTTTTCATTGACTTCGGCGAAGAGCTGCTCGATCTGCGCCGCGCGCCGCGCCCCGGTGGTCCCCGACTTGGCGTCGATCACGATCGACGCCGGCTCGACCAGGTCGCGCCGGATGAGCGGCAGGATGCCGAGCAGCGCCGCGGTCGGAAAGCATCCCGGCACCGCGACGATCCGCGCCTCGCGCAACTCACGACGATGGAATTCGGCAAGCCCGTACACCGCTTGCTTGAGCAGCGCGGGTGCCGGATGCTCGATGCCGTAGGTTTGCCGGTACTGCGCGGGATCCTTCAGCCGGAAGTCGGCGGAAAGATCGAGGACCTTGAGCCCGGCCGCGACCAGCTCGGCCAGCATCGAGGCGCCAACCCGCTCGGGCAGACACGAGAGCACAGCCTCGGCGCGCCCGGCGATAAGATCGCCGCGCAACTCCTCGAACGGCGGCAGGTCGATACCGGCCAGATGGCGATAGACGTCGGTAACCTCGCGGCCCGCGTAATGCTCAGAGGTGAGCACGCTCAACTCGACGAACGGATGTCCGGCGAGAATACGCACGGCTTCGATACCGGAGTAGCCGGACGCTCCCAGCACCGCCACTTTGATCTTGTTGCGCGACGCCATCGGATTTCCCTCAACTCCCGCGGCCGCGCGCGGGACTACGCGCGTCCGATGCGACTACATATCGCCTAACGACCTAGCACTAACGCTCGATGCGGGCCAGCCGTCCCCGCACGCAGGCAGCCGAAAGCTGTCGTGCGCGCGTCCTGGAAGAACCATGCCCCGCGCCGGCGCACGCGTCAGCGCGCGACTTAGCGCTTGGAGTATTGAGGACGCTTGCGCGCCTTGTGCCGGCCGTACTTTTTGCGCTCGACTTCGCGCGGATCGCGCGTCAGCATCCCGCCCTTGCGCAGCGCCGGGCGCAGCGCTTCGGAAGCGGCGACCAGCGCGCGCGAGATTCCGTGGCGCACGGCCTCGGCCTGCGCCGCGATGCCGCCGCCGTGAACGCTCACGATCACGTCGTAGTGGCCCTTGGTCTCGGTGAGCTCGAAGGGTTCCATGATTTTCATGCGCGAGGTATCACGCGGAAAGTAGACCTCGAGCGCGCGCTCATTGACGCTGATGGTGCCGGAGCCGGGGGCGAGCCGCACCCGCGCGATCGCACTCTTGCGTTTGCCCACCGACCAGATTTCCGCCTTCTTGTCTGCCATCTCGCCTTCGTTCCCTCCGGAAACTTGCTGCCGCCGCGACCAGCTCGAGCTGCTAGAGCTTCAGCTGCCAGGGCTGCTGCGCGGCGTGCGGATGATCCGCCCCGCGATAGATCTTGAGCTTGGTGAAGAGCCGCCGCCCGAGCCGATTCTTGGGCAGCATCCCGCGCACCGCCGCCTCGAGCAGACGCTCGGGCCCCGTCTCGATAAGACGCGCCGCGGTGGTCGAACGCACGCCGCCGGGATAGCCGGTGTGGCGGTGATAGACCTTCTCCTCGAGCTTGGCCCCCGTAAGGCGCACCTTGCTCGCGTTGATGATGATGACGAAATCGCCGGCATCCTGATTGGGGGTGAAGTCGGGGCGATGCTTGCCGCGGAGCACGCTGGCTGCGCGCGTCGCAACCCGGCCCAGCGGCCGCTCGCTCGCGTCGATCACCACCCAGCGCCGATCGCGCAGCGCGCGCTCGTGCGAAACGCTTTTGGTCTGTTCGCTCAGTTTCAACTCTTCAACCCTCGTGACGCCTCGTGCGCGGCGGCCGCGCTCAATCACGCGACGGCCGGCGCAAGCAAATTTTGGCGGGGCCGATGGGATTTGAACCCACGACTTCCGACGTGACAGGCCGGCGTTCTAACCGGGCTGAACTACGACCCCGCCCGAACCATCTTTTTTGACACGTTCCAGCCCCCGGAGCAACCGAGGTCCTCGCGACCCGACCATCGATTGTAGCGGGCGCGCGCGCCTAAGCGCTATCGGCCGGCCGCGAAGCCAGGGAGTTGCGCGAGCACCGTGCGGCGAAGGCCAAGCTTGCCAGCATGCCACACTCTGCCTTATTCTTGAGGCTAACCTTGAGCACAAACGCTTATTGAAAGCGCTGCTTTTTTTGAAACCGTCCGTAGGGATTCGTCGTAGTCCTTTCTTGCCGCTATGTGGATAGTTCGTCTTGCCCTGCGCCGGCCCCTTTCGGTTGCGGTGATGGCGCTGCTGATGCTCGTGCTCGGCACGCTGTCATTCGAACTGATGAATGTCGACATCTTTCCGGCCATCAATCTGCCGGTCGTGATGGTGGTCTGGAACTATCCGGGGCTTTCGGCCTTTGACGTCGAACGGCGGATGGTGTTTATCAGCGAACGCGCTTACTCGACCACGGTCAACGGGATCGAGCATATCGAGTCGGAATCGATCAACGGACTTGGAATTCTAAAGGTCTATTTTCAGCCCGGCACCGATCTCGGGGCGGCAATCGCGCAGATCGACGCGGTCTCGGAGACCATCCTCACCATTTTGCCGCGCGGCACTGAACCGCCGCAAATCATTTCCTATAACGCGAGCAATGTTCCGGTCGCGCAGTTGAACATCTATAGCGATACGCTTTCCACCGCCCGGCTGTTCGACTACGGACTCAACTTCATCCGGATTCAGCTCTTTACCATTCCCGGCTTCTCATCCCCCGCCCCGCTGGGCGGCGTGCAGCGGGCGGTGATGGTCAATCTCGACCCGACCGCGCTCTACGCCAATGGGATGTCCGCCTACGATCTGGGCAACGCGCTGGCTGCGACCAACGTGGTCATCCCGTCGGGGACCGAAAAGATCGGCAACTACGAGTACAACGTCGATCTCAACATGAGCGTCCCCAAGGTCAAGGACTTCAACCACCTGCCGGTCAAGTACGTCAATGGTTCGCCGGTTTTCCTGGGCGACATTGCGCCGGTCAGCGACACCCATCAGCCGCAGACCAACGTGGTGCGCGTCGATGGCCAGCAGGCGACTTACCTGATGGTGATCAAGCACGCCGACGCCTCGACGCTGGACGTGGTCGACGCGGTGAAGGCCAAGATTCCGCTCATCCGCGCGACCGCGCCCAAGGGATTGAAAACCTCGCTCACCTTCGATCAATCGCAGTTCGTGCGCGCGGCGCTGTGGGACGTCGTGCAGGAGGCGGTGAGCGCCGCGGCGCTGGTCGCGCTGATGGTGCTTTTGTTTCTCGGTTCGCCGCGCAGCATGCTGATCGTCATCACCTCGATCCCGCTGTCGATTCTGACCGCGATCGTCGCACTCAAGCTGACCGGCCAGACGATCAATACGATGACGCTGGGCGGAATCGCGCTCGCGGTCGGAATGCTGGTGGATGACGCCACGGTGGAAATCGAAAATATCCATCGCAATCATGCGATGTCCAAGCCGTTGCTGGTTGCGATTCTCGACGGCGCCACGCAAATAGCCACGCCAACTTTCGTCGGTACGCTCTCGATCTGTATCGTGTTTTTTCCGGTCGTGCTGCTGACCGGGGTCGCGAGGTTCCTGTTCACCCCGCTCGCGCTGGCGGTGGTGTTCGCGATGCTGACGTCGTATCTGCTGTCGCGGACCCTGGTGCCCACGATGGCGCGGTATCTGCTCCCCGACGATCACGAGGACCATCTCGGACACGGCCGCTGGGCCAGAGTGGTACACGCGTTCGATCGCTGGTTCGAGCGCATGAAGGAGCGCTACCGGGTCGCGCTGGCGACCTTCATCGGGCGGCGCGGACTGGCGCTGGCGTGCGTCGCGATCCTGATCCTGCTTGCGCTCGGCTTGTTGCCGATCGTTGGCGAAGATTTTTTTCCGGCCGTCGATGCGGGCATGATGCGGCTGCACGTGCGCGCCCCCACTGGTTCCCGCATCGAGCACACCGAATACATGGTCGATCAAATCGACCGGACGATTCGCACCATTGTTCCGCCTGCCGAACTCGAGAGCATCAGCGATAATATCGGCCTCCCGATTTCTTACGACCTCGCTTTTTATCAGACCGACACCATTGGCCCGCAGGATGCCGACGTGCTCATCCAGCTCAAGCCCAGGCACCAGCCGACAGCGGTGTACCAACAGCGGATTCGCAAAGCGCTGGCGGAGAAGTATCCGGAAGTGACCGCCTATTTCCAGGCCGCCGATATCGTCAGCCAGGTCCTGAACTTTGGCCTATCTTCCGCGATCGACGCGCAAATAAACGGCAACAGCCTCCAGAGCGACTACGACATCGCGCTGCGGCTCAAGGAGCGGATGGCGCGAATTCCGGGCGTGGTCGACCTGCGCATCGCGGAGCCGCTCGACTATCCAAGTCTTAAGATTCACGTCGATCGCGCCAAGGCGCTCCAGTTCGGGGTCACGCTGCAGGAGGTGGCCTCGAGCGTGCTCTCGACGCTCTCCGGCGCGCAACTCCTGCAGCCCAACTTCTGGCTCGATCCGATATCCGGGGTCAACTACAACGTCATTGCGCAAGCCCCGCAGCATCTGTTCGACTCTATCGGCGCGCTGCAGAATATCCCGCTCAGCACCACCGCCACCTCGTCGAGCAACGCGACTGTTGATTCAACGGCCGCCAGCGCGGCCACCACGCCACCGCAGCCACAGTTGCTCGGCAATCTGGCAACCATCGATCACGGCTGGGACCCAGCCATGATCGCGCACTACACCGTGCAGCGGGTTGTCGACGTCGATTGCGCTGTATCGGGCCGCGATCTCGGCGCTGTCACTTCCGCGGTGCGACGGGAAATCGGCCACCTGGGCAAACTTCCCCCTGGCACCCAGGTTGTGATTCGGGGCCAAAGCCAGGCGATGCGCACGTCGTTCGTCACGCTCGGAGAAGGGCTGATCCTCGCGATCGTCCTCGTGTACCTGCTGATGGTCGCAAACTTCCAGTCGTGGCTGGAGCCGTTCATCATCATGATGGCGGTTCCGGGGGCGCTCGCCGGGGTTATCTGGATCCTGGTGCTGACCGGCACCACCATCAACGTGGAGTCGATGATGGGTGCGATCATGGCGGTGGGCGTCGGCGTCGCCAACGGCAACCTGCTCATCACTTTTGCCAACGAGTTGCGCGAGGAGGGCTATAATCCGGTCGCCGCAGCGATCGAGGCCGGGCGTATCCGCTTCCGCCCGATCATCATGACCGCACTTGCGATGATCCTGGGAATGCTCCCGATGGCGCTCAGCCTGGGCTCGGGCTCCGAGCAGAACGCGCCGCTGGGCCGCGCCGTGATCGGTGGGCTGCTGGTGGCGACTGTATCGACCCTGTTCGTGGTGCCGGCGGTCTATTCGATATTCAGCCGCAACCTGATCGGCAAACATCAACGCGACACGGAGATCGAGAAACTCACGCAACCCTACGCGTGAGCGGCAGGACTTATGGACGACGACCCGAGGCAATACACGGCCAAGCCGTCCGGAAAATTATTCGTGGTCGGATGGCTCGGGACGATCGCGATCGTGGTAATTGCCACCGCCGGGCTGGTGCTCGCACGCGAACTATGGATCGGCCGGCAAACCAGCGGCCTGGAACAGCAGGCGCAGGCCGGCCCACACGTTCTGGTCGCGCACGTTGGCCGCACTCCGGCGGTGCGTGACTTCACGCTCCCGGCCACCACGCGCGGACTTGACCAAACCGAAATCTACGCCAAAGTTCCGGGCTATATCAAAAAGCTGCTGGTCGACAAAGGCGACCGCATTCGCACCGGCGAACTGATCGCGACCATCGAGTCTCCGGAAACCGATCAGCAGGTGCGCAATGCGCTGGCCGCCTACCGGATCGCCAAGATCACCGACGATCGCAACCAGATTCTCGTCCGCCAGGCGGTGGTCCCGCAGCAGACCGCCGACGAATCGCACGCCACGATGTTGCAAGCGAAAGCGAGCCTGCAACAATCGATCGCTCTGCAGGCCTACGAGCGCGTGATAGCGCCCTTCGACGGAATCGTGACGGACCGCTATGTCGATCCTGGCCATCTGGTCCCAGAAGCGACCAGTTCGACCAGCCTTGCCGACGCGATCATAGCGGTCGCGCAGATGAAACCGCTGCGGGTGTTCTCCTACGTGCCTCAAAATGTCGCGCTATTCATTCGCAACGGTGACAGCGCCACGATCACGTTCAACGAATTTCCCGATCGCAAATTCGTCGGTGGTATCACCCGCCATCCAGAGGCTATCTCGCCGGATTCGCGCACGATGCTGGTGGAAGTTGATCTGCCCAATACCGATGAGGCGTTGCTTCCGGGAATGTATGGCAGTGCGGAGTTCGTCGTGTCAATTCCGGCCGGCGCTCCGCTGGTCCCGGACGAAGCGCTGGTCTTTCGCGACGGCAAGGTGTTCGTGCCGGTGGTCAAAAACAACGTGCTCCACCTTACCCAGGTGAAGCTCGGTTACGACAACGGCATCGCGGTCGAAGTCGCCGCCGGTATCGATCCCGACGCGATGGTGGCGCTAAACGTCGGGCAATCGGCGCGCGACGGTGAAACCGTACAGCCGGTGCATCAGGCCAACTAGTTCGCGCTTCGCGTCCGCGTCAGCGTTTCGGCTCGCTCTCCTTCCAGCGCTTCATCAGCATATTCGACGGCCGCGTCTCGTCGATCAGCTTTTCGGCGGTTTCGTGTCCGGCGATCGGCAGGTTCTTCGGATCGAGCAGCCCTAGCTGGACCAGCGCGGTCGCCTGGTCCCAGTGAATATGCTCGTGCACCAGCTTGTCGCCGCGGAACTGCACGATCGCGACGGTCGGTATCTCGACATACTTGCCCGTGGGCGCGACGCCGGGCAGGAGGAAGTCGATCTCGATGTCGTGGGTGAAGCAGAGCAGGAACTCGTCAACCACGCGGTCGGCGCCGATCGTGCGCGAGACCGGGATGAACTTCGTGTCCTTCGGGAGTTTCGGGATGAAGTGATTTTTGTAGAAGCGATGGAGCTCCTGCTGGCCGACGCCGCCGGTCATGGTCGGCACGTGATTGACGTAGGGCCGATCGACCATCGTGGTCATCGTCGCGTCGGCGTCGCGATACTTGAACTCGAGATCGGCGTGGCGCTCCCACAGCGCGGCCAGGTCGTGGCGGGGTCCGATCGCGTGGCGCAACGTCCCGATCGTGCGCGAGTGCGCGAGAGAGGCCGCAAAGCGGTCATAAGCCGGACGCAGGGGATTGACGAACGCATGGTCGGCGCCGGGATAAACGTAAACTTCGGCGTCGTCGCGATCCGCAAGCGCCGCGGCGACCGCGTCGCGCGCGGCCGCCGGCACGAAGCGGTCCTGCCCGCCGAAATGCAGCATCAGCGGACAGCGGATCGCGCCGGCTTCGTTCAGCCGCTTCTCGATTCCGACGCCGTAGTAGCTGACCGCAGCCTCGATGTTGCACCGCGCCGCCGTAAGATAGGCGAGCATCCCGCCCAGGCAAAAGCCGACCGCGCCGACCTTGCCATTGCACTCCGGCATTGCACGCAGGGCGCGGATCGTGTCGGCGATGTCCTTGATCGCCTGGTCGGGATCGAAGCGCGCGAAGAAATCGAAGGCCGCCGCGATCTCAGCCTCCGAGTAGGCCAGTTCGATCCCCGGCTGTATGCGCCAGAAGAGATCCGGCGCGATCGTGACGTAGCCCTCCTCGGCATAGCGATCGGCGACGTCGCGCAGAAACCGGTTGACGCCGAAAATCTCCTGCAGCAAGACCAGCGCCGGGCCGCGGCCGCTCTCGGGCAGCGCGAGATAACCATTAAAGACGCCGCCGTCCGCGGCAGTGACGCTGATGGTATTCGATTTGACGGTCATGGCGATCGCACCTCTTTTGCGCACCCGTTTGCGGTCGCGTTTTGCGGCCCGGGGCGGACCCTAACGATGCTTATGCCACGGCCATAGCTGCGATCCCAAGTCCCTGCGTGCCACTCGAAGAGCGGCTCACTCCCACGACGCTACGAAGCGTCGAAGGCGTGCGCGACCGAAAAAGGAGTCAGGGGGGCAGGAGGCCGTAAACGTCAAGTTCGGTTTGCGTGCCGACATAGACTTTGCCGTTGGCACGGTCGGAACGGTGAACTTGACGCCCGGTCCGGCAGTGTCGCGCGAGCCTGCCTGCGTGCTGTTGTAGGTTTCGGTCAGATCGTCACCCAGCCGTGATAATTCCCCAAATCGCAATTCGACGCGAAGGCAACATAGATCATACCGTTGGCGAGCAGTAGCGCGGGACGCTGATTTGCCAGTTTGGCGACGAACTGTACATGGCCTGTACCGTCGCTGCCGGTCCCGGTGCCCTTAACTGAGGCGCTGATCTGAACCGGGCCGGGCCGCCGAACTTCTCTGACCCGGTCGCGAGGTCCAGCGCGTGGAGCTGGAGCATATAGGTGTCGTTGTTCTGGTTCTTGACCTCGAAAACCACGTACAGGGCCTGGTTCTCAAGGCTGATGTCCGGGGTTCCGGTAATGCCGATTTCGGGCACCAGGTTGCTGCATCCGATGTCGTGCAACGCGTCAACGGTGGTGATTCCGGCGCCCGGATTGATGAAACTCGTCTGCCACAGCGGCGAGCTTACGATGCCGTCCGCGTCGAAGGCATAGACGCTGTCGTGCTCGCTCGCAACGAAGACCACGTTGAACGTACCCCGACCGGGGATCGCGAGGCCCGAGACGTACAGCGGGTCGGCATAGAGATAGCCGTCGACCGGAAAAGAGAAGAGCTTGCCGAAATTCTTCGAGGTGACGTTCGCGGGCTTGAGAATCGCCTCGTTCGGATTATGACCGCCGCGTATTGTCGTAGTGAAAGGTGAGTCACGTTGACCGCCGCCGGCGTCGGCGTGGGGGTCGCGGCCACCGCGGGCGATGCTGCCCCAGGTATAGGACCAAGAGCCATCCACGCAAGCGCGATCCAAACGAACATGGTGGAGGCCATCGGCGGACGTACTGGAACAGACAACCTCGTGCGCGCGTTCATCGACGATCGCCTTAGCGTGATTAGACGCTTTCACACCTTGCCACGAGCGTCTAGCGAACATCCAGCGGTTCATGGCTGAGATTGTTCTTAAAAATGGTCGAGTTCTAAATTCTCGATATTCTGCACGCAACGCGCACAAATTATCGCTTATAACGTGCTCGGCCTTGCACGACCGTTTGTAAAAAAAGTGCCGCATCGCTCGGCAAAGGAGCGATACAGCGGTTCGAGTCGTGCCGACTTCGTCCGGTGATCTCAGCGAACCGGTGCTGCGCCAAGCAACGGGCCGAGCAGGGAAACGATACCGCCGGATGCGCCGAAGGGGCTGCTGGTCGCACCGTTCGGGGCCTGCGGATAACCCGGATACGTCGCAGCCGATGGCGCCGCACCCCCGCCCATCAATGGGCCGAGCAGCGAACTGAGACCGCCCATCGATCCGCTTGCCGCCGGAGCGCCATAGGGATACCCAGTCGCGGGATATCCGGCGGGAGGATACCCGGATGCGTAGCCGGCGGCGGGATATCCGGTCGGCGGGTACGGCATCTGGCCGTAGCTCGGCGCCGCGTAAGGCTGGGCCGGAGGTCCATAGAAGGCCGGCGGCGGTGGTCCGTAGGGTGCGCCGCCGGGCGGCACCATGGCCGGCCCACTATAACCCTGGCCTTCAGCATGCCGTTCTCCGTAAAGTTCGCGGCTCAGATGCTTTATCTGCTTCCTCCAATGCTTCGCGGCCCCCTGGTTGCCCACCTGGCGTGCCTGCTCGTACTGCGCCTCGGCGTAACTGAGGCGTGCCTGCAATTCATTACGTTGCGCGGGAGCCAGAGACGGTGCATAGGCCGCCGGCGGCGGATAACCGCGCTGCGACGTATAGGCTTGATAGGCTGCGATGTCGTCAGGGTCAGCCGAAGCCACACCGACCATGAGCGGCGCTGCAACCAGCACCAGTCCGGCCAGCGCCGAGAGAATCCTGAGCGGGCAATTTCGGGAGAGATTCATATCCGGAGCCTCGTCTCGAAATACGCATCGGCAGGGTTGCGGTTTCCGAAAGGTTCACCGGAATTGCCTCCACGGTTTCTGGGCGAGGTTGCTTGTTTCGGCTGTTGCGGCGGGTTAGCGAAGCGAACGCCTGGTTCTTGCGAGGCAGTGCCGAACCCGAGCCATCGGCGCTGCCTCGCTCGCCCGAGATCAACCCTCCCCCAAAAACACAGGGGGAGGGCAGTAATAGAAGCTCGGGTAGAACCGGGGAGGAAACGACATGGATGCGAGCGAGCGCGACCCTCGCCCGCCAGAGGGATAATGCGCGCGCTGCGCGCGCGCATGCCGTCTAACTCGTTGGTTTAGGCCCGCGCCCTGCGCTTGGCCCGCCGATCCGCCGGCGCGCTCTTGCGATGAAGCGAGCGACTGGGGCTCGCAGCCGGCTTGACAGCTATCCTGCCCACCACGGGCTGCGCGCTTTCCGTCCTGATCTCGACCGCCGACGCGTCCGCTTCCGCCGGGGTGGCCGGCTGTGCAGCCGCCAGGGCTGCCTGTTCGGCTCGCGCGATCTGCGCGCGCTCGATAGCCTCGAGTTTGCGCACTTTCCATTCGCGCAGCCCGCGGCGCAGGTACTCCGGATTGACGTCCAGCATCTCGCAGACGTTATCGAACGAGAACACCCATTTCTTGTCTTCCAGGGTGATCCATTCCTCGGCGTCGCGGAACAGGCGCTGGCCCTTATTGGTGGGCGAGTCAATGCATTTCATAAAGCATTCGACAGCATCCTCGAGCACGCTCAGCACCAGACGCTTTTCGCCCTCGAGGAGATGCTTGCGGCGCATCGCCTCGAAATATTGGATCGGCAAAAGCGTGTCGGGCTCGAACAATCCCGGCAGCTTCTCGTCCAGTGTTTCCTTCTCTTGCATCTTTGCTCCTTGCTCCTGCCTCACCAGATCTTGTGCTCCCACCCCCCAGACCTCCTTGTGATCGACGTCCAGTTAGACGTCCTATTCATCTAAATAGTTTCAGCAGCCTAATAGTTTCAGCAAAACCTTCATTAAGCTGTCGTTACGGCAATCATTCGTCTTCATTGTTTTCCTGGTAAATTTCGTTCCACGCCATCTGGATGGCTTCAAGCTTAGCCTCGCTGGAACCTGCTGGATCGTCGTCAAATTCATCCAAATCGACTGTCCACTGACGCAAATCGGTAAAACGCACCTGAAGTGGGTTAATCCCGGGATGATTCTCCGTCAAAACTTCAGCGATTTCATGCGCCTGATCCCATTTCAAACCCATTTGCCCCGTCTCCTCTCGCGTGCCCTGTCCAAATCCCGCTCAATTAATGGCCAAGTGCCTGAAAAATAGGGCACCTGTTGACTACGACAACTCTTCGACCGACTTCTTCTCCAGCGCCCGAGCTATCGCATGATCCATTATTCTTTCGGCAAATGGCGTCGTGAGCTGATTGAGCTCCTCGACTAACGCTGAAATATAAGCACGATCTGTGCCCTTTCTAGCGTCGTCCAGCTTCGACGCACATTCCTCTACCTGCTCACGCTCCTTGGCCTCAATCAGCACCCCATATTCATCCAGCTGTTTGGCCAGCGCGCCTAACAGTTGGGCAGCATCGTTGCGTGCACTAATCAGCATCCGCTGCTCGAGGTCCTGCTCACCCAGGTCGATCGATTCTTCAAGCATCCGTTCAATTTCTTCGTCCGTCAGTCCATAGCTCGGTTTGACGTCAACCGAGTGCTCGCGCCCGGTCCGCTGATCGCGCGCCGTAACGTTGAGAATTCCGTTGGCGTCGATAAGGAATATGACCTCTATGCGAGGCAGTCCCGCCGGCTGCAGTTCGATCGGTCCGAGCTTGAAGCGTGCAAGCGAGCGGCAATCCGCGACCAGTTCGCGCTCGCCCTGGACGACGTGGATATCGACATGGGTCTGATTGTCGACGGCCGTCGTGAAACCCTCGGTCACGCTGGTCGGGATAGTGGTGTTGCGATGGACGAGCCGCTCCATCACCCCGCCCATGGTTTCGATTCCGAGCGAGAGCGGCACCACGTCGAGCAACAGCACGTCGCTCCGCGAGCCCATCAGGACGCCCGCTTGCACCGCCGCCCCGAGCGCCACTACGTGGTCGGGGTCGAGCGAGCAGAGCGGCTCGCGGCCAAAAAGCTCCGCTACTCGCCGGCGCACGAGCGGCATCCGCGTCGATCCGCCGACCAGCACCACGGCGTCGACCTCGCCTGGCGTGAGCTGCGCATCCGCCAGCGCCATCCGGCATCGCTCGAGCGAGCGACCCACCAACGCCTCGGCCATCCGCTCGAACTCGGCCCGGCTCATCGTCTGGTTCACGTGGCGATCGGGCAGCGCGAGCGTCATCGAGGCCTCGTCGTGATCACTGAGCCGTTTCTTGGCGGCCTCGGCTGCAAGCCGCGCGCTGTTCCACACATGGCGATCGAGCCTTTGTTCGGCTGGAAGATCGGCCAGCAGCAAATCGACCAGCAATCGATCGAAATCGTCGCCGCCGAGATGCGTATCGCCGTTGGTCGCGAGCACCTCGAAAATTCCGCCCTTGATATTGAGGATCGATATGTCGAAGGTTCCGCCGCCAAGGTCGTAAACCGCGACGCGCCCCTCGGCCAACTGGTTCAGCCCGTAAGCGAGCGAAGCCGCGGTAGGTTCGTTGATCAGGCGCACCACCTCGAGTCCGGCAAGCCGGCCGGCGTCCTTGGTCGCCTGGCGCTGGCCGTCGTTGAAGTAGGCGGGCACCGTGATCACCACGCGCTCGACCTTCTCGCCAAGCGCAGCTTCGGCGCGGGCCTTGAGCGCGCGCAGGATTTCCGCGGAGATCTGCGCCGGGGTGAGCGTGCGCTTGCCGATCGCGAAGCGCACGACCGGCCCGCTGAAATCGCCGAAGCTGTAGCGATGGCGATCCTCGGCCGCGAGTTCGTCGCCGCCGAGCCCCATGTAGCGCTTGACCGAGCGTACCACCGCGCCCGCCTCGCCGCCCTCGAAACCGATAGCGTGGATACGGCCGTCGCGCTCGACCGTGAGATGCGGCTCCATCGCGATCGCCTGCTCGCCCACGAAAACCTCACCCTTGGGCGTGATCGCGACCACCGAAGGCAGCAGCGGATTGGCCGAGTCAGGATCGGCGATGATCTGCGGGCGGTCTCCGTCCATCAGCGCGATGAGGCTGTTGGTGGTGCCGAGGTCGATTCCAAAAATACGAGACATAATTGATACGGCGTCCGGCGCCGCGCGGGCCGCAACGCGATTTGTCTAAATTGCTTTCCTCAGTTGGCCGGGGCGCTTTCGAGCGCGCGGTCGACGTCGCGGGCAAGCGTGCGCAGATAGGCGATAGTGGATAGCACGGACTTCAGTTCGTTGACCAGTTTCTGACGCTCCCCCGCACCTTCGTCCCAGCGCACAAAATTGCCCTCCAGCTCCTCCTGCGTCCTGGTGACCAATCCCTCAAGCTCGGCCCGCCGCGCTCTTACCGCGGCATCGAGGGCGCCCGCGCTTCCGTTGCGCGCCCCTCTGAGCTCTCCAAGCTGCTCCTGCACCTCGAAGACCAGCTCCGCCAGTTGGGCCGGCACGCCCTTGTTGTTCTCGGCGAGCTTTTCGCCGTTAAGCTCCAGCCAGTAGCGTCCCCGGCCCACCGGATCGCGCAGCGTGCGATAGGCGCGGGTCAGCAGCGCGGTGCTCCTCAGGCTCGCCTGCCTCACCGCGGGCGGCGCGCTCGCGAAGCGGTCGGGATGAATCCGCCGGCCGGCCTCGTGATAGATACGTTCCAGTTCGCGCGAATCGAGGACGAGTTTGCGCGGCAAGCCGAGCGCGGCGAAGAGATCGATCTCAGCGCCGAGCGGCGCCCCGCATTGGGGGCAGCTCAAGCGCGGCTCGCATGGCCGCGCGCATGAAGGGCATTGCACCATCGCTACGCCTTGATCCCCGTGTCGTCATACGACGAACGACTCTCCGCATCCACAGGTCCGCTTGGCGTTGGGGTTGACCACCTTGAAGCCCGAGGCCATCAGCTCCTCGGAGTAGTCGAGTTCCGAACCGTTGAGATAAAGGAAGCTCTTCTTGTCGACGATAAGTTGTGCGCCGTCACGCTCGAAGATCTTGTCGCGCTCCTTGGGGTCGTCGAGCTCCATCCGGTACTGCAGACCCGAGCATCCGCCGCCCACGACTTTCACCCGCAAGCCCTTGCCCGGCTTTTCGGACGAAAGCTGCTTAATCTTGGAGACCGCGCTTTCAGAGAGCGAAATCATTTTCTCTTTCGACGCCCCACCCGCTCGCTAGGAGGATTTCTCCCCGGCGGACTTCCGCTCGATCTCGCCGGCCGCATCTGCGCCCTTGCGGTTGCGCCAGTCGGTGATCGCCGCCTTTATAGCATCCTCGGCCAGCACCGAGCAGTGAATTTTGACCGGCGGTAGATTCAGTTCCTTCACGATCACGGTGTTCTTGATGGCCATGGCTTCGTCGATGTGCTTGCCCTTGACCAGCTCGGTCACGTAGCTGGACGAGGCGATCGCGCTGCCGCAGCCGAAGGTCTTGAAGCGCGCGTCCTCGATCACGCCGCTTTCGCTTATCCTGAGCTGCAGCTTCATCACGTCGCCGCACTCGGGCGCGCCGACCACGCCCGTACCGACATCCGGGTCGTCCTTGGCGAAACTGCCTACGTTGCGCGGATTGTTGTAGTGCTCGAGAACCTTATCTGAATAAGCCATGACCGCTTAGCTCCTGGTTGCGAATTTACGCCCGCCAGTTGACGGACTTGAGATCGATTCC